>Ga0209611_10004485_pt1 | contig 23873 bp, 18 predicted proteins | sample S1TSphgellanicum_3_FD_187693 | JGI IMG/M metagenome (GOLD analysis project Ga0209611, IMG submission 187693) | Host-associated microbial communities from peat moss isolated from Minnesota, USA - S1T2_Fc - Sphagnum magellanicum MG (SPAdes) (version 2) | ecosystem: Host-associated > Plants > Peat...
GTATTCTCTACGGCTGGTCGCGGAGGCTACATCCGAATGGCACAAATTCCCGAGACTCCCGAAATGGAGTCCCGAAATTGTCCCGGCGGACTCCTAGAACTTTGAACCGCCATAACTCCCGACTGCAAAGTTGGATCTTGATGAGGTCTAAACCAAAGTTGTAGCCCTCGTCGAGATCTTTCCAACGCCGTGTCGCACACTCAAATCAGACGTCGGGAAAAGGTCGATTCTCGACTTTTAGTGGTCGTGCCAGTTTGACTCCCGGCCCTTCTTTTGCCCATAACTTGGGCTGTAGATGTCCGAATTGCCAATGCGAGAGCATTTTCGATATCTACGTTTCAAGACCTTTTCAATGACACCAAGAACACCCCAATGCAAGATGTTTTGCCCCTTGCTGTCGAGCTCTAAACATTCGGGAGTCCCGGAGGACTCCCAACCTCCAACTTTTCCAAGTGTTGGGCTTCAACCCCACACTTGACCAAAGTGGGGTTGCGACAAGAGGGGTCCAAAGAAAAGAAAAAGAAAAACGTATTTTTAACTTGGAAACTTATTTTTCTTATTTTTTTCTTGTTAATTTTTCATTATTCCTTTTCTTTCGCACTTCAAAGATGATTGTAGAATATTTTTAATAATTATGACTACTTAATGAAAATATGATTTTAACATTATTATATAACTTAAACTAATAATTAGCTTAAGATGTTTGTGTACTTTTAGCTTAATTCAAGTAGCCTATTTACATTAATATTTTAACATAAATAATAAAATTTAAATATATAATACCTATTCATATATATATATAAAATTGGTTATCATTATAATTATAATAAACATTTCAGTGGTAATTATGAATATTTATTATAAATTTTAATACTATCATATTAATTGATTCTAAACAATTTTTTGTTCAATCAAAGTTACATTTTCTGAAAAATATTCCAAATAAAATCAAATAAATTTTTTTTACTTGCCAAAACAAATATTTAAATATTTGACAAATAAAATTTAAAACCTTGTAATTTATATTTAAACCATGGTTTAGTTTAGTTCAATTGAATTGAATATAATTTAATTTAACCATAAACGTTTTATCTTAACTTTATTTAGCCATAATTGGTTTGGCCTAATTTAATTTAATTATGGTTAGTTTAGCCTAATTTAATTTAGCCATGGTTAGTTTAACTTTGTAGTTTATTTAACCTAGGTTAGTTTAGCCATGGTTATTTTAACTTAGGTTAGTTTAGGTTAGCCTAAGTTAGCATAGGGTTAACCTTAATACTAAAGGCACATGATATTATTATACATAGCCTATGTAGATATATTACGTATAATGATTTAAGTATGTATAAGTTTAGGCCATCATTTTTATGACATGTGTCCATGTTGTGTACACATTTAGTTACACGTTAGTTGCAAACATGACCGAGATAGTTGCGAATGATAGGATTTCTAGTAGTGTCTATTCAAAAAACTCTTCCAGGTGTTTTAAATCGTTGATCTACCTAATTTGCACTCAAATTGTTGCTAATGGCAACGCCATTTTCCATTTGTTCATGCAATACAACCTGATTTAATTTTCTCCTCAATTTTTAATTACAATTATATTTTCCATCTTTCCACATTTTAATTCAAATCTGCACAAACTTTTGCATTAAATAAAATCCTCATAATTAGCTACTCTGTTTAGATTTGCTTCTTGGAAAAAAATTTATGATTAAGATTTGCAAAAAAATGCGAAAAATGAAACTGAAGTTCACTATTTATATATAAGAACAAAATTTTCAACAACAAAACATAAACATCATTATGAAATTCACTTTGAATTCAGACTTTGGGATGGTTGCTAAATGGTAAATGCAAAATTTCTAATCTTATATTCTAGTTTAAAATATGGACTGAAATACAATAATAGTAGTAACATAATCTGCTCGTTTAGATCTACTTTGAACTAGTTTTAGAATTGAAATCCAGTAATGAAAGTATGATAAAAAAAATCAAAATAACAACTTTGATTATGGAAACAAAGCTTTTCTAGATATCAAAACATATTTCATTCATATTCCATTAAAACTCCATGTTCTAGAATGATATAATGGTCTTTCATCTCTTTTTCTTCTCCAAAAAATATACCTAAAAAAAAAGTCCTATGTTTTATTTGAATTCAAATGGTGATAATACTATGTAATCTAACTAATAATTCCTAAAACAATAACTAAGTAAATAGAAATATACTAACTAAAATGATTGTAAGTAACTATTCCCTTAACAGTGTTGTGCTCAATTCTACAAGCCAAAGGAAGATGACAATGTTAGAATTAGGGATTGGATTGTGAGAATTTCATAAAAAAGACAAGTTGTGCATTCATTATGCTGGATTTGTTTAAAGGATTTCTATGGTAGATTATGTTGGAGATATGTAGCGAGGAATGACATAAACAATATCATTAGAATTGACAACAATAGGAAGAAAGTAGTAGATTCTGAAAAAGAAAAAGAAAAACCTGCAATTGTGGATTTGAAACAGATAAAACTATAAACAACCAAACTTGAATCACAATGACTAGTCCACATGGCATGGATGAATTGTTATGGGGACAAGATCGCAAGGATGTGAATGATTGGGCTTGACGCACTCCCAAGTCCTAAGTTAGCTCCAAGTTGGGACTAAGTCACTCAAATTGTGGAATTTCTAGATTCGGGGCATGCTCCCAGCTTCCAGCACTAAAGGGGGGGGGGTGAGAGGGGCGTGCTGAAAGCTCTGGGATAGACTAGGAAGAGAGACAAGCTTACTCAATTACACAGTCCTGCATCCAAATCCAACCAACAAGTTGGTTAGAACTCATTCTGCACCCTTTTGGTGTTGGGATAAGCCACGGGCTACCTTGGACTCACTTGACTCACCACGGCCCAGACTCGGGGAAAGCCACCACCTTCCCCCATATAGTATTCTCTACAACTCTTCGCCACACTTGCATCCAAATGGCTCTTTTTCCCGAGACTCCCAAAGTGGAGTCCCGAAATTGTCCCGGTTTAGACTCTCGGGACTTTGGACGCTCATAATTCCTCGCCCCAAATTCGGATCGGGACGAAATCTGAACCAAAGTTGTAGCTCTTGTTGAGAGCTTTCCAAGAATGTGTCACATTTCACCTGCATGCACCGGAATCGGGTCAATTCCGGACTTTTGGTTGTTGGGAGTCAAATTGCTAGTTTGACTCCCGGCCTTTCTTTCGACCATAACTTGTGCTATAGATGTCCAAATGGCTCATGCGAGGCCATTTTGGACATCTACACTTCAAGACCTTTCTAACGGTATAAAGAACACGTCAATGCAAGGTGTTTTGACCCTTGCAATCGCGCTCTGAGTTTTCAGGAGTCCCAGAGGACTCCCAAGTCCCCTTTTTCGGGAGTGTGAGTGGCAACCTCACACTTCCCTCAAAGTGGGGTTGCGACAGGGCTGAAAGGTTGACTATGGTGGTAGAAGTTAGAAATTTAAATGCTAATAAGTTATTTAAGATTGTCAAGTTGAATATGAGAGGTAGAGCCAACGAGTGGTTTAATAAATTAAATCTTGCTCCTATTGATCGGACATAATTATGCACATGGATAGTGCAAAAATATAGCAATATACATGCTAATGACATTTGGATCAAATTGGATGCCATAAAACAAAAACCAAAAGAAAAAGGTGTAGAAGTATTATGAGAGGTTTGATAAATTCTTTCAAAGAGGATAGATTCAAGATATAGAACAATGTTGCAAATTCTTGGCCAAGTTGAGGCCATAAATTAAAAATATGTGTGTGGTCAGGACGTATGTTGACATTAAGGAGGTGGTTGTTGTAGTTGTTGAAATTGAAAGGGTGTTGGGAGAACTTAGTGAAATTCCATATGAACCAATGAGGGAAAAACAAAATGAAATTATAACAAGAGAATCCACCACGGATATACAATGGCAAAATTTGAATTAAACCCTCATCAACTTTTTTGGGAAAGGGATTAATGGCAAAGCTGGACCTAGCACAACATTTTCTGCCAACAACAACCATTGCTAGTTATGTTGATAAAAAAAACATATAGTTTCAGCACGCCCTAAACTTAATGACATAAGGCCAAAATGTGCCAAGTGTGGGGGTGGGTACAAGATTGATAACTATGGATTAAAATGTTCTTTTTGTTTTGGTTTAAGGCATATGGAAAATCAATGGTGGAAAAAGACTACAAAAGGCCCTACTACTACCACGTACAAACTTTCTTGAAGTCTTGGTTGATGATGAGGAAGTAACTCTTTCTGAGTTAAACCACATATGTGGAGATGACCAACATGTGTTTTCTAGGGTGGGGATTCTAAAAAAGAGATTACTTGTGATTGTTCGTTCAACAAAAGATCAAGAAGAAGGGATTGGTGAAGAAGAACATTGCGAGTCAAACTTGGGAACTGAAGCAACTGTGAAATCTAAGATTTTGTCTCATTTTATCAAAGGAAAAATTTCCTTGACTCCTATGGAAACCATTCTCATCATTCTAGGAGAACTTGAGTTCCTAGAAGGATTAGTTAAACTAGCTGGAAAGAGAAAGGATGTTGAAGGCCATAAGAACCATGTGGCTGCTATTCATACAATTCCAACAATAAGAAGAGTAAATGTCAACATGCCACATCGCAACAAGACATTGCATTTGGTAGTTGAGATCAATCAAGCATTGATTGAAGGCTTGGTGGACACAAGGGCATCCATGTTAGTCATTGTAGCCAATGTTGTCAGAGAACTTGGTATAATGCATTTAATGGTTGGCCATGAAACCTACAAGATAACATCAAGGCTAGTGCCATATGCACTCAAAAGAATCACATAGCTACTATTGAAAGTGGGAGGAATTGCATGTCAAATGATTTTTTTGGCAATTGACATAGATAGCTATGAATTGCTCCTAGGATTGGATTTTCTTATGAAGATAGGAGCAATCAAGGATGTGGATAAATGCTTCATATACGTACACAATGGACTAGGAATGGAAGTGGAAATGTTACCACTAAATATGGCATTTATATGTTACATGTACTATAAAAGTTTGAAGAAAAGGATAAGTTTCAAAAGAAGCTACTCAACATGGAGATGGAACAATTTTGGTTGAACAATTGGGCAAACTTGATTCGATCATCAAATCTTGATGGTTTAAATGATGAGTTCTCCTTTAAAGATGATGTGATGGAACATGAGGAAAAGGCAGAGGATGATTAACATGAGATCTTATTAAATCTGGAAAATCATATTGAAGAGTTAAAAGACCACAAGATGGATTTGATTGTTGACAAGGAGGCACCAATGCAAATTCTAAATCTTATCTTACAAGAACAACATTAGAATATCTTGGAGGGGAAATTTACTGAAGATAATGCACTTCAACAAAAGGTGTCCCTACATACACCAAATGATTTCATTAGATTTTGAGTGAATTCACTAGTCTTAGTAAGCAGGGACTAGTTGGAAAATAGTGAATTCATTGGTCTAGTGAACGAAGACTAGTGAATTGCACCATATTTTGTGGTAGTGTATGACTATGTAGATTGGATCAAATGAGCAGTTGTAGATGAAGATGTTTAGAAGTAGCAAGAAGAGCACTGAACTTGGGGTACACTTGTATTTAGTTCAAGTGACTGATGATTCGATAGACAAGTGGGATCAAATTAGGGCCAAGATAAGACTGGATGAGTTTTTGAATGGAGAACAAAGGAAATAGATGTGGGAGTTGCTGGAAGAATTCGAAAGAATTTTTGCATGGCACAAAGGGGAGTTGGGTCAATGTTCTAAAGGGGAACATTCCATTAACACTCAAGAGTTGCCCCCTTGCCACATGACCTGTACACATTTGTCTTACTAGGAGGAAATTGAAGTAAATTGATAGATCTAGGCCTTGGTGGACTTGGGAAACATGTGTAGAATATGCTTGTAGGGTAATTTTGCCCATAAAAAAGGACAACAAATGAAGATTTTGTGGGGATTATCATCCACTGAATTTCCAAACAAGACAAGATTCTTTTCCCATGCCTTTGATTGAGGGTGTTTTAAATTAGTTAAGGCACTCTCAATGGGTTTTAACGTTGGATTTGCAATTAGGGTTTTGGCAAATCCCAATGGCACTTGATGATGTGAAGAAAAAAACAATAATTACCAAATCAAGCTTATACGAATGGAATGTAATGTCATTTGGTCTAAAAAATACCACTAGTATGTTTTCACGAACCATGGTTGATGTCTTCAAAAAATGGAACAATTGGTTATTAAAGGTGTTTGTTGATGATGTCAATATACATAGTGGGACATGGTCTGAACCCTTGCATCACATTCAGTTCATTCTTCAGAAGTTGTTTGAGGTCAATTTCAAGTTAAAATCCCAACAAATGTTGTTTTGGCTTTAAGAATATTACATTCTTTGGGCGTGTGGTGGATCGCATTGGATCACAACTTGATCTTGGTAAGGTGGCAGTAATTATAGACTTTCCTATGCCCAAGACATTAACAAATGTCAAGGCATTCCTAGGACTGACATGTTACTACATGAGGTTCATTACAGGATATGCAAAGGTTGCAAAACCTTTGTTTTCCCTATCTAAGGAGTGTAGGTTTGTTTAGATGTCGATATGCCAAATGGCCTTTGGTACATTGAAAGGAAGGTTGTGAAAGCACCATCTTGGTCCAACCTGACTTCAACAGACCTTTTATCTTGGATGTTGATTGGTCAGTGTAGGGTGTAGGAGCCATATTATCACAAAAACCTTGGAGATAGGAACAAGTCATTGCTTATGGAAGCAAAGCTTTATTTCCAATACAACGTTGTTTTCACCCCATGGAAGGGGAATGTTATGCTCTTATCTAAGGCGCCATAATGCATTTTAGGCAATATCTTCACCAAACTCCATTCTGTGGTAAATTAGTCTTACCCACATGACTAATCACCAATCTTTAAGCTTGTGTCCAAGATCACATACTGGCTGGCCTTCTCCTTTGCCATGTAGTCTCAATACAAGACCAGGGAACAACTTTCTTTCTTTCTTGTGTATGGATGAGAGAATGGTGGGGCTTGAATTCAGTCTTCTCAGTGTCTTTTAAGGTTTCAACCTCCTCTTTATGCTGTTCACAGATTTGTTTGTGGATCTTAAATTCTATTGAACTGTATTATTGAGTCTCTTTTTAATGCTATTCAGAAATCATGATAAGTATGGAGAAGTTCACTGTACTTATGAAGATATTGATGTCAGTTTTGTGAAGCAATATCTGTATATGTAATTTGCAATCTAACTTTGCATAGTGCATGGTATAGAAATACTGGATTTCATGTCTCTTTAGGGGTCTCTGGAAAGAGTACTAATAGGTGCAATTTGTTCTTTGGGTGTGAAGTGTTTCAACACAGAGAGAGCATTGGGATAAATACTGGCCAAAACAGTGCATGGTTGCTAGCTGCCAGATCAGAGGAAAACATTGATGATTCTCTACTTGGGATGGTATAAATTCTGATGCTTCTGGTAGATTTCTCTGGGGAATGCAATTATCCTATTGATTATTCTGGAGTCACAAGTTCAGTTGAACAAGGTTGCATCCAAGATCAGTCAGTCATAAGCTCACAAACTGCATATGTAGGTTGATTGGAAATTGATAAGAAATCACAAAATTTGTAATGTCTAAATACGGACCTTGAGAGTTTGCAGCAATATATCTTGTCCATCTGGACATCATTGTGCATCTATCTGCAACATCTGCACACTAAGGCTGTGTTTCTTTTTGCCCTTCCATACACATGAAGCTTGTGTATGGTTTGAACAATCAACTTTTGTGTCATAAGAGTGTCATAAGGTGTATTCAATGTGATGGTGCTGGTCATACAAATGGTGGTGTAACTACAAATTGCAAAAGTCTGCACCTGGGTTGCAAGGTTGCAGGCTTCATCATGGCCAAAGTGCTCAGCACCAATGTGTGACATTATACCTATCTTACAGGATATGTATTGCAAGTTCCATAAATTTCTGGGAAGCTGGTCATCCATTTCTTTCTTTTTCCTCAATGTTTTGTTGCAATCTCCATTGATTGCAACTGTGACTTTTGTTGTTTCAAAATTGATAGTGGCACATGGTTTTATCTTGTTGCAGATGGGTGGTGATGTTCACAAGGTTACTGGCTAAGCTTAAAGCATAAGGAATTCATGTAAACACCCTGTGTCATGAGGTTTGAATAAATACCTGTCACCTTGGAGGAACTTAGATGTCTACCCATCACCATTTTAGACCTACTTAAGAGACCATCTTTATAGTATGGCTGAAACTAATCAAATGCACCTCATGGCAGCCTGATTCTTTTCTATCCACATCATATCTGCAGCTGGTATTTTGCTTTAATCTCTTGCAGTTGAAACTTGTTCCATCTGGTTTAGTTTTGTTGTTTCAATGCAGTTTGCTGTGACACCCCTTGTGGAAAAACTCGGTGCAACTCAGAGAAAGTTCATTGAGAACTCAGAGGGCTATATTAGTATGGAAAGATCATTGAAGGTGCACCTTGTTGTAATCTGCATATTCTAATTACAAGATTATATTTGAACTGTGATTAAAAATCCTCATTGTTCTTGACACAGTAGTTGGCAGTGTTATGCTGCAAACTCTTTGGATGACTGTGCTGTGTATTTATCTAAAAGATTGCTGGGTATGGTTATGATCATCCTGAGAAGCCATCAACAGGTGTTGCACAATTTAGGAGTGTCTAAGGTGAGTGTTCCACAGCATAAGGACTTGACAATGAGAACAAGCCATTCAGTATTGAAAGTATGGCTCAGGATCATGAACTTTGTCACCGGTTTGTTATACCTTTTGGCTGTTAACAGGCTCTTTTATGCTCATGGAAGACAAAAGCAGGGCTGGGGCCTGCCTCTTGATTACAAACCAAAGAGGATTTGAATACTGGCCTGACAGGGAAGTATCTTATGTGATGCCCAAGGAGAAAAGTATATTATGTCATCTGCTGGTCCAAAGGACGCCTGATCCTCATCTAGAAACCACCTCCTGTTCCCAATGTGTTTTGTGAAGTGTAAGACAGCTATCAAACATGATGGAACCATTTGCACAGTCCAAATAGATCTCAACCAAAGAGTGAACTCATTTGATTATTTCTGTCATGGATCTCACTCTGATTCCCTGATTCAACCTTGAGAGATATGTTTCCCAGAATTCCATCCTAGTTCGTTGTTATTTTTATCATTTCAAGATGGAGTCCACTTCATGAGCTAATGACGAAGGTCATACAAAGTGAGTTCATCTCTAAGTACTGTCAGGGCCATTGCTTTTCTCTGCATATTCAAATTTTTGTGACTCTGTCTGGCAACGAGATGTAGTGGTTCGTGTTTAACTGGAGAATTTGTTGTTTTAGCTCTATTAAAGAAAAAACTTTGATTTTGGCCAATCTGGGTTTGGATGCAGTGTGGTCCATATGTTAAGTGCTGATTTCAAAGCAGTTACAAGAATAGTGACTATGTTTTACAAACCCCCTGTGAAGCCTGACCATGTCCTCATAAGAGTTATTTATGCATGCATCAATGCAAATGATGTTAATCCTCTAGTTGAATCCTATATTTGCCTTCCTACATATTTACTTTATTCAAAACTGCAACATATATTGACAGTAGTTCTCAGATTCAGTTTTCTGTCTCAGATCGGGACATTATGCTATCAAAATCTGCATTTGTCTGTTGATAACTTTGAGGGCTTAATGCTTCCTTGCAAGTGATCAAGTGGCATGCTGCTTATAATTTGTCATGCATTCTGCAGAATTCAAATGAGACTATCTGAAGGTATGTTTTTGGTGTTTAGTGTGGTATGTGCAGGTTGAGATAACGAAACTCAATAAACTGTACTGGGCATCAAAGATCAAGGAAAACTGTAGAAGAAAGCAACTTCTAGTTGAAATCTGCTGTCACTTTCAAATGTCTGCCAGCAAAGTGATAACAGTTATCTGCTAGCAATTGCTTGATTCATACAGTTTTCCATGATCTATGCTACCCTGAACACAATCAGGTTTCAAGAGCAAGCTCCAGCTTTTCCCACAAATAATTTAGCTTTAAAGAAGCTCTTATGTGAGTCAGTGGGGGGATTAAGATGTTTCATTCGGTTGCAATCTGTACGGGGGCAAAGATGCACTTGTCTACATGTGTTTGGCAAATGATATGCTCCATCAACACAATTTTGACCAGAATGGAGCACTACACAGTAGATGCCTTCTTTGCAATTGATATTATTCTCAGAATTTTTGTTGCATATTTGGACAGGAGAATGTTTGTGTTGGTTTACGATTTGAAGAAAATTGCATTCTGGTAAGCAGTCATTCTCTGGAAGCAGCTAAAAATTTGATTGTCCTATTGAACTATGGGATGGACTGAATCTGAGTGGAATTTTACATTGAATACATCTACAGAATCCCTATGGCCCAGACTGTCCTGTGAATTCATGACTATATTTTCTGTGGGGAAAGTGACCAATCAACATGGAGCCAGGAAACTTGTCAACCTCCATGGGCTGCCTACACAACAAGTTCCCACAACCATACAGCATGCATGCAAATAAGTTTCAAATATCGTGAATGGCAACATCATGGTCACTACTTGTGAGGCCACTCCCAGCAACCATTCTTTTGAAGCTTCTTCTGTTGTCAATGTGTAATCTACAAGGTGTTGGAACTGGAGGGGAAGAGTCAGTTAGGCAAGCAATTTGGTTTTGTTATCTCTTCGGCTGCCACTTCCAGGTGTTCAAATTTGGAATTGCAATCACACAACACTTACAGTGGGAGGATACAGGATAGACCAAAGCTTCTCACTTTCCTTACTATTTTGTGTTCTCTGCATATCCATTGAAAACTTGTTTCTTTTTTTCTTCCTCTTTTTGTTTTGCAAAGAGGAAGTAAATTAGGTTAAATTGTTCTTAGTGTAGCAAGAAGGTAGTGGTTTGCACCCCTGGTCAAAAAATTGCTTTGAGTATTTTAGAGTGGGCAATTATGTACAGACAAATTTGTTTTGACCTTATACCTTAGGCCTGATAGGAATGGCATGCAGAGGCTGTGAGTATTGGGTGGATTTGTTGATAGTCGTGTGTTTTGATAAGGTGGGAGGGACCTTCTCCTTCTTCTTCTTATTCGATAACAAGTGGTTGCAGTTTTGGATGAGTGCCTTCATGATTCTGGACTGCATTAGAAGAATCGACAACATGGCCTGACAACTCCCACAGGTCCTGGAGGTGTCATCAGCACTTCCGATTTTCATTCTGTACAAGGCATAGCCAGACCATCAAGAATGTGGTTTGCAGAATCAACAACTTAAATAATCTTCAAGAACAAGAGGGTTAAGGGAAGATACCTTACATCATCAATTGAGGTTTTAGCATCTCAAGCAGTTTTCAGTTTTGCTTCAGTGGCTCTTAAGACTGTAATGTCATTATATGCAAATCACATCTCAGGCCCTCAATCTGGAACTGGTGTGAAGACATTTTCAAGCACGGCTCAGAATGAAGGCATTGGATTTTTGAGGCGAATGCTACAGTTGTATTTTTTTTAGAGTGCATAAAGGTTGGTGGTTTGCTTAGCCAAAAGTTGGAGGTGGCATTGGGGGCAATGATGGAGTCACCCTTCCAGATAGGACCCAAAGAACCCAGTTACCAATCTTGCTGTGATGAAGATGGTTTTGTTGTCCAAGATTTTGGGTACAGGAGTGAGGATGGCCATTCATGTGGTAATAAGGACTGCAGTTATGGTGTACCAAAGCAAGAAGGCAAGTCAAGCTTGATGGCTAATACAATAGATCTAATGAGCTCTGCGTTGGATTTAATTACAGGATTTGCACATACCTTGAGCCAGGAAGCAGAAGCTTGTGCTCCTGGTGACATGACCTCAGGGGATCTTGATCTTGTGCTTATTGGTAGAGCTGGAGCATTCAGTGAATACATTCCTGAAACAGTGGAGTTGATAACTCCTGGAGCTGTTGGTCATGCACTTCGTCTTCTTCACTAAGATGTTATTCCATGAGTTTGAAAACAACATACCTGAAGGCCTTTTTGCTTGAGTATTTTCACATACTGGAATCACTTTTGATTGTCCTATTAATGGAGGGCCCTTACAGGGTCCACTCAAATTATCGGTCATCAAAGTCACAAGGGAGGCAGCTGTATTCAGGACAAGTCTTGCTTTGCAATGCAAATGGATTACTCAAACTTTCCTGGTTGTTATGTGAGGAACATTGTTGGTTCTCTGCTGGGTATAATTGGGGATCCATTTCTGCTTGAGGTACAATGCTCTCTTTTTCCAGCATACTGTGTGACCGAACAATAGGTCACCACGCTAGTGTGAACATAGCCTGTTTGAGCTAATTTTGTAGCCATCAGTGGTTCTGGCTGCGCGGATCTCTCCATTACTGATGCAAAGAATGCATGGCGGCTGCTTCTGGATATGCTGTGAAATCGGATCACATGCGAGTGAGGCGGCGCGGATTATGACGGAGTGGAGCTGCATTGATGAGCGGGAGTGGATGGAGCGCCGGCGGAGGGAGAGGAGAAAGGATCGAAGGCCAAGGAGGACCGGGGGAAGAAGTAGAAGATCAGAGAGATTTTGGAGACTTAGTGGGCTATGGCGAGAGTGTAGTGCAGATCATGGTAGATGAGTATAGAGATGCACAGATAGATAGTGGAGAAGGTCTTTAGCTCTGGCTAGTTGTTGAAATTTTCCACTGCGCCAACAATTTAGCTGGACAGTTAAGAATGACTTGCAAGAATAGCTGAGAAGGATTGGAGCCGAGGTGTTTTTGTCTTTGATGAAAATCTGCAGCAAGGATGCTTGTACTCTTTGGACTTTTTATGAATGAAGGTGTAAGCTCCAGATTCGATGATCAGAATCTGCTGATTTTGTAAGAATGTAAGCGGTGTCTGTGTGAAGATCAGCAGGTCTAAGCAGGAGAGTTTTTAAAGAGAAAAGATCAGAAGGTGTTGGTTGGTTTTAGAATCACACAGAACTAAGTTCCGTGTAGGGACATCAGATCGTCCGGTTTGTTGTAGGGTCTTACACCCTCTCTTTTAGGTTACAACTGTATGTTCTTAAAGAGCTATGTGAATGCTTCCACTAGGCACTTTGACTGACAACTTGAGATACCTGTAATAGACAATCCACCTGCTTGTGCTGCACTCTCCTATTTGTCTGAAGAGGGGGGAAGAGTCGGGGGTTCAGGTTGTGGCACATATCTAGACTGGCAGTTGGAGCTTGGCAAGGTCATGGAGTTCCATTTAGTCTGCCTCAAAAGCTTGCTGGCAATACGCCAAGATGTCAATATGACTGATCACAGGGACTTCACAAATCCCATGGCAATCTGTGGAAAAAAAGGTCACTGTGGACACAAAAAATGCACAACAAGCTGGAGCTCAAACCCAGACCTGACGCTCTCATATGGCTTATGTTGGTGATAGCTCTGGGATGGGGGCAGAAAGGCAGGCAGAAGCCCGGGGAGAGGATTAGGGGATTGCTGAGTTACTTGTTGAAGATGCTGCAGCTGAACAACATCACAGAGGTGTTGCCCTGGGCATGAATTGGGGACTACTCCATCAACTGTATGCCGCTGGGCTGCTTGCTGGGGATGTTGCAGCAGAACTTGACATCACAAAGGTGAATCTTGCTGACAATGCACATAATGGCAAGGATTGGAATCAAGGTCATGGTCAAGTTTCCAACTTTTGGTTTAGGTTAGTTTGGACAGCTCAGCTTGGCTTGACATGTCTTGATGAAGCCTTTCAGCGTAGAGCTCATTCTTACTGACCCTGCCAAAGAATGAAAGGGGCACTTCATAAGGCAGGGGAAATTGTCAAGAAGACTCCAAACTCCCATATGCTGCAGCAGTTTGGGAATCCTGCAAACCCTCTGGTGCTCACTTCAATATGTCTATACACTGTACTTTGCCTCCAATTCTTTGATGGTTGGTGAGATTGTAGGGGTGGTCATGGTAAACCAAAAAGCAGATGTAGTGATTGGAGAACATTCAGTTTCAAGTTTCAACCTTCTCATTTGCATCTTCCCAGGTACCCATTACATTTTGTCATTTAGTGATTTGAAGGGCAATGTTCATATCTCAGGACTGAACAGCTTTTCCACATGAAACATCAGATCAATAGCATTTTCTATTTATTTGATTATATTGGGTGCCTAGTCTCTGTTTATTCTTGGCTTGATTTGATCTTCTGGAACATGGTCTCTTCCCACTACTCCAGCAGTTCCAAAATTTCTTCTTTGAGTAGTGCTTTTGGATTCGTATGTTTTTGTAAGATGGGATACCTTGCGAAAGTTGACAGAAGTGTATAAAACATATAACACCAAATGCAGTGATGGTTCCATAACTCTTAAGCAGTTTCAGTGGATACCTAGTAAGATTGCCCGTTGTTGCTATGACAAAGACTGCAAGGATTTTAAGTATGTTGTACAATACCTCTTGTGAATGCCCAGGTATATTTTGTCTCAATTCTTTAAGTGTTGGACGAAGTAATGCTATTGGTGGATTTGCACCTTCAAGGGACTTCACAGATTACAGCAGGAGATGGAGGTCTTCTTGTCTACTTGTCACAAGGTACTGTTGCACTTATATGAGACTCTTCTGGTATTTTTAAATGAGATTATAACTTATGTGCTGGAACTCCTCAGGGTGCACCAGTGAGTGATTCAAGCTGGCATGGAATCCAAGAAAATGGTGATTTGCTGTAATTTTGCAGGAGGAAGGCACACAAGAGCTGCAGAAGCAGATTCAGAGCAGCTTGAAGATAGTTGCCAAACAATTTGTGGATCTTGTGAAAGCTGGAGATTTTCTGCACAAGCTACATCTGAGGACAACAGTATCTTTTGAATCCCTTGCTGTTTTGCTAAATTATGGTACTATCATGTCCCAGGCAGTCCATGCTTGGGTATATTTGGTCATTGGCTCTTCTGTTATTCTCTGAGTTTGTCTTTGTCCATTGTGATTATTTGAATTTTGGCTTCTTCAAACTTAATCTAATTCTTCTTGGGTGCCCTGGACCCTTGCAGTGCTTAATTCTGTGAATGAATTACAGGGATGGCTCCTTACTGAAACATCTGTCTTACTCAAGCTCTTCATTTGTCCCTCTCAAGCAATACGTTGAGCTTATTGTCAGTTAAAATTGAGTGGCAGATTGATAGTAGCACCTAACCAGTGAGGGGCAGGTCTTTGAGTTTTTAAAGAACCGTTTGTTCTGGGTGTTTAAAAAAATCAGAAGAAATGAACTGCCAGTTTTTGGGTATTTAAAAAACCCCACCCAATTGATGTGTTTTACTAAGATCCTTGTGTTTTGTTTGCCAGTTTCGACTTTTTTTATTTTGTTGGGTTGGGTGGTGGGTCTTTCACAAATTCACCTATGCCATTTAGTTGCATATATAACCAGTGAGAGACTCGACAGGGGTTTGGTCCAAAATCAAATAATTGCCCAACGCTGCAACCAACATTCTGTCTTTGGTGCATTTCCAGTATGAATCTCTATGTGTCATGCACTAGGTGTTCTTTTGAACTCCAAATGAACTTCATTTGCAGCATTGCTTTCTGATTTCTTTCAAAGATCCTGAAACCCTCTGGTTCTCCAATTTGGAGATATTAAATAGAAGCAAAACTGACTGTTCTTTAAAAATTCAAATAGTTGCAAAACATTGTTTTAGACACTTTTGCAGAGCAGTATCATCTTTATTTGTGCAGCGTAAAGCCCTAGGGTGGGTTGCCAAAACAAGGGCCCTAGCAAGAAGCTTCAGCCAAGTCCAACTCTCTATTTTAGGAACTTTCACCCTTATCTTTAGGGCGGGGCATTGCTCATGGTGCCTTCCGCTCTGTGAACCGATGACGGTAGAGCCCAAGGTTTAACAAAGGCATTGACAATAGTGCCTTACCCTTGGTAAACAAACAAGGTGGGCTGTTGAGATTCACAAAAACAAATGTCGTTCTTACACTTACAACCAATGTCCACCATTTTAGGGAGAGAGATTACATGTTATTTCACCCACTCCAATGAAATTGTGCTTGTGGAGGTCCATGAACTACATTGTGTTTTTCACCTAAGATTTTTACAAAATAGCCAAGGGTGAGAGTATCTTAAGGCTTGGTCCATTCATGTCAAAAGTGTCCTAAGTAGTTTAGGAATCTATCTATGAAATAAGGTAGTTTGTCTTGTTTATTTGTTTTGTTCGCTTGTCACCTTGAGATTTCCCAAACCATGTTACCCCTTACTACACTTTTAGTCAAGTTGCGAAGCCCATGATGAGGGATTGAGTGACCTAGCACACACCAATGCACCATCCAAAAAATCCTCCTTTGGTCAAAATGAAACCCAACTCACCCCCACAACAACCTATTTCTGGCAAAAGAGGTAGGTGGAGGGTTTATTTATTTATATATTTTTTCTTTCATGCTTACAGCTGATGCCTTTGGTTTCTCTATTGCCGTCATTGAGAGTTGCAAGTTCCCAATTTCTTTTATTGGTTAAGCTTTTCTTGGGTAGCTACATATATGTAATTTTGTTTTATTTTTTTGTTTTTAGTTTTCATTCTTTTTTCTTTTTTGTTTATTTGGTGGAATTTTTTTGTGCGATTATCATTTTTTAGATTGATTGTTTTGGTTGGTTTCATGTTTCATGTTTTGGCTTTTAAAAAACAGTTGTAAAAGTGTTTTTTTTTAAATTAAAAAATTTCTAGATGTATAAAAATAAAAATAAAAATAAGTAATATTATATTCTATTTTCTTAATTCTATTTATTATTGTTGTTGTTGTTTTTCTGTCTTTTATTCAATTATTTTTCTTTCTTTTTGTGTTTCTTTGTTTGATTCATTTTCATTTTGTTATGTTCTCATGTTTTTTGATTTCATTTTTAATTTTCATTTATTTGCAGGTTCTTTTTTTATTTTTCATAGGAAACGTACAACAATTAGAGTTCAGTTACAGTTTATGTGTTAGGGTTTAGGGTTTAAAAAAAATCTCAATTAATGTTTAAGGATCAAGTTTAGTTTATGATTTAAACTATACATGAAGGATTTGAAGGTTTTGGTTTAGTCTAAATAAATAAATTTTTAATGTGAATTCATAATTTTTATTTTTATTTCATTTTCATTTGTAGGATTCTCATGGCTCCATGCAACAGATTTCTGAAAGCCGGAGCCTGGACCTGAGTTTTAACATCATCTTGCTTCAGCATGAAATGCCCATGGTTTTGCATAGGATGGAATTGTAATGGCATTTCATACTGCCTCGTGTTTATAATTATCAGTGGCACATGTTTCTTTTGTGCAAGGTATACAAAGCATTCATTGAGTGCGTAATGAAGTTTAGGAAGGAAACATGGTAAGAACAAAACATATTTTCAATGTTTTCAAGTTATTAAAATACACAAGAGATATACGAGTGGCTAGTATTTTTCTGCCAATCATAATGTACCATTCTATTTCATATTGTGTTGATTTTGTTTTGGAAGCCGCAGTGTTCATCAAATGGCAAGATATAAACTTACAACAACTTCCGACTCATGATTTGAAAAGTTGCAGTTTTTTTTGTCGTTGGTTTGTTTGTTTTGCAATATGTGTAAATGGTTTTGGCAAATAGGTTTTAGGGTACATGCATTGTAGTGTGTTCACTACCTTATTAATGCCATATTGTGAAAAGTAATATAAGGTTTTGGTCAATTTTTAAACTTTGTTTGAGTTTTAGTTGTTTGCCCTGGGGGCCAAGTGAGGGGGCAAATGAAGGCCCTCATGCACCCATGACATTGCTTGGAAAGACAAGGAGTGGGCAAAGAGAGGTCCAAGTGGTGTGTCATGTTGGCACTTGCCCAACCTCAGTTTGTTCAAATTCTTTACTCACCCAACATCTTCAAAGGGTGCATGTCCTCGAGGCAGAGAAGGGCAAACCTTGCTGCGCTTCAACTTGTGGGGATGACCCCCTTGTCAAGACCACAACTGAATGAATTTTCAGCATATTTTAGACTATGCATGTGCAATCCAAACGTGAAATGACCATAAGCCTAGGCAGAATGGAATCACTTGCATTCTTTGGCACAAATGAAACTCAAACTACCAAAAGTCACCCTTGTCCAATTGGCTCTTAAACGGTTGTTGCAAGTTTTCAGCATTACTGAGTGGGGCATGGGGGACATACAATCTAATGTCCACATCTGCATTGAAAAGGAAGAGGGCTTGGGGTTTGTCATCCACACCATTCGATGTGCATATGCAAAGAGGGTTAGAATGGCTTGGGATGTCACACATTAAGAGTGGAAGTTCAATGAGGCAACCCGGATTAGAGAAATATGTGCCGTGGTCAAATTCCATGAATCGAAAATGATCCATGAACAGTATGACCACAAACCTTAAACCGGATTGTCATCATATTTGAGGACTTGGGTTGCAGTTTTGAAAATACTAGTAGCTAGATTTGTTGCATTGGTGTAGGGTTTGAGGATTGATCAATGACAAATCCGTGGCAATGGCAGTTTGTTTCCAACGAGAGCATCGACACATTTATACCCATCAGCACATGGCGAGGGCAGCTACAACATATCGGCATGCACATGGGATGGAGGGTAGTTAGTGTAATCATGATAGTCCTATAAACGTTTAAAACTTATGGAAATAGATGCTAATTACATTTTTTGAAGTATATCATGTCAACATAGGGTGTAGTCAAGTGTAGCATGGTTTGCATGCTTTGGGCATGTTTTGACACGGGTTTGTATCATGAGTTTCATGCACCATGTGTGTACATGAAGGTTAGGTTTATTATTTTTGGGTTTAACATCCACAATTTAAGACCAACATATCCAAATAATGAGGGACATCAATTTGGATCTTGCATGCCCTTAATATTGCAGTTTCCAGTTTCTTTTGTAGGCCAAGTTACTCACCTAGGTATTTCTTCAAAGCTAAACCCTAAACCCATCCAAACACCCACTACAAATTTTTAATCTGAACCAAACATAATGACACTTTGCCAAATGTAGGTACATTTTGTACATTTTATACTGCTGCGATTTTTTCCTCCAGTCTGCCCATTTGCCCGGTTTATTTTCACCTTGAGAAAATATCCAATACCTGAATGTCGGTCACCTGACCCCCACAAGATTCTTGAGGATAAATGTGTGGGTCGGTAGGTAGGTGGGGATGAGAGTCGGCCATTTGAAATATGTAGTGGAATGTAGATGGGAGAAAGAGTAATGGTTTTTTTAGTGCAGAAGTAGATTATGAAGACCTACCTTAGTAAGGTAGGTCGATGGGTGGTGGTAGGGTGGAGAGATGTGGCCAGTTGAATCCAAAAAAGGCAAGCAAAAGAAATTCTTTAAGCTAGAGCTAAGAAAGCTAAAATAAAAAGGGAAAAACTCAATCCAGTCAGGAAACGGTAGCAACCCAACACCCTTCCATCCCATCCATCCAAGGCGGTGCATTTGTGGGTGTTGGTTCCCTATGGCCTTTGATGAGTGAGGTTGCACTGGGGTGGTTTTGCAATCTTTATATTTCCAATGTACGAATTGTTGAGTATCAAATAATTTTGTCATTAAAAGTCCACCAAAATGAAAATTCAAAATTGCAAGCAAATTGAGTTTTGTTATTCTTGGAAAGCACTCAATGAGTAGGAATTCCTGAAGTTGATTTTATAATTTTAGGACATAAGGTGCAAGAGATATTGGATTTTGAATAGTTGTTATTGAAAATCCAACTAAATTATTAAAAATGGTTTTCAAAGGAGAAAATTAATTGACCCTGATGTGTTCACACTTGGGCCAACACCATGAGCCATATTAGTCTTTAGATAAATTTGAAAAAGGGTAAAAAAGGGTTATAGAAATGTAATTTTCCTGACATTATTGAGGGCTAGAAGATCTAGATCTCTCCCCTTTTCTAGAAGGGATATTCATGAATGTAAGATGCACCTTTCCAATAACTTTTGAACCCTAATGACTCAACTCTCGCCTGGTTGTAGGCGCTTTATTTTGAGAATGGCCCCACCCTCGGGCTTTATTTTACACATTTTACTATTAAGGAGTAGGCCTAAGATCCCTCTTCTTTTCTAAAATGGATATACTTTCCAAACTCCCTAAGAAACCTTTCCAAGTCCTTTACCTTTATATTTAGGTGTTTTTGTTTTTCCAGTCTATGGTCTCTAATTTTGGCGATTTTCCCATTTCTTTAGATAATATATTTTCAATTTATACTTCAGAAAATCTTCCAAATTTTCAAAAAAATAATCTAGCCATACTGCAAAACTCCCCCAAAGAAAAATGTTTCTTTTGGTGATAAGGACGAACGAATCCATGTGCAATGGAGTTGAGCACGTTTTTGGGTCCTAGTTTGACTTTTGAAACATGGTTTCCCCAAGTTGAAGTGGCCTTTACACTATGGTCATGGACCATGACCTAAGAAATGTGGAAAGCACGCAAAACACATCCAATGGCTATCCCATGGATATTCATAAATCATTTGTTGATGCCTTCGGCTACCAAAATGGTAAAGTTACGACACTAATTGTCCTTTTCTCACCCAACTTGAATTCCTTGGTCCTTTAGGTGTTTCATCCTTGTGTAAAGTGAACTTCAGGGACCATAGACCATGAAATGCATTTTGCTCCAATCATAGAATTTTTTTTTGATGGTCATCGGCTTGCAGTCCCTAGTGTGAAGGAGCCATGAATTTATTTGTTGTGTCCATAGGGAGGAGACTATAAGCGTTCGTGTAGGATTGGGGGATAAAATTTTGGCTCATACTTAAACCAAGGTGTGAATGACATTTGGAATACCATATGCGCATCTATAATGGACAGATACATGTTCCATAATAGTGCATGCATTACATGGATGAGAAATATTACATCCAATAAGTGAAGCTTTTAAGGGCAGTTCATCATTATGCAACGAGGTGCTTGTTCATAAACAAATCTGTTCTCTCAAAAGATTGGCGATTTTTCCCCTTTTTTGGGCAATCTTTTAGGAATTTACACTAGAAAACAAATCTTCCACAGTCTTCCAACTTTCATTTTTTTGTCCCCCACAATGCTGCCAAAAAAAAAGCTGTCCGGAGCAGGTACTCGTGCAACAAAGTTTGACTTTGTGAACTGGGTTTCATCCGGCCAGAGCCAATTGAACCCCACATGGGGATCTTTTTTAAAATCTTAAACCCCAAAACCCATTTAACTGGCCATAGTAAGCTTGAAAAAATATAGAATTGGACTCACTGACCCTGATTTAGACTATTTAGAGGCTACTTACAAATATTTATAGTATTTATAAGCAATTTAAATGGGTTTCGGGGTTTTTACCAAGATCTGGGTGCAGGGGTCAATTCCCCCTATCTGTTTCATCCCCAATCTGAATTTATTTGTAAACAAATCTATGGTCTCAAAAGATTGGCTATTATTCCCCTCTTTTGGGCAATCTTTCCTGAATTTACACTAAAATAACACAAATTTTTCTTGATCCCCACAAATGCAAAAAACTCGCAAAAACAAAAGACATTTCTTTTTTTGCTAAAGAGGAGGGAACGAATCCACGTGCAATAAAGTTGTGCTTGGAACTTGACCTTCATTTTGGGCCCTAATTTGACTTTGTAAAAACGTCGTCCCCCCCAATCCGTACTTATTTGTTTCCTTGCGTTCCCTTTTCTTCCTAAGCAAAACCATAATGAAAGAAAGCAGAGTTTTTGCCACGAAAATGTTTAGCCAAACATTTTGGTGGCAAAAGGCAGCCTGTGAACTCCGACCGTCCTTGCAACCAACAAGTGCAAGTTGTAGTAGGCGAAAGGGTTTTGAGGCTATTTTTTAATAGGATTTCTTGTTTTTTGGACCCAAAATGGCTGTCGTCCACAAAAAGATTTAGCCAAATATGGCTATATATCGAACATGAAATAATATCCTTCACTCAGACTTGTATATTTTTGGCTTCTCGCTAGAAATCGATTGTAGAACTCTGGAGATTTTTATTGTTTCTCCTCTCACTTGTGGCAACTGAAACCTACAAAAACACTCCATTTTCGGATTTTCTGATATTTAGTTTCGCTTTTTGGAGAAATTTTGCCAATAAAAAAAGTCTGGAACTTTGGCCTCCTCTGTAGAGCTGCTGCCGCAGTAGTTGTGGCTGACTATAAAAGCACTCGTCTCCGCTCGCTTCTTGTGTCATTCAAAGTTCTTTGCCTCCATTCCTCCATTCCTCCATCTCTCTTCTCTCTCTCTCTTTGGGTTTCTCCTCGTACACGTCCAGGCGTTGTGGAGTAGTTTGACTGTCCTCGCGAGGTTGAATCTCGGAACAGATTTGATAAAGAGTTTTTTTTTTGGGGTTTCTGAAAGCAGAGTTTGATCCGTTTCCATGGGGTCTTATTTGTCTATTTTCAACAACACTAGCGATGTTTGGTGTGTGAAAGTCGGTCCTGACGAAGCAGCTATCAACATTGCTTCCATCACGTCCTCGGTGTTGGTTGCTGTGGCTGCGACGGTGGCAACCGCGGGAGCGGCTGCGCCTGTGGCTGCAAGCTTGGCGGCTAATGGAATCGTGAGCGTCTTTGGCGTCGACGCGGCCTTTCTGGAAGCTGCCACCGCTGCGGCAGCTGCAGTATCAGGAGAGACTGGTGCTGTTTCCACAGCTGCAAAATTTACAATAAAATTGGTCGGCCTCATCGAAGACAAACTCTCCAGCGAAGGCTTCGATCGCCTCAATCCAGGTCAGTAGTCAGTACGTTAGTACCAGTGTTGTGCGGTTCTTTGATACATTTTCTCAATAACCACCGGTAATACTGTCATGACTCATAATTTTGGCTATGTAATCTATTTGTAGGTGAAACCAAGCGATACGGGAAAATGACATTGTCTTTATGGCAACAATGCACTTGCATTAGGACTCGTGTGAATCCTGCCAATCCTGAACAGATCCTTGTGGAGAGAGTGTTTATGAGACCCATTTTCAGTGGTGGGACTGATAATTCCAACCTTACCCATGACATTCAGTTTTGGATCAATAAGTTTGGTATTGAACACCTCAACACAATCACTGGTGCTTGAAGAAAATCCCGCATGAAATCAATCATTGAAGTACCTACCGCTCACGCCCCCTTGAACCAACTTTCCAAAGAATAGTTTTTAGCGAACTTATCGACAATGAACGTTTAAGCTGTGTGCAATTAATATTAAATAAAGGTATTGTTGGGAGGGAAGGAAGAGTTCCTCTCTAGCTCTGCGTGCGGAGTAGGAGGAAATTGTGTGTAGGATTAACTAAGTGTATAACCCAATTGTGTAGGTTTTTCATTATATATATATTTTTTTTCATTATTTTTGTTGATTTTGTCACTCATGGCGGTTTCTACATCCAACTTCGTTCAATGGATCATACATGTATTATGTTGGCACTGCGCATTTTAGAGACATTTGCTCGTTACATCTTAATTTGAATCCAAAAGATGTATTGTACAATGGGAAAAAGGTTTGCTTTGCAACTGGTCATCGCAAGTAATTTTTCTCCCATGCAATGAATTAAACTTAATGGCAAAAAGCTTTTATATCCTACATAAAAGATGACAAAATCTTTGTGCATGAATTGTGTACCATATGAAAAACTTGTTAGAAACATATGAAGCAACTTGCATCCATGAGTAAGTAAGAACTAGTCATTTAGTAGAACTTTGTCCAATTTCCAATCGATTTTGGGTTTCACAAAAGCAGGTTGTATGAGATTGTTGTACTCAACTTATTCCTTCTTCACTCTACTACTTTTATAATTATTCAATAAGTACACAAGAAAAATTATGATAATAGTGCTCAATAACCAATAATTAAACCCTTTGTTTGCCTACACACCCACC
>Ga0209611_10004486_pt1 | contig 23873 bp, 15 predicted proteins | sample S1TSphgellanicum_3_FD_187693 | JGI IMG/M metagenome (GOLD analysis project Ga0209611, IMG submission 187693) | Host-associated microbial communities from peat moss isolated from Minnesota, USA - S1T2_Fc - Sphagnum magellanicum MG (SPAdes) (version 2) | ecosystem: Host-associated > Plants > Peat...
CTAGATAAGTGTTGCAAGCAATCAAAGACATAGGTAGATTTGAGATATGTTAGTACCACAAACATGTTAGAATAAGGAGGGAGAGAAATAGTTATCCCATATGGTTTGTCAATGTGGTGGTACAGGGGAGGGAATAAAGAGCAAGGTTGGAGGAGAGTTGGAGATCTCACTCCAAGCATTGTTCACATACTTATGTGATCTATGTGCTTTTGATTACGCAATCTCTCCTCTGATCCTATTGTTTTTCAACAAATTCAACTCGTTTGATGACATCATGATTTGTCAATGGATGAAATTCATCCAATGGGAAGTTGCAATTGAAAACAACTTCAACTATAATGGTGAAATCATTTCCAACTAAAACGGTCCAAAATGGCTATTATTGTGGTGTTGAATGTGGCCAATATCATTTTCAAAAACAATTTCATTGTTGACTTTTGTGGTCAATAGTTGGGAAAAATAAATTGTAGTTGAAAAGGTGATTTATAATTATAGTTGAATCCAAGTTATAAAAGTAGTTGGAAAAGGGGTGGTTTTCTTTTAAAATTTTAGGAGGTTTCATGAGTGATTAAAACTTTAGTAGTCAAATATTACACTATTGAAATCTTAGAATTTGAAACCATATCCATATGGATCATTTGTAAAAACTTGCTTGTGACTCTTATGAGTGTTGTATTTACTTAAAATGAACCACTAGACTATGCATACACCCACATATGTTAAGTACATTAATCCTGATGTACACATCAAAATGTTTAAAAAGGCAATCAAAGCCAATGGTGAAACCCATGAAACTAACATTATCAAATTATTTGGTTCTACATTTAGATACAACATTTGAAGATGGGGTGAAACAAAAATTTCATACAAGACCATCCTAAATGTATTTTTAAAAAGTTAGAACAAGCCTTTTGCAAATGATTCCATACTGTTAAAAATGATGAGGAGGTTCATATGCAATAAAAAACAACAACAAACTTTTGAATGGGTATAAGTTTATTATGAGAGGCTACTTAGGTTAGCAAATTGTCTACATGTTAAGGCTACACATATTTTCCTTACCATTGTTTTAGAGCAAGTTTGTTGCCCTATTTATGACTAACTATAGTAGGTATGAAGGGAAATACTTTCATTGAGCATAAGGAGGTTTCAGTAGTTTATGAAAAGGATGGACCTATTAACATGAAATATAATACCTTGCTTATTATGCCAAAAACCAATGTAGTATCATAAAACCTATTGTACCTGTTGTTCAAACAAAATCAACTTTAACTTGTATTATTTGTGGAAAAGTAGGTCACTCAGTTGAAATTTGTCACAATTGGAAGAAAGAAATGCAAACGAATAATAGGAGCCACTGGTGCCCCTTAAGGTGATTGCTTTTTGGGGAATATTCTTAAAATATACTTTAAAAAGTCTTGAAAAAAGTTGTTAAAAGTCTTTAAAAATTTCTTTGTATTTTTTTATTAAGGTTTGTGTTAAAAATTTGCCAAAAATATGTCATTTTCATTTAGTTTTCCAAGTCCACTTACAAGTCCATTTACTGCTTACAAGTAAAGGTTATAAGTTGTTTTACACTACTTTTGAAGGTCCAAATGTTAATGAAATAATTTCATATTTTGGACATTTATAAAATAAGATAATAAATTTGATAATGTGTAAAAATTTTAACTTATTTTCAAGTTAAAATTAAAATATATATTCTAGAAAAAATAGAATTAAACAATGATTATGACTACTTTTGGCTCTTATTAGCATAATTGCACTATTAGTACATACCTTTGCATTAGCAAAACCCATAGAACTAGTAGTAGGTGTCATTGCCCAATGAACTAAACTTGTTAAAATACCTTTGCAACATCCTTGTATCATATGTTCTAGTGTACATTAATTTGGGGACTGTCTTAGGAAGCTAATTACTAGATGTGGATTAAATTCTTGTAAAACTATTCGACACTTACTATAACAACAAATTTGTGTTACAATATGCACACATTCATAATTCTCGCTTTGATTCTAAACCTCTATAGTTCATTAAAAAATCAGATTCATGGTTATTTCATATAACTAGAATCTATACTTTAAGATACAATGTAGAAAATTTAGAAAGAGAATTACAATTCATTTCCTTATTTTTTGATATTACAAAGAATTTAGATAACAATATGAATATGAATATCACTACAAAAGTGTGTACTTTTCTTGTTTATTAAAAACTTTAATCAAAATACAACAAAAAAATCCATGTTTTTTAAAAATGAAATCAAACATCAAGATTAAATTTGTGGTATATCAAAAACAAAATTTGTAATTTTTGCTACAAAGTACTTACATCTAGTCCTTTACTCCAAAACTGTGTGTTTAAGAATGAAAATCCTTTTCCTAGAATTCCCATTTTTGGGCAGTCCCTAAGTCACCATCAACATGATTCAAAACAAAATAAGAATTCAAAATTTATACCTCTAATGTCTAACGATCAATCCCTATCCTTAATGTCATGTTCATCTAAAATAATGTAATCAGCCTACCCTTTTAACATTACCCCTTCTGTACTTTGAATTCTGTCCTTGAAATCCTTGTGAAATGATAGAATATGAAATGAAAGCACTGTGCAACCTTCTAAGCTTCTGGCTATTCAGCTATAGTTTCTGTAATTTTGATTTATATAGTAACCAGTGGTTTTGTACCTACCTCTAAATCTGTAGTTTTGACCTCCTCTTCCACTAACTCAATCTATGGTTCTACTTCCAAGGGCTACATCTTTGATTACTCTACCTTTGTTATTAAAATAATCTCCACTTGTTTTTGTTCTTGAACTATCTATGGTTCTTTTTCTTCTTGGCCCCTTCCTTTAAGTTTATGTGGTTCCTCAGTTTGCACTTCCTCCTCTTGAGATGTCCCATTGGGCCCTATTTCAGTTTTCTCATCTTGGCCCAATGTCTATGTACTTATTGGATTTCCACAAGTAAATTCTAGAAAAACATTCTGATGTATCTCCAACCTATACTTGAAGCTCCTCTCATTAGCTTTATGTTGGGCCAAATTTTTCTCCAATTCCTTTATAAAGTACCCCTTTACAACTTCCCACCATTCCTTAGACTCTACATCAAAATCCTTCATTTTGTTCATTGTCCTCATTAGAATGTAATATTGCAACATCTATTCATAATCCTCCAACCTTTCCTTTACATCAACTAGGTCCAGACTCTTCCTATGTTCATTTACAATTTCCAATTGGGCCTATAGATGTTGTAGATACCTCTAATACTCCTTATTTGCCTCAACCAACTTCTCTTTCTCTGCTTTTTCTATTCTTCTGAGTTCTTCATAATTAAACAAAGAAACGTTTTTCAAATTCACCAATTCCAAATCTGGCAATACATTCTCCTTCTCTTTCTTTTCCTTAGTCAATGCTTCCACCTAATTACTCAAAGCCTCCAAATGGTGTTTATAATGGAACAATGTCTCTACCCATTTTCTCTCTGTAGTTTCCTAGGCTTTAGTCGTCTTCTTTAATTCATGTAGTTCTTTAGCCTGTGATTTCATCAGAGCTATCTTAGCCTTGAGCTCCTTATTTTCATCCTGTAATTTTTATATGAGTGCTTTGATCTTCTGTTCATTTTTTGTCCTATTCTTTTACCAGATTTTTATGTTGTGTTTGTACTCCCTCTAGAAGTCCCTCTCGTTGTTCAATTACACCTGCAATATTGCCTTCTCCTTCTTTTCTATGGCCAATTTGTTATCAGACTATTCACTACCAAATTCAAAATTCCCATATTCAGATTCACAATCGCCATGGTCTGAAACAATTCAACTGCATTATTAGATTGCATTACTTCTACAACTACCTCCTCCACAATTTTCGGTGTATTTGTTTATGTTGTAGGATTTTTGGATCCTTTTGCAAAAGATCCCAACTCCTGTACTAATCTACTCCCCAACCCAAACTCATTTAGTTGTCCCTCTATAGATCATGGTCTACTAATTAATACCTTTAGTTCTAGTGGTCTGAACGTTGCTAAAGGAGTTTGTGTTTCCACTCTCTCCATCTATAGTCCAATAGCCTATAGACCTCCTTGTGTTTATTGTTGTTGTTGTTGCAAATGCTATTGTAATGTTGAAAATGTTGTGGACTTCTAATGGTGTCCATCCAGTTTTCATATATATCCCCATCCATATGTAGATGCTCCTCACCATTTGGAAACCTTGTATCATGTTTTCTCTTTTGCCTTTGTTCCCTTAGTTGTCTCTCTTGTGGAGATGACATCTATGGTACCTCTGTATCTTGTTTTCCTGCATGTACCAATGTTGGCACTATAGATGGTGCCACTTTCCCCCTCATCACCTTCTGAACTCATGCTTCTATGCTCTCATGTTCCTTCTTAACTCAGGATCCTAAGGCTCCACCTTCCTCAACTTTGTTATTCCTCTTCATAACACTTCTTAGAGATTTTGTTGCAACCTTCTTTTTATTCTCAAATGTTGCCTACATCTCCTTTTTAGTTATTTTGACCTTGGCCTGTGGTTTTTGTGGATTCTCCTTTTGGTGAACAAATAGATACTTAAAAATCTTTGCCAATATCAAGGTTGACTAACAAGTGTCCTTCTTATCTCGTTTATTTTCTTTGACTTATTCATACCACTAATCTAGCTCACCACACCAACTATTGCATATAATATGTGCCCAATCCAACTTCTTCCCCTTTTTTACTTTCATTAATGTGATGGCATTCTTATTGCTAAAATACACCACTTTTTTTCTTTGATAAATCTCAAGTATGATTGTAGGATATCTCATAGAATATGGCAAACCCAAACTCTTTGCACTCCATTGATCTCCTGGAAAATTTGTGAGTGTAATTCCACAACTTTATAATGCTTACAATGTTACTGACTTATTCACCTACCCTTTTCAGGTCTTCTATATACCTTTCTGCATAAACTTTAAAGACATCTATAATCAATTAATTACTAATCACATACATTTTGTTTTGATAACCAAAATAAATATTTATCACAACCTTAACCTTGAACTCGTGATTAAAGCAAGGGGCATGGAAAGGTGCGGGCTAAGAGTGTAACTTAGGAGTCACATTCACTTTTGAGAGTGTGGGAGAGTGCAAGGGAATGAGCCCACACACTCCTAAATGCACTCCCACTTTAGGAATTAGAGTCCCGAAAGACTCCCAAATCTTTAAAGAACTATTTGTGGGTAAAAAATTATTGAATTGAAAAGTTCCTTATACTATTGGAAACCTCTTGAGACATAAATGTCTAAAATGGGCTTGCATGATCCATTTGAATACTTATAACACAAGTTATGGCCAAAAGAAAGGCCTGGAATATAATTAAAATGTCAATTTGACTCCCGACCATTAAAAGTCGGGAATCGCCCTAAATTAGGTATGTGCAAAGGGCGTGCCACATATTGTTGGAAAGCTCTTGATGAGGGCTACAACTTTGTTTTATACCTCACCTCAATCAGAGGTCTTGACAACAAAATGGCAGGAGTCCCAATTTCAAGAATTTTAGGACTCCCGAATTGAAAATCTTGAGAAAAAATGACATTTAGGTGTAGCCCCCATGGCCAATCATAGAGAATATTGTAAGAGGGAAGGTTTTGGCTTCCCCCAAGTCCAGGCCATGGTGAGTCTTGTGATTCCATGTATGCCCGTGGTTCATCCATGCACCAAAAATGCTTCAACTATGCATTAACTAACTTATTGTTCGGTTTGTGTAGGTCCATATACATAATTGAGCCACTTGTCATTTGTCTTAATCCCCATCCTGGAACTTCGACATGCCCCTTTGACCCCTAAAGTGCTATGAGCTAGGGAACGTACCCCAATTCTTTTTTTTTCGTTATTTTCATTTGGGACTTGCATTTGAATCTTTCAAGGAGTTTGGGGGTGCGTCACTTAGTATCAAAGCTTTGGTAAGAGCTTGATCTATTGAATGTGCAGTCTAATGGCACCTAAGAGGAATCGCATGCTGATTGAAAAGGCTATGGTTGTAGGCACAAATGTTAAAGTTGTGCAACTTTGACAAGGATTTTGAGATCCATTTCGATGTTTCTGACTTTGCGATCCAAGGAGTTCTAGTGTAAGATGGAAAGCTGGTGGCGTTCAAAAGCAAAAAGTTGAGCGAAACAAAATGAAGGTGGCCAACTCATGAAAAGGAAATGTGAGCCATGATACATTGCTTTAAGACTTGGGGCCATTACATAGGCTCCAAAGATGTGGTGTTTGTGGATCGACCATGTGGCAATTCAACCAAAGTTGTCATCAAAACAAGTGAGATGGCAAGACATATTAGCCTTGTTCAATGTGGACATTCGGCATAAGCCCAAGAAGGATAATGTGGTGCTCGATGCACTAAATCGAAAATACCAACTTAAAGTGGTGTACGTGGGGGAAATAGAACTTCAAAAGGAAGTTCAACTAGTGAGTTGTCGTGACGAGTTTGCCAAGGAAATAAAACAAAACATTTGAAAAGGAAGCAAGTCACATTTCCACTTACTAGATGGATTTTATGGTACAAACAAAATCGACTTTATGTTCCGAAAGGGAAGCTTAGGGATGTGCTCTCAAAGGAATGTCACGATGGACCCCTTATGGGCCATGGTGGTGCAAAGAGCACCATAACATTCCTCAAAAAGATCTATTATTAGCTTAATTTGAAAGACAATGCGGAGGAATATGTGAAGACTTGCTTGACTTGCTAATAAAATCGAACATTCAATAAAAAACAAATAAGATTGTTGCGACCATTATTGATTCCTGAAAAACCATGTGGAAATGTGTCCATGGATTTCATGGTGAGTTTGCCAACATTAAGGGGATTTGATGCGATCATGGTGGTGATGGATTAATTTAGCAAGATGGCACACTTCATTCCCACTAAGGAAAGTGCCACAACGCAAGAGATGGGAAGGTTATTCTTCATGCACGTGTTCAAGCATCATGACTTCCCCAAGGACATTATGTTAGATCGAGACCCGAAGTTCACAAGCAAGTTTTGGTGAGCCTTGTGAAATCACATGGGGTCAGAGCTCAAGATGAGCACCTCATTCCAACCCCAAACGAATGGACAAATCGAGAAAGTGAACTTGGTTATCCAACAATTCCTTAAGAATTATGTGGCAACAGATGAACAAGATTGGGTGGACCATTTAAAGTTGGCAGAGTTTTTCTACAACAATTTGGAGCATTTGGCAACATGAGCCACCCCCTTTCAAATGGTGATGGGCAAGTCACCAATTGTGCCTACGATTTGGGCTGCACATGGGCAACCCCCAAGTGATGCAAGTGAAGAAGTGTTAATGGTCACATGACTTGATAAAAAAAGGTGGCGCTTGTGGGAGATAAGCAAGGCCAATCTTAAAAAGGCACATAAACGGTACAAGGATTTTGCAGACAAGTCCTAATGGGAGGTGAATTTTGAGGAAGGAAATGAAGTGTGGTTGAACATAAAAAATTTCCGATTACAAGAAGGTTTGAGCCAAAAGTTCTTAAGTCCATATGCGGGTCCATTCAAAGTGTTAGAAAAGAAATTTCTTAACACTTACAAACTAAAACTACTGGAAAACCTTAAAGTTCATCCTATATTTCATCTTTCACTTTTAAAGTCGGTCACCCGTGATGCTTCAAGGTTTAATTGAGAATACAACTCAAGGCCTTCATCCAACCTCATTGATGTTACAACCCTAACATTGGGTTCGTGACTAAGTGTGAAATGCAAGGGCCCATGAAGTCAAAAGTGTGTTTAGGTGTGAAACACATTCTCACAAATGGGGGAAAGTGCAAGGGATGAAAACTAATGACTCCCAAGTGCACTCCCACCTTAGGAATTACACTTGTGAGAGACTTGTGAATGTTTAGAACCTTGGTTCAAAAGGTAAACAAACACCAAATTGGGCCCCCAAGACACCATTAGAAAGGTCTTGAATTTTAAATGTCTGAAATGCCCTCGCATTATTTATTTAAACCTAATTTGCATTAGTTATGATCAAAAGAAAGGGCAAGTGTCAAATTGGGAATTTGACTCCCGACCACAAATCCCTTAAAAGTAGGGGTCAAATGAGCTTTGATTAGGGTGTGTTATACACCTTGAAAAGATCTATTTGAAAGCTATAAGATATTTTCCTTGCATTTTCAAAAAAGACTTGATTTCATAAAGATATGAGCATCCAAAGTTTTGGGACAACAAAAATCCCAATTTTGGGACTCCCACTTGGGAGTCTTGGGGAAAAATGACATTTGGATGTAGTCCCTGTAGAGAAGCATAGAATATATTATAGGGAGGGGAGTGGTGCCTCCTCCCAAAGGTTGTGGGCTATGTAAAGCTTATGCTTGAGGTTATCCATATTAAGTCTGCTACACCACTTTCATTCAACTAACACTAACTGCCCTATTTTGTTGGTTGTGCAAGTTGATTTCATCTTGAACTCTTGTTTGTGAATTTTTCCTAGTCGCATTTGGAATTCCAACACACCCTCCTACATTTGAAGTGCTACGAATGAAAGAGTGTGGCCCAATTCTTTTATTTTTTCATTGTTTCACTATGGGACCCACATTTGGGTCCCTTAAAGAGTTTGGGGGCACATCATCAAGTACATTGATATTGGTTTTTTCTTCCACCTCCCAGTCTTCTACTAGTTCATAATAATTTGGAAATGCAAACTAGTATACAAACCTAGATTGTATACCTCTTATAATATCCCTTCCTCGACTAATCATCGATTCTGGACTTGAAATTTCTTGTGGCTGATCAAGTACTACAAAAGTCCCTGCTCCATCTTGATTTTTGCAACTCTGAACCACAAATTATTACTAAGAAGTATATTGTACCCACTCATTTGGGTGAATATTCAACTGCATCTCTATCCATGGAGATCGTTCTCTATAACTATGCCTATTCTAAAGACCACCAATCCATACTTCAGGCCTTATTGCCTCTTATGGTATAAACAACATGTGCCTTGCAAGTCTTTCTTTTATTATTAGAACTCATCTGTCCAACATCAGATTTTGATATGGAGTTTATGTAATTTTCACATATTCTTTTCCATTTTCAAGATTGTCTTCTATTTCTTTTTCAATAACTTGATGATTTGCTCCCAAATCTGATGTCATTGTAAACTCCGAATCACCATCCAATTCATCTTGTTTCACAATCCTTTTTCTTTAGAGTCTATAGATCGTTCTATATAGTCCTTACAACATTAATTGCTTAGACCTCTGATGTTTTCTAACATACCTTTTTAAAATCTAAATTGAAAACTACCACTCTTTTAAACACCCTCATCTACAATATAAACAACAAAAATGTAGAAAACCCTTTTATCCTTGTAACAATACTAGAAAAAATTTACCCAAAAAAATGGTTGTCAAATGGTAGATGTGGATTAATTTCCTACAAAACTATTCCACACTTATTATAACAACATATTTGCATTATAATATGCACACATTCATAATTCCTACCTTGATTCTAAACACACTTATTTCTATAGATTATTAAAACACCATATTCATGGTTATTTCATATAACTAAAATCTGTACTTCAAGATACAATTTAGAAAATCCAAAAAAAAAATTGCAATTCATTTTTTAATATTTTTGATACTATAGAAAATTCACACAACAATATGAATATGAAAATCACTACAAAAGTTTGTAAATTTTTTATTTACTAAAAAATTTAATCAAAATATAGTAACAAATTCCATGTTCTATTGAAATGAAATTAAACAACAAAATTAATATGTGGTATATCAAAAACAAAATCTATAGTTTTTACTATAAAGTACTTACAGCTCCCTCATTACTCCAAAACTGTGTGTTTAAGAATGAGAATTCTTTTCCTAAAACTCCCATCTTTGGGCAATCCCCAAGTCACCAAAAACATGATTCAAAACCAAACAAGAATTCATAATTTAAACTTCCAATGTCTAATGATCAATCCCTATCTTTAATGCCTTGTTCATCCAAAACAATGTAATTAGCCTACCCCCTTAACACTAAGGTACATAATATGTTCAAAACAAAACTAGCTAGTTATAATGTAACACCTAAACCCCTTAAACCTGACAATGTTCCAATCAATGTAGTGGTTGATGTGACTATTCGTAATTAAGTCTTGGAATAATAAGTTTTAAGAGATCAAGAATTAATCAAAGCTAAAGAAACAAATGATTGGGAAAAAAAGAAAAAGATGTGGGATTCATATGTAGAAACTATTATACAGAAAATGATGTGCAACAACTTGTGACTACAAATGGGCCTTTGTAACTTAATTAGGCAAGACTACTTGAGGTTATAATTATTGGTGAACCAGTTGAGAGAAACCAACAAGGGATTTTCCATCACAACCTTAGTTATTTGAACCAATGTACTCAAAACTGGTGACATTAGAACAAACTTTGGAGCAAATATTCATAAATATTAATAAATAGGTTTTGGACACAAAGTATATTCTTAACTTGGGACAATTATTGTAAATTATTGATACAAACGATACATTTTGAAATCAATTGAAACTAGTAAATTGATGATGACAAAATTTGTCCGTAATGAACCTATAGTAGCTACAATTGTCGTTGATCATTAGATGTTAATGTTACATGTACATGTAGGCAAGAGCTTCATTGAGGGTGTTCTTTTGGATGGAGGTTTTGGAATCAACATTATCATGGAAAGATTATGTGTGCAACTAGGGTTGTTTAAACCAAAACCAACACCTTACAATCTACATATGGCTAATCAAGCCACAGCCAAACCATTGGGGTTGATCAAGGATTTGAAAATCTATGTACATGGTATATTTTATACATTTAACTTTATTGTTATTCAGATCAATGCATTAGATTTTACCTACTTTATGTTGTTAAACTGACCTTGGTTTAAAGATGTTAAAGTAGCTCATGATTGGGGAAGTAATATTATCACAATTTAAGTAACTAGTACATGTAAAACCATACTTGTTATCAAAAAGTTGGGAATGGAAACCAAATGACCCAAGGTTTTAGTTTGCTATGATTTTCATTATAGGACATATGATGAAATATTGTTGGCCTTCCATGTTACAAGAACCTCCACATGCCTGATCTATTAGAATGTTGGATTATGTCATGGAATATTTGAATATGTTGTCTAACGTGGAAATATATTTTTATTGCCAAGGAATATTTTGTCCACCTTAGCAATATGTGTCAAAAAAATTCCATTGGTGTGGATAGGATATAATATACCAATAAATATTCTTTCATGTTCATTTTCATTTGCTCATGTTCACCTATTCACAAAATAACAAGTTACAATAGTTTTTTTGCCTAATGTAGATTTTAACCCAACAAACTTCATTGGATTGGAGTTATTATCTAGGAGTTTTCAAGTGCCAAAGTAATCTAGTAGTTGTAAAGCCATTGGCTTTACAAACAATAGACTACAAAATGACTTGAAATATCCTCAAAGGTTAGTTTTTACAATAGTTAGTTAACTCAACTAAACACTACTTAAACAAACAACACTCCATTCTAATGTATTATGAAGGAATTATGCCCTTGGTAAGTGAATACTATAATGTGTGGAAGAAAATCCAGCAAGATAACAAATTTTTGCAACAACAAAAAAAAACTAGTAAAAAAAACATAAGGTACTAATAAGTCCAATAGGATGTGAAAAACAAGTGTTTTTCCATTCAAGTCCAAACAAACCATGACTTAAACCAAATCCAAATACAAGTTCCCCTAGCTATTAAAATCCATTCTCCTGCTATAATACCTTGTTATAGCTTTGCTTTACTCATCTCTTTTTCATTTTCACACATACACCTCTCCATGCACAAAATACACACCGTCCTCTTTCCTCACTTGGAATTAGCCCCTTAAATAGGTGAAGTGATCTTACCTACCTTCTACCCAAGTGGCCACCACAAGTTTAGATCCATTAAATTTTACCTTGATTTCTCTACCCCATACATGAATTGATTTTCCTACCTATTTCTTAAAATTATAGCAACACGTCCTCAATTAAGGAAGGTATTTGGGCAAGGTCAACCAACCACCTAACACTCTCTAAGTAATGGAGGTTAAAAATCAATTAAACCTCCTAAGAAGTGGATCAAGTAGGGGGGCTTACCTAGCCACTCCTACCTACCATTACTAATTTGAATTACTATATTGTTGCAATAAAAAATAAATATCAGCCAAGGGCTTGATAATTTTGCCTTTAACATGTGATTTGTTCAATAACTTTCCTACCAACATGTCAAAGTTGAGAAGCTCATATTGTGCAACAATTCCTTACACAAATACCTTGTCACTTGTTGGGAATGCATTTATAATAGTTTGTACAACATTGTCTTGGCTAATTACATCAACAATATTTGCTAATTAGATGATGAAATATTTTACATGGAGAAACTCATTCATGTTTCCCCCTTCTTCCATGTGAATGCCTTGCAACTTGTTGTAGAACATTAGTCTTTTAGTGATGGACTTTTTGTTGAACAAGCTCCAAAGTTTCTCCCATACCTTAGTTAGATTGTCAATATCCTATATGTACATGATAATGTCATTTTTAACCAACAAATTGATGATCATCATTGCTCTATGTCATCCTTGTGCAATGGTGGCTAAGTCCTCCATCACAACTTTACTTTGGTTAGGGACCACATAATGTTATGCATTCTCTTGAATCATGATGTTTGTGAGTTGAAGTCTCCATAGTCCATAATTGATTTTGCCCAACTTGTCATTGTCACTCATCTAAATGTTCCCATTTCCCACCATCCTAACGTAATGTGTAATGATACTATTTTTGCTCCACCAATATTTGTGATGGGATCTCATCCTCATCATTTGGAGCTCAATTTTGTTCTGCATCCATCTAGTCCTACAATGCATAAGATAAATAGCTAGAAAAGATCAATGCATCTAGTGCTTTAGTTTGTAAGATTCTATTGAATGTTCTCTTCTCACATCTATCTAACTTACTCTAATACCATGCAAAGAATTGCAAAGTCATGTATGTTCCATTAGTGAATATAATACACTGGATCATTTAGCTTTACATGTAAGTGGCCTTATCCTAATTTGTGAACTAGAGTTGATATAAGCTTTCGTATAATTAGGAGGAGCTAGAGAACATGCTCTCCTTCTACTAGTGGAATTAATTCTAGGTACATATGTGCTTATCCCTGATCCTATCTATCTAAGTTAAATAACAAGTTGAGGCAACAAGTTGAGTTGTGTAATTCCTTTGATTTCTTACATTTTGAGCCTCTTTGAATATATGTAATAACTTCGCCTTCATTTGCAAGAAGCTTTATGATGCTTCAGTTTCCATGAGTTAAATTGTCTTGAAGGAACTGATGTGAAGTTTAGTTTGTCAGAATCTGAAGGTTTAGGTCTGAAGTCATGGTTCTTTTGATGTTGCAAGTATGTTTAAAGCTAAGTGTGCCCCTCATCTTCCTACTCTTCATCTGCATTGGAAGTTCCACAAAAATTCCATGGATTTATTTATGTTCAACTTCTCTCAAAGAAGTCTCTAAATGGCTAAGCTCCTTCTGTAGAGCTATCCTGCTGGTGGTGAAAAAATAGTGGATTGCCAGTTGCCAGGTTTCAAGAAACTTATGTCCGTGTTGAGAATAGTTGGGTTCTTGAAGACTCCTGGGGAGTAGTTAAAGTGATTAAGTACAATCACTCAAAAACTTATAAATATCCTCCCCTTTTTACCTCAGGAGTTATTTAAGTCCAAAAATAGAATCAATCACAAACTGACAAATCTCCCCTGTTGTTGCAGTCTTTTGATCTCTCAACTCTTTATGCCAAGATCAACCTATCAGATTGAAAGCTAGAATGGAAGTTACAGTGAATGAACTTTTTGATAGTGGTCGTAAGTCCCATAGTTTCAATTTTTAAATCAGAAGTATTGAGGAATTCTCAGTGCTTGTCTTTGACATGTGGTACACAATGTAGTAGAGAGTACTGGATACTAAGAGGGACTGGGTTCTAAGCTCTTGAAGTTCAAAATTGATCAATTGCAAGAGGTTACTGCTAGAAGGTAGTTCATGGCTTGGAAATTGTTCTGAGATTTACTTTGTGTGGCAATTGATGGCTGCTTGCTATTGAAAAAGGATGGTTTCTGTAGGTTTCAGTCATCTTGTGGTGCTGTGGCCTTTAGCAGCCCAAACTGGATGTTTTGGTGAGTTTTATGTAATGTAAATACTTGTGTGGTTCTGTGGCCTTTAGTGTCTGAACCAGATGATTCTCTCAATTGTGTAATGGACATGTATGAGCTGTTGTGCTTAAAAAAGTGATCAGTTGGCACAGATATTGCGCAGCCAAGAGAGGGTCTTTGGACTAGCTCAATTGTGCAATACTTGATGGCTGCTTGCTGTTCACAGAGGATAGGTTCTGTAGGTTGGTTGTTGTTTTTGACATCAACTCCACCGTTGAGTCATCTAGTGGTTCGTTGGCATTTAGTGGTCTGGACTCTGAACTTGATGTTTTTGTCAATTGTGTACATATGGATTTACTTGTATGAGCTGTTGGGCTTAAACAAGGGCACTGGTTGCCATTTGGTGTGGATATCTTGCAGTCAGTGTAAAGTGAGGGTTTTTGGACTAGCTCAACACATGATTTGCTTGGAAAACTTACTGTCTGGAAGGTGCAAAAATTGATTCCTTCATCTTTGAGAAATATTCCACTCATGTCAGATGTGTTGGAAGTTCATGTTTTCTCTTTGTTGGCTGCATTTGAGTGGATTAGCAGGCACTAGCTACATGTGTTGGTTTCTCCTGTGAGTTTAGAGAAAAAAGCCAACAATGTCTGGAGGATAATTGTTAGTGCAAAGCCTTCTCAAAATGGGCTGTCACAAGTACTTGCTGCAGCAATCTAGTACACTTGCAATGTCTGTAGTTTCTCTTTCACCAGACCTTGCTTGCTGAGTTATTCTGCCAATGCTTTTTTCATTGTGAGTTGAGGAGATTCTTGGCCATCTTAGTTAATTCCAATGCCTATCAAGGTGCTGCACTAGTCTCTCGCTTCAACAAATGAGCTGTTGGCTGTAAAAGGAGGCCATTGGAAGCAGATTCTGGTTCATTTCTATGTTGTTGTTGAAAGATCATATTCTTGATGTTCTCTGTTTACCTCTTATTTCTTCCTCTTTTTTTCCTCTCTCTCTTTCTCCTTTTCTGTTGTCTTTCTTATTGGTTTCCTTGTTCATCTTGTTCTCTTGTAGGTCTTGTTAACCTAGCCTGCATAGCTGAATTTTCTTGTTCTGCTGACCTTGTGACAGAAACCACATCAGTTTGTATGTAACATTGACCACCACAAACTGCTAGCACCTGAGGAAGTCAGTGGGGATGTTATGCTGGCTTGTCACTACGATACATTTTGTTGTTGAAGGTCTCTTAACATGCTTGTCACTGTCACTGTTGTTCAAACTGCTTCAATTTTGTATTGAATTTGTTTTTCTCTAACCTTTGGGTTTGGGTTTGGGTTTCTCTTTTTCCTGTTTGCTGATGTGTTTTCAGAGATGAAATCTCCACAATTTTGTTATTAGTACCTCTTAATTCTCTTCATTTTTACTCAAATTGCAAGTGTGGAGAATTCTTTGTACTTTTGAAAGGGTCGTCATTCCTTTGTTGCAGTTTCCCATTTGCCTTTTGTTATTTAGCTTGTGGCACTTTTCTGTGCTCTGTCATATCTATGTTGCAAAAAGTTGAATTCTGTGGTAGTTCTACATTTTGGATGCAGTCCTCATTTGGGTAATGGCTCTGATGTTTTCTTACATCTTTTGCACATCTGCCATTTGTCTTGTACCTGATCAACCTTTCAATCTGAGTTAGGTGGATTTGAAGATGGTGTGAAATTTATGTTCCTCTAAATTACAAGGGGAGTTATGTACTAAATCTCCCTCCAAATTGTGCTCAGCAAAATAACTGGGTAGAAGTAGATAGAGCACTGCTAGTTTAGATGGTTCAATGAAGTGCTCTGGTGATGTCAAGACTAGCTATTTCATTAGCAGGTTGTATTCAGCCAAGTAGCGTGCAGTTAACTAGCATTTTTGATAATCCAGCTGAAATTTTGAGAAATCTTTTAGAAGGATACACTGGACAGTTGTGATAGAATCTTAGAATTGTCTAGATATATGTGCATCATTATGATGTGGACAAAATGTTCACCTTCTTGCAACAACTGAACAATAAATCAGTGAAATTTGTGTACAAGATCAGACTTTAGAAATGCTGACAAGCAAACTGATCAGACTGGTGTGGGAGGCTGCTGACGCTTGGAGCAAACATTGACATTTGAACAAGAGATCAAGTAGACACAGCTTTTGGCAGTTCAGTTTTTCTTGAAAGGTCAGAACCCCAAAAAATTCTCCAATCAAAGGGTTGATTCAGTCACTTTTTAGATGTGACTGTGAGGGGTCATGTGTCCCTTCAATGGTATATTCAGTTGCAGAGCAACCAAGAGAGCCATGAAGCAAGGAGTTGTGGCTGTTCATGCTGCCTTTCTGCAGAACCTTACTCTCTCTGCAACACATGGAGAAGTATCAGCTCTCTTGCCTGCCAGCCTTATGGAGGTCAAAGTTGAATCGTTTCTCCCCAATTGCAGAAGAATCTCAGCAATCAATTGAACCTCAGGGTTCATCGTCAGGAGAAACAATGGCATCAGAAAAGAGAAATGTTCTATTGGCACAAGCAATTGAGGAATCAAATGAGGAGAAGATTTCATTGTCACAAGCAAGTAGCAAGGAGGAAACACAGCAGAATTTGCTTACAGCACTAGAGAGCAAGATTGAGCAGCTTCACAGTGTGATGCAGAATGAGGACCTTGAAGGTACCATCCACCAAGTGGTCGATAAGCTTCGCAAGGACAGTGAGGCTGAATCTGAAGCTGAGAGAAAGCATACAGATCTCCATATAGCAGTTGATGATCTCAAGGCCAAACTGACTGAGAAAAGTAAGCAGGTGAAGTCTTATGAGCTTGCCCTGAAGGCAACAGCACAGCAGCTGGAAGAACTAGCATTAATCTCAGAGACCAGGTTAAAGAATGCTGCAGAACATGGTTCAAGAGGTCTGATGACCAACACAGCAGATGATGTGAAATGCCAAAGCTGTGGTCTATCAGATGAAGACTGTCACTTACAGAAGATGGAATTCCAGGAGCTTGAGGACATTCGACACCAACTTGCAATGACAAATGATATTCTGGTGCAAGGTCTGAGTGTCAGGGATAAACGGATAGCAGACCTTGAGGGAGCTCTCAAGCAGTTTGAGAATGAGGTCTCTCTGCAACAGGCTAAAGTCTTGGATACACGTCAAGGAGAGGTGAAGGAGGGAGCTCTCAAGCAGTTTGAGAATGAAGTCTCTCTGCAACAGGCTAAAGGCTTGGATACACCTCAAGGAGAGGTGAAGGAGAGAGCTCTCAAGCAGTGTGAGAATGAGGTCTCTCTGCAACAGGCTACAGGCTTGGATACACCTCAAGGAGAGGTGAAATGCCAAACCTGTGGTCTGGGGAAGTCAGAGTTTAAGTTGCTTGATGAAGCTCGATGCCAACTTGCAGTGACAAATGAAGTTCTGGTAAAAGGTCTGAATGTTCGTGATAAGCATATAGCAGAGCTGGAGGAGATTGTAAAGCAGTTTGAGAGTGAGGTACAGGAGGCTCAGGCCTGTCTGCAAGAGACAAATATGCAGATCAGTGCCAGAGACAGCCGTATCCAGAGGCTTGAGATGGAGCTTCTGTGCTCAGCTGCAGCAGCAGCTTCAACACCCATGCCACCTCCCATGCAAGAACAAAAATCACAGACCAGTGTCTGTGCTATGCGGAGATCTATGCAATCCCCTGCTATGATGAGTGATACTATGCAGCATAGATATGAGAATGCAAAAGAGGCGCTGTACAGGGCTGACAAGTCTCTAGAATCTGGAGCTTCAGGAAACTGTTCCATTCAGGGAGCTCTGGCACATATGAGTGCCTGTGCCTGGATATCAGACTTCCCGCAACCATTTCATAATTCATCCATCCATGCTGTAGCTGCATCAAAGACTACATCTGGTGCCTCCAGTCCATCACAAGAGCTCCCACCCCTTGCTGATGTTGCTGGAATATATCATCCTCACCCAGCTAACAGGCCCCACTGACTGAAAGAGGTGCACATGTTCTTGGGTGGGTTTGTCTTTTTTCTTGTTTCTTGAACATATCTGTGATGCAGTTGATCCCACACCACCTGACCACATGTCCACAACATTCAGCAGTATCTGATGGCATCTCTCGCCCAAAGCACTGGCATAGGTTGTGATGATTGTTTGTGTATATCCTTTTGTCAAGCTCCATATATTTTCTTTTGTGCATTATTTCTTAGTTGACCAGATAGTAGAACCGGTTTGTTTCTGTGCAGTTTAGAGCATGCAGTTTGCCTGATGAAGCTATCTGCCCTGCACTTGAGGATGCTGGTCTCCACTGTATAATGTCAGAAGTGATTGGAATTTTTTTGAAAAATGAGGCTATAAAAAATCTGACCAACACCTCAGTCAGAAGATTTGGCTGGAGAAACAAGTTGTCTTGTCTCTGCCTGTCAGGACTCCATTGCAAACACATTGCACTATTGCTGAGGCACTTGACTCTGAATCCTGCAAATCATATCCTCCAGACAGTAGAAACAGTTAAGCTATAGTATACCATGACAATCTGTCTGCTTCTATAATGTCATCTACCATGCATATTGCTGTTGAAGGTCCCTAGGCATGCCATTGTATGTCATTGTTGTTCAAGTTGCTCCTTGAGTTCTGTTTTTCTCTTTTCTCTTGGGTTGGTGTTCCTTTTTCTCATTCTCAATGCTGTTTGGTTGCTGTTATGTTGTCAGATGTGAAATATCAGTAAACTTATTATTGAGTGGTCTCTCATTCCTTTTCAGGTTGACTTGAATTGTAAATGTTGAGAAATTCTCAGTAGTTATGAAGAGACATCTACAGGTTGTGTTTGGGAGATGGAGTAACAACAGCTGCTAATAACCACTGCTGTGGCAGCTTAGTAGGAACACTCAGAACACCCATTAGTCATTGTTTTTTGTTTCCTTTCCAATTCCTTAAATGCTGTTTAGCTTTCTATCCCCAAGGACTGCACACCTGACAATTTGTCTGCACATCTTGTCTTTTTGTTGACAGTTCTTTCAATGATTCATCCATTTTCTGCAGAAAACAGGAATAGTCTTAATGTTCTGCCACTTGAAATGCTATGGGGGCCATAGATCTTCTGTGTAGAGCTGAATGGGCTATTTCACTTCATGCAAGATCACTCTGGCCAGCCAGATGCACCCCTGAATTGGTTCATTATGGGGATTCATTATTGGGATTCAAATCTCATGTAAAGATCTGACATGTATTTGCCTTCAAGACAAAAAAATAGCTTCACAGGCATAAAGAAATCATTCCTTTGACTGGTTCCACCCCACTTCTGCCAATTCTATTGCACAGAGTTCTATGTGTTGTCATATCGATTTAAACAAAGCTGGATTCGTCGATAGCACCAATAGTCTGAACAGGAGTTGAAAATTGATATGCCATGTGTCTTGACAATGTCACTGGCTCCTCGTTGGTTTTCTTGCCAAATGCACTGGTTGATTCTTCACCACTCCTCCGCAGCATAAGGATATGAGGAAATGAGGAATTGCTGCCCGTGCACACGTTTTGACTGATGTCTGGCTGTTCTGAAAACAGGCAGGTTTGAATTTGAACAGTGTGATCAAACGCTAAACTCTATGTATTTTGTATTTGAGAGAATGCAGCAATCCTTGTCTCCATTTTTGAGTGGATCTTGTCTCCATCGCCGAGTTTTGCTCGAGTTCTCCGTAAAACCTCGAGTGCAATCCAAGCAATGCAGCTCGGATAATTTCTCACCGTGTGTAGGATTCCCAAACAATTGTAGGTATGCTGTCTTGTGGAAGAATTTGTTTTCTATTTGTCCCGCCCTGCCTCGGGGATCATCCGCATGGTTGCTGCTTGATTGGGATGCACCATGCTCTATTGCGTAGGAAAACGAATCATCAATACATCTTCTAATTTGGTCACCGAGGATTGTAAGCTCCATGCTCGTGTAAGTACTTCTACCAATGTCCACAGTGAAGAGGGATTTCAAAAGCGGGCATATAGGGAGCCTGATTGCTATGTCATTGTTTGCACGCAACAATTTGTGCACACATTCGGACGGCGCCCACTGGGACTGGGGGCAACACGCCCACGGCGCAGGCTGCAGCAATAGGCCGGATTTGCCTATGATATTTGTGGGGGACGTGCCGATCGGCTCTAGCGATAAGAGCATTTCGAGTCTTTCACCACGAATGACAGTGAAAAGTTTTCGACGGCTGACAGTATCAGTTCGGCAAGCAATCTAAACGCTTGTGTTTGCTCTGCAGGCAGCAGCTCCATGCCCACGTCATGATGAACTCCTTTGGGTCCTCTTGAGGAATGAGGCTATGAGATTTGTGTGAAAACTTTGGACCTGGAGTCTACGCGTGGAGTGCTATTCATGCATCAGCCAGCCAGCGAGCTTGGCAAGTGGGGATTCGACTATGACTATCGACGTCGATCCTGCTACCGTGAATAGGTAGCATGAACCTTTAGCTGGAATTGGCTGCTGCTTCCCTACTGTCTTTACAAACTTTGACATCGCACAGATTACACTTGGTTGCACTCTTTTGGCTCCCAACAATGCTACTTTCTATATGATTCTCATGCCTATCACATGAGGTTTTATTTACTGTATACGATAGTGTCTTCCTGTGAATCATGCTGGCAATACGCCTGACAGAAATTTGTTAAGCAAGTCCAGGATACAGCTCTTTCTTCGTCTTTTGGTAACTGCAGTCCAGGTACCGTCAAAGTTTTAGCTCACTTGTCGAATTTTTGTTATTCTCTACAGTAGTGGTATTAGAAAGTCTAGGGCTACCTCGACTTCACTGGCGGATATTGACACTAGAGTATGTGGTGATATCTCGATTTCTAAAGTAAGGAAGCATACTGGTTTGGTGGAATGCTCTGTCTCCATAAGTTTTCAAAATTCACGAGAACTGAGTTCAAATGCTCGTGGTCTCATGCAGCTTAGATTTGATTAGAAAATTTATTTGGGGACCACCACAGAAAAATGGATATGTACACGGTACAGTACAACGGCTGAAATAAGCTGGTCATGTATCGACAGAATGAACTGCTTAGCTGCTACGGGCACCGCCTCTTTGTTTTGTCTACAGGCTGGCCTCTCGAAAATGCAGCCGGTAATAATAATACTTGGGCTTCACGTTGCTTCGAACTATCAGTGACGATAAATTGGCATACAGTCAAAATATTCATATGTCTAAAAGTTATTTAAATTATTTAACAAATAATTAGTTACCAGACATTGATGATACATGATCATGATAGATTGGTTGTGAAATCATTTTCACTTCCATTAATTTTAAAATGTGAGATTTTATTTTGATCTATTAAACATTAATATTTTTAACATCCATGATGTCTTTTCATGTGGTCATTATTGTTTCAAAGCAAAAAAATTTGGTTTTCCTAACATCCCCCAATGTCATTCTTACAATGCTTCCCAATGATCCTTGGTCTCAAAATATATATAAAATATAAAATATTTTTGACTGTAGCATGAGCAGTGTTTTTTTTTGTGTGATTCTTGGTGTCCTTCAACATCATATTTAACATCTTCAACTTTTTGGAGTCTCCTATTGTTCAAAAAAGAAAAATTTCACGTCCAACCTAGCACCTCTAATGTTTCTAGAATGCTTTTTCAACACACTTGCTGTTGCTTGTTATTATATTGTTTCTTATCACCATTCCCATTTTATTTTTTTTGTTGTTCATTATCTTTTGTCATCCTTAGTGTTGTTCAAATGTGTTTTTGTTATTGACCAAACTTATGTCATTCTAAAACTTAAACATCACATTAATTTGAATTATTACTAAGGATGTTTGAATTTGGGAGTGTTTGTTAGGTTGGATTGGAACTTGGCCTAACAACAATTATAGTGATTTAAAAGCTAACAAAAACATTGGAAAGAGAGTCAAATCGCCAATAATTCTAAAAAAGATCAAAGTTGAAAGGAAAAATATATTGTATTGATTCAAAAAAAAAATTTAAAATTAAAGAAAAAAAAATTTACTCCTTTCAAAGAAAAGGTGGTTAGAAAGGGCAAAATAAAATATCCACCTCCGAGTCATGTTTGGAGATGATATTAAACAATTGTTAAATGCCATTTCACATCAACTATTAATGAATCAAATGTTCAAAATCATTTTATTATGTCTAACTAATTTCATAAATATAAAATTGATAAAAAAAAATAGTGTAAACTTGTTAACTTTGATAAAATGTTATGATGGACATTTCATTTTCACTATTGATTTGAACATGTTTCTAATTTTGTTTACAAGGTGTCCATTAAAATATTACAAAAACTCTAAGTTGAAATTTAATGTTTTTATATTTTATTTAATTAATTAAAAATATTATTAAATTCAAAACATCAAAGATATTAATTATTAAAAATGTCAATAATTTAATTTTAAAACTTGGGCTCCACTTTGCTTTGTAGTACCAGATAATTAAATTATTTCATGTGGACATAATAAATTTATTGTAATCAATTTTATCTTTTCAAAAAATAAATTTTGTAAATTTCACTATATGTCATCTTGTTCAATTAATATTTTTTTACATTTTATGATTTGTCAAGGGTTTTCATAATATAATAATATATTTCAATTATACTTATAATTTGAATAGGCCATTAAATGTAAAATTATAATGCTTCAAGGAATAGGTGAAATTGGTGAATGATGCATTTTAAAATAATCACATGCATAAAAGAATTTAAAGATTTTCAAAGTTTTGGTGTAGTTGTAACTGTTTGTTTATGAGTACTTAGTTCACCAAACTCAGATGGCTTATCATGCTAGTTTTGAGGATTATAATTAAACTTCAAAAATTAGTTCATGGTTTTCAAAAAAATTGAAAATTTTAAATAATCGTTATTTATTGGTATAGCCAATGTGTTTCTTTTTAGATTTAATATTGTTAAAATGATATCGATTGGATAAAATTAATGTTAGTGTTTGGGTTTGGGTATTTTGGAAAATTATAAATATGTTTATTGTGTTTTGGCTAGTATGTGCATTGTGCAATAACACACAATTTATCAATCCTTCAATCCTTTTGTGGGTGTTCCAACATATGGTACATGTGGATCAAACGGTATAACTATGTATTTGAATCTATAAGAACAATGGAAGATCCCCACCTTAGAAGTAGGATTATGGGAGTTGAATTATAACAATTAGTATAAGGAACTTTATTTCCAAATGTCATGTGGGATGTTATAAGTAAAATCAATGGGATTAGTGACGGAAGAGTAACTAGAATCACCAGTAGCAAGTAGTGCGACAACAACAACTTAAGTGAAACAATGCAAAGAGCATGGGAAAGCCAACATTAGCGACCAACAAGTTACAGAATAAGAGCTGAAGCTTGTCGGTACAGAGATGAAATGAGAATCTAGTTTGTGCAGCAACCATGGTGACGGGGGTTGGTAGGCAAAGAAAAAAATGATGACACTGGTGCAATAGTGTTGGGTGCATCTTTGTCTTGTAGTATCCCAGAACTCCTACAATTCTTTTCTTTGCTATTGTGCTTTTGTAATGACTAGGTCTACCATCGTTGGCAAGCTCCTACAACAACAAGAAATTCTTTTTATTTCAAGAAAGTTTTTCTTTTTGTGTGCGTTTTGTTTTGTTTTGTCTTTTCTTTTATTCTTCCCTTTTTTGTTTTTTTTTTTTCTTTTTTTTCTTTTTTTTTTTC
>Ga0209611_10004487_pt1 | contig 23872 bp, 20 predicted proteins | sample S1TSphgellanicum_3_FD_187693 | JGI IMG/M metagenome (GOLD analysis project Ga0209611, IMG submission 187693) | Host-associated microbial communities from peat moss isolated from Minnesota, USA - S1T2_Fc - Sphagnum magellanicum MG (SPAdes) (version 2) | ecosystem: Host-associated > Plants > Peat...
ATTTTGATCATGATCATTTTGTTGGGGGTTGGTTGGGGGGGTTTTGAGGGCTAAATTCAAGGGTGACATGATGCACATGATAGTTCATTATGATAGTTTTAACACCCCATACCTAGTGCCCTAGGGGCTTTGACACATATCTCTTGATAATTAATTAAATTTGAAATTTTCATTTCAAATAATTTTCACAATATTCTATTTGAAGAAAATAATTTTTGGAGATTTTTTACATTTTAAAAAATTAATATAATTTGTGTTGAAGTTACCAATGTATTACAATATATTTGTAATGTTTACAAGTAACCCAAACAAATTTGGGGTTTATTGCCATTGTAAGAGTGTAGGTGCTAATGCACCAATGTCCCATACTCTAGCCTTATCAAATCTTAAACAAACATTATTTTAGAGCTTTGTTTCTTTTTCTTCTTTCTTAGTCCAATCCATTGGGAAAGAAGGATGGAATGGTTTTATTACCTACATAACAAATTGATTGAAAAATAAAGTAGGAACATTTCCACCTTGTAATACTAAACACTACTTGATATTAAATTGTATAGTAAAATAGTGAAAAACTTCTTGTTTTGCATCAAATATGGTTTTTAAGTATGGTATAAATGTTGGGACCATGAAAGACACATTTAAAAAGGTTTTTCTATCATAATTTTGTTAGTGATAATGATTGGTTTATATGGAAATAATTAAATGGTTTCTTATTATTTAAAATTAACTTTTTGATGTTTATGGGTAAGCACATTAAATATTTGGTAAAATTGTAGTTTACAATTATGAGGTGAAAATTCTCTAACACCCATTCATATAATTCTTTTTTAAATGGACATAAACTCCTTTACAAACACTTTGGCCTTGAAGAAAGCTTAGGTGTAACCATTGTATAAGCACAAGGCCAAAGTTATCATGAACTTAAACATATAGAAGTCACAAGGAATAGGAAGGAAAAGGTTTTAACAAGTGTTGGATGATTACTTAATTTGGTTGGTTAAAACCATTGGTTTTGGTTTGATTAATAAAAATTCAATTGGAATGAAGTTTAATTTTTAGAATTGAGAATTAGAATTGAAACTAAAACCAAATCCGGTTTTGGAATAAAAATTGAACCTAGACTCAATTCTAAAATCAAAATTAGAATTAAAAAAAATTATTGAAAACAAAAAAAGTGTGAAACCAAAGGCTAGGTTTAATTGCTATTTAAAAATCAAAATTGGAACTGAAACCAAGTTTGATTTTTAGATAATGAAATCAAAACTAAAATCAAAATCAAAACCTCATTTATTATTTTTCAAGAATTGGATTAAGGATTTCATTTTTTTTTGGAACGAGAAAATTGAAATTAATCTAATTTTTAAAAAACAATTAAAATTAGAGGTTCTTCATAAAAATCAAGAACCACCCAACAATGGTTCTTACATCTATTCCTTAGAAGAAGTGAGAGAGATGTTTTACACCTCTATAAGTTGATATAAGATGGATTCCCCTCTTAAGTAGTAAGTGTAATATCTTTCCTTTTTCCTAAGAGTTATTTACCTATGAAGCAAGGTAGTTTGTTTTGTCATGTTGAGATCTCCCAAACCATGGTGCTTCGTGTTGTGCTATTTCTATCTTTGAAAAGCTCTCGATGAGTAAGGGTGCACCAACTTGAATTGAGACTATTTGGAGCTACAATGTGGAAGCTATTGATTATTGAATCATTTTTTCATTGAAAATTAATAAATAAATAAATAAATAAATAATTTTTTAAAAAATATATAAAAAATATATATACATCGGAATTTGGGGGACTTGTGTGAAAAGCCCTCAGTGAGTCAGATTTAATAAATTTTTATTTCACAATTTTCAGAGCTAAGATGTGGAAGATATTGATTTTTGAGTTGAATTTTGTTGCTAAAAAATTCAAACAAATTGCAAAAATAGGGTTTGAGGAAGGGAAAAAACCAGTTGAGCCCTGGATGATATGTTCACACTTGGACCAACAAGCACAGGCTAACACTAGTATTCCCCCATGGACATAAGGTGCCCTCAAAAAAAAAAAAAAAAGTTCGAAATTTAATTTCTCCAAGTGCTTTTTCCGACATCCCGAAGAAGAAGTATTTTTTTTTTTAAAAATGAGAAAAACTTATCATACGATGATGTCGGTACCTTGAATTGTCGATTCCGTAGTAGGCCCTCTACTTTTACGTACATGGCCACATCTCAATTTCCCATTACTCGTTCGGAACTTAAATCTAGTTTAAAACCTAGTCTAGTTGAACTAGTTAGTAGGCATGCTAGTCTCCTCATAATAGGTAGGTGTCAAGTTATATAGTAGGCCGGATGACCCTATTTCCCTATACAATTCTATTCGGTTCGTTTTTTTTCTTTTTGTTTTGTTTTGATTTGTGTTCGGATGTTGTCCGTGGTCCTTGGACTGTAATGTAACCGGTTTTGGTGTCTTATTCGGGTACTTTTTAAGGCTTTTTTTTAGGGACAAGTGGTCGTCTGCTGGTTCCCGGATTGTGATTTGAATCAAACAGTCGGGAACATCGATCGGTTACACTCTAGTAGTAGAACAAGAAGCCCTGGTGGCCTAGAAGGAGTGTCCGTCTGCAAGAATTGTATCTGCCCGGACACTTGCCATTACTTGTACGGCTGAGATTGACCAAACTGGGGTACCCGGGTTCCTCTTCATTGAAACACCCCACTCGAGGGAGATAACCTTAAAAAAAAATTAAAAAAAAATTTTTTTTAAAAGAAAAAAAAAGAAAAAAAAAAGCCCTCCATGTTTCTCCATGTGTCAGCCTGGTGTGAGAAATTACCTTTGAGAAGGTCCCTCAAATAACGAACTGAAGGAAGGAAATCTTGGTCGAGGTTGTTGTTGTTGTTACGTTATGGTGGAATTGAGTCAGGACGTAAAGGGTCAGAAAAAAGGGTTTATTGGGACTACTTTTCTCAAAGAAAGTGCCAAAAAAGGGGCTCATTTCATTACTTTTCTCAAAGAAAGTGCCTCCTCAAATTCACAACCAAACTCTCCCAACCAACCCCCATGCCATGATGGTGTGTTTGTTTTCACAAGCTTCTTCTTGTTCTTGTTCTTCTTCGGTTGTGGAACATTCGGGGAAGAAAGAAATACCTTTTCATGATGTTTGTTTGAGCGTGTCAACTAGTGTCAACTTAACTAATCAAGGTCGGTGGTGAGATCGCATACATCATCGGTAGCAAAGTTTTGCTCTTAAATTTCATCCAAATGGAAATTAAAATCTTGGACTAATCAACTTTTGTTTGCTCTTAAATTTCATCCGAATGGAAAATAAAATCTTGGACTAATCAACTTTTGTTTGCTCTTAAATTTCATCCAATTGGAAAATAAAATCTTGGACCAATTAACTTTTGTTTGCTCTTAAATTTCATCCAAATGGAAATTAAAATCTTGGACTAATCAACTTTTGTTTGCTCTTAAATTTCATCCAATTGGAAAATAAAATCTTGAACTAATCAACTTTTGTTTGCTCTTAAATTTTATCCAATTGAAAAATAAAATCTTGGACTAATCAACTTTTGTTTGCTCTTAAAATTTCATCCAAATGGAAATTAAAATCTTGGACTAATCAACTTTTGTTTGCTCTTAAATTTCATCCAGAACATGGATTTAATGCCAGTATAGGGACCACATTTGTGGTCAAATAAGAACATGGATTTAATGCCAGTATAGAGACCACATTTGTGGTCAAATAAGCACACGGTTTAATAATGCTGATATAGAAACTAAATTTTGTGGTCACATGAATAAACAACATGGGAACGGGAAGGGAACGGGGAAACTCAAAGGAAACAGAGAACGCGAACGAGTGGTTTAGGGCGTTTACATTAATAAGGTCATGATTAGTGTGGTATGTAGGAATATTTAATTAGCGGACAGGGTTAATTAGCGCAAGTGTCACGTAGCGCGCGCATTTTTTAAAGTGTGTAATGCCCCATGGGAACTCAAAGGGAACAGAGAACCGAGAGGCCGAGAGGTTTATGCCTTGATACGTTAGGTTTTAAGGTCAGGATTAGTGTGATAGTTAGGAATACTATTAACGAACTCGGCTTAATCATCATCCTCGTGTGTGTGTGTGGGTGGGGAACGCTGAAATTCAAAGGGAACAGAGAACAAGTTCGAGAGGTTTAGGCCTAAATAGGTACCTATTACGGAGGTCATGATTATGGTTAGCGTGTGTGCGGTCGTGCGTTCGCGTGTGTATGGCTCACGGGAACTCAATGGGAACAGAGAACAAAGCCGAGAGGTTTAGGCCTTAATCGGTAGGGATTAAGTTTGTGATTAGTGTGGTAATTAGGATTATGATTAGCGGACGGGTTAATTAGCGTGTGTGTGTGCGCGCGCGCGTTCGCGTGTGTATGCGCTGTAGAGAAGGGAAGAGCATCGAGTCCCATAGCGAAGAGCTTGCAACCCTAGCGCTTGCCTTTCGACCTCGCCCGCTCTCTTTCGCACGCTGTCTTGCATCGCCAGTCATCGGCCGTGAGCAAGGCCACCATCTGCGAGCTCCGCTTTTGTTTAATGCATGCGCTTTGGAGCTCAGGGGAGGCGGAATTCGGCTAAAAAACCAGTTGAGGAACATGATGATGAGTGCCAGGTTTGTAGAATTTTCTCTTCCTCCTCCTCCCGGGCCATGTCTTGCATCCCAGGTGGATTATTAGTGTAATCGTTGATGTAAATTTCCCCCTTACGAGCTATTTCCAGCTCCTAATTGGCATTTCTTTTTGGAGATGGACGTGGTCTATTTGGACGGGGTTTGGTAGTAAAAGCGGGGAAGAAGAAAGTGTGTATTGTGGAGGGAAGATGCTTCTTCTTTCCAGCGTGCTTTGGCCTCTTATGTTAACTTGATTGCCATGCCTGAGCTCTCCAATCCGTGTATGAGCAATCGGGTGTGATGTTCGAAACCTAGACCTAATAATTTGGACGTATGTGTTTGTTGATGATGAAGTTCCACCAGGTGTTTTGTACACAATCAAATCCTATTCCCAATTTCCAGGGGTTTGTCATAAAATTCCCAATTTTTTGCCACTTAATGTATTTGTGTTGTCAGTAGGAGGAAGCTCAAATGTAGGTGGAATATTTGTGTTGACAGGGATAGAAACCCCAGCCACCAAGCTAGGCATGGGATCTTGCAGTGCAGCATCAATGCTTTGTGCATAAAGAAAATCCAACCACATGGACTGCACCTCCCAATTCCAGCTGGATTGGAGTTTTCAATGTAAATTTGTACAGATACATGACGTAGAATCAACCAACAAATTCAACTTGAAAGCACAAAGAGTAGTATTAATACATGTCAAAATGCAAATGGAAAATTTGCAGCCAAACTTGAAGTTTTGTAGTTTTCAGAACTTGTTTCTTCTTTCTATTTTGCATAGTATTTGGGCTTTTGCCTCTTCTTTTGAATCTTGAAAATGTATGACGACATATGCCATAATCAGTCACAATCTAAGACTTGGTATCAACCATGAATATTGCTGCTGCCCTTGATCACTTGAGAAAGCAAGAGGTTGAAGGTTTTGGAGGAGCCTGGGGTTATGGACATTATATCAGAGGCATTTACTTTTTAGAGCTGGTGGAGAAAAAGATGTGCACACAATAACTATGTGATTGATTGGTATGATGCAAGGCATGATTGTGTTTCTAAAATGATGTTTTTATTTGCATCACTGTCTAGGTACCTGTGGCAGTCAGGGAGTGGCAATGTCCACTATGATGGCATGGAATGCTCGATAAATAGGTTGATTCCATTGCAGAGGTTCATGTCAATGAGAAGTGCTCAATGAGCAGTGTTCTGCACATGATGAGAGAGGGAATGTCTTTCCTTAATATACGGTGCTGATTTTGGTTGTTGGATACACTGAGACAGCTGTAGCCATATTGGATTTGTTTCAGAGATCAAGACTTACAATCTAGGAATTGATGAGGTAGGATACGTGTGTGGCACCACTGTGGTGCCTCAGTGGGAAGACAGCAGCATGGCTGCCACACATAGGTCAGAAATGACAACTTCTAGCAGTATTGATGGAAGTGCTTTTACAGGGTCAATAGGACATCGGAGCTTCAATTCTAGTCTAGAGAAATCTATTAGCATACGAGATGGCCCTAGTGAAGGTCGGGTGATGTTGTTAGGAGGGGGTAAACCATCTGTGGCATCTCAGAATGGGGATCTTCAACCCACGACTGCAGTGTTGTTGGATGCACTCTCCATAGACCTTAGGCCTCACCATTTGGATTTACGCCGTGTCATCAATGGGGCCACTGGAGCACTGACAGATGATCCTCAGTCCAAGTCCCTTAAAGCTTATGGGGTTGAAGAGCTGAAACGTGTCCGGCAAAGGCTTCTTGAGAATGAGAAAGAAGCCAGGTGATTTACAGCTTCTCAGACCATTCTTTTCAGGCTGCAACATTCACATCAGAGCAATTTGTGCAGAATGGATTACAGGATGGATTGGGAAGTTCTTTGGTGAATCTTTTAGTTTGTTGTCCTTGTCAAAAAGTGAACTTTCTTGTGTTGATGGCAGGTCACGAGTTAAGCAGCTGACTGATGCAATGGCAAAGCTCAATAAAATCCAGAGTATGTTGCAGTTCAAGAAGCGGTCTAGACCTGAGAGTAGCACACAAGAGCGTGCAAGCTTAGCAGCTGCAAGTGGACGCATGACGACAGCATCACATGGGAAACTAATCTCAAGTGCTGTGACCAATCATGTCAGCACTGCAGACATCAGTGGAGCTTCAAGAGCAGGAGACAAAAACAAAAGTATTAATCCAAGCAAGCGAATTCGCACATCAATGGCTGATGTACGGGTGTGTATCTGTGAACTCTATCTCTGAAGTATCAGATTTACAACTTTTGCTATTGGTTGGTCATTTCCCTTGTTCTAGGCTGTGGAACTTTGAAGTTGTATCCTGGATAGGGTCCTCATGATGAACTAAATATATTTGTTTTGTTTTGTGAGGCCTAAGCATTACAATCCTGAGCTTTGAAACAGGTTATTGTTCTATTGATTGACAGACTTTGTACCAGTCTGAATTCAATTTTTTTCATGCATGTTACTGTGTATAATTCAAAAAACAGCTTTGCACTTTAGGTTTTTGTGGCTGAAAAATAAAGCAGAGATCAATTTGTTTGAAAATCTTCATAGCTTCAAAGTTGCGGAGGCTTCAGATTTGATCTCTTGGCTGGATTTCTTATTAGACAATTTGTTTCTTTGTTTTGGTCAGGGTGTTTACAGACAATGCATTGGTATCCCCATGGGTACTATTTGTGCAGTCTATTTGGCTAATTTCTATCTCTTTACCTATGAGTTTGATTTCATTAAGTGTCTCTTGAAGAGTAACACATGTCCTGTTGTGCTTCATAGATTGTCCGTGGTTCGTAGGTTTGGATGATCTTTTTGTTCCTGATTTTCCAGATTTTGTGAACTTCATGTACTTTAACCAGGACTCTTTTGGTAGCAGCATATACCCAAAAACATCTTGTGAGTTGAATTGTACATCTAAAGGCTTTTCTTGTAATTTCTTGGATCTAGCTGTGAGACAAAGTCCTCAAGGTTTATCCTGTGACATTTTTGACAAATGCTCTCAACCAGAGTATGCAGGTATTGAAATGATTAGAATGCCTCATGTTCATTCCAATATCTCAATAACTGCAAAACTGGGGGTTATCAATAGTCAATTTTACAGATTCTTGAGACTTTGTAGTTGTAAGAAGTTTTTTGCATTCCAGATGGTCCGTCTTATTGTCTTTCTAAAGGCAAAAGGCTACCCTTTAAAAGTTCTTCTAAAGAGAACTAGAGGGTTGCTTCTTAAAGAAAAATTCCTATTTGGAATTTTCACTTTTGGCATTTTCAGAATCATTTTGCTTCAGGTCTTGTAAGTGGGGAGCTTCTTGTAAGCCCACTTGTTCATAGTCTTTCCCTGTTTTTCCTTTCCTTTAGTTTTTCTTTTCCCTTTCTGTCTTTCTTTGTTTCTTTGTCTTGTCATTGTTGTTGTGTTCTGCTGCTAGCCAGTAGTATGGCTGAGTCTTCCCGTTGCTTCTGGAATTGCAGCAGAAACTCAGTTCGTAGGTTGGTGCTCATCACTGACCTTTACCCACTGTAGGGAGCTGATGAAGTCAGTGGGGAAGTTGTGGTAGTTAAGTCACTATCATACATACTACTGTTGATGGTCCCTGAACAGGTGTGAGACTGGCACTTTTGTTCATACCAGTGTGTGTTTTTTGTTTTTGTTTGTTTCTGTCTTCCCTTGTTTGGTTCTTTCTGTGGCTTCCTGAGGAAGAGTTAACCTTGCTGTTTCTTCTTCATCGTGAGAATGGAGATTTCTCTATTCTTATGAAAGATATGTTGCTGTGTATAATTTGTTCAAAATTTGATGTTAGTGTCTCTGATATTGTCCAAAAGTATTGTAGTGGGGTCTTTTGACTTTGCAAAGACTACTAAGTCATAATATGTGGTCTGTAATTGTAATGTGGAACCTTGGGTGCAATACAGAGTATTTTGGACCATAGAATGCTTGATATAACTTGCAGCAGATTGTGTTTCAGAAACTTTGTGCAGTGAGCTTTAGGAGGGAGGTTCTTGGAAGCTTATTATGACATAGTAAGTGCTGTTTTGGATGTGCAGGTGGAGGGTCATCCAAGCAATTTGAGTGTCCATCGGTCATCCAGCATACAAGAAAGGGAGCGGGATGTGTTGAGGCCAAGTAGCTCTCTGGCCTTGCCAGTGGAAGACAAGGAGAGGATGCTACCAGGAACCAACCAAGGGGGGGAGAAGGTGAAATTAAAAGGGCGGCGCTCTAGTGCTAAGTCTGAGCTGTCCCCAGCAGCCATGGCCAATGGAATGTCTGATGGAGTCCGTGACCACAAATGGAATGCACAACATCAACGCTTAAGTCTTGACAGCAGCCGCACACGACCTAGTGAGGGACATGGTTTTAGGTAGGGTTGTTGCCCTTGTGACTGAGTGATTAAATCAGTCCGTCAGACTTGATCCTGAAACCTATGGAGCTACTGTTTCTGAAGATTGGATGCAGACTCCACCTTGGTTGCATGCGGTGGAAAGTTTGTACTGGATGAAGTTGAGGAACCCTACAGCTTTCGTGAATATACTTCTTTGGCTAAAACTTTTGTGATCTTGAAGACATACTGCATTAACAGATGTGCAGTTTTGCTGTATATTGTGAAAAATTTGGCATGAATTCTCTTTGATCCTTCATATGTGATAAGTACAAATGCCTGACTGTGTACATGGGCACATATTTACATGATCATCTGAGGCTAGCTTTTGATGAGCATTCAGCCACCTTCCAGAAAAAAGATGAAACCTCACAGATTTGACCATTTTGATTGGCACTCTATATTCTGAGAAAGCTGTCAAGTTGGAGCTTTATGAGTTGGTGATCCTTAAGGGGGGAAGCTAGAGAAAAGAGATACTGTTGAGTGTGCTGTCTAATGTAGGGACTTTTTGTGTGCAGATCAGGGCCTGTGCATGGCATCACGTCCATACATAAAGCAGAAGTATCAGCCCAAGCAAATGGGTTAAACATGCGAGGTTTGAATAAGGGAGACTTGGCTGGTGTTGTTCCTGTTGGGGAAAGGGGAGAACGTTCTATAATCTCAGAGAGGGAGCGTACCTCTCTGAAGAATGAAGCGAGGTTTGTGTTTTTCTCAACTTCTTGTTCAATTTTGTTATTTAATGTGTAGCTTTTGGTGATTTCTTGATGTTCCTTAAACATGTATGCAGGGTAAGTCCTCAACAGGAAGCCCATCCAGCCAGCTTGCCTATTGTAACAAAAACCAAATCGGCTCGAGCACCTCGTTCAAGCTCTGTTTCCAGCACCAATCCCTCTGGGCATTCAAGCCGGGCTTCACCTTTGCTTGAGACCCAGGACCGTCCCTTAGGAACTCCAGCAACCAAAGCACAGCTCTTTTCAGGACCCAGTCATCGCAAGAGACCAGCACCGTCCCGTTCATCATCACCACCACCAGTGGCCCAATGGGGGATTCAAAGGCCTCAGAAGGTGCGTGTGGCTCGGCGGGCCAATCTTAATCCACCACTTGGGATCTTGATCCCATCTCAGGATGAAGTGAATGGAGCAGATGAATCTGGAACAGGGAGGCAGGAGGGGAGTGGGAGTGGTTCTACTATAACTGGTCCTAGGTCAACTACCCCAGTTGCCATATCTGCATCAAGTTTGGCACGGCGGGTCAATGTGTCCAGCAGCCAGTCTCTTTTAAAAAGCAAAGCTCGAGTTGAACAGACCCCTGTCTCTGTTGGGCCTTCAGTGAGTGATGATTCTGACAAGCACGGTGAGAAAGCAAAAGAGATAAACAAGAAGGTAATGCCAGAGTCAGGGGAGGCCAAAATGGAAAATTTAGGTCAGAAAACAGGCAGTGTTTTGTTCTCTACAAACAAAAGTCATCTTGTGTTGAAAGAAGAAGGATGTCAAGGGGATGGCGTGCGGCGGCAGGGGCGAACTGGGAGGGTTTCAGTCACTCCCCGGGTAGTGACTCCTGTGATTGCGTCTACTCCTGAAACTTGTGAAATTATACCATCGAGTGTGAAGCAGCTCATAAGTGCCAGGGGAATGTTTGACGTTAAGCCTAATAGGTGAATCATAAAAACACACTAAGTTTGTATTATTATTTGTGATGTTCCATTTTGATATGTTCTCCATGTGTTTGTTTATATCTTTGTTCCTCTGTTACCTTCATGGAGAAAGTCTCTTGTATAAGAGACAAGACTTGTGTCCTTTGGCAACCATGATCGATATGATGTAACTTATGAGGTTAACAATTGTAGGAGTATGGGCTTCTCTTTAGTGACACAGCCTCATGACAGATCTCTATAAGCTGACCTGCAACTGTTGAACTTGTTATTACCTGTGTAATTATATGTCAGGCCAGGACGGCCTCCACTGAAGAAGGATGCTGTTGATCGTAAGCCTGTGACAAGGCAGCGGCGGGAGTTATCAGGTGTGCTTCCTTTACTTCACATGTTTTTGGAAGATTAGGTCTTATGCCTGCACGTTCATTTCTGTTGGTCTCTGTTTCTTGTTACTGGAAGTTGAACACATTTTTGCTCTCTCATTTCTTTGCTTCGTGAAGAGAAAATGCACCCGATGTTTTTTGAGATTGGGGTGTTTTTCTGCAATGCGAGAATCATGTTTGAGCGGGGGTCTTTAATTCAAGCTTTTGGCTATTATCTCAGGGACTCTTGTTCCTCTGAAATATTCAAATAGCCACTGGAGGTTTTGAGACACTTTTCCAGACTCACTTGGTCCAATTTGTTCAGAGAATGAGACATCAGTAGCGTACATTGAGATTAAGGACAAGACCTTCCAGATAATGATCACTTACAGGCTCCCAGACATTGTCAGTCTAAGCAAATTGTGCATGGCTGTACTGCCATTTGAAAGGGGAATATAACTTGAATCACAAACTGCAACACAGAGGTAGAACGATAACTTCAAGTTCTGAATTTCTGCAGGGAATTTTGATGATGATCAAGAGGAACTTGTGCGTGCAATTCAAAGTGCTGTGAATTTCAGTGGTGAGAAAATGCTGCTTTTATTTTGCATCTTTAGACTTGGTGTGATGAAATGAAGTGTGTGGCATTGTTGAAATGCACTGTTTGTGCCACTTCAATCAATGTTGTCTATCAGTGCTGCAAGATCTAATGAGTTATATCAGACTATTTCTGACTATCTGATCATCACTTTCTGGAGGCAAGAGGCATCTTATCTTTAAACTCTTATTACAATTTGGCCAATCATTTGTTGGATGTTGGAACTGTTTTGTGCTCACAGTGGATGCTAGCCCAGTTGGTTTCTGGATGCAAGTTGAACCCTATTTTGCTTACATGATTCCAGCTGAAATTGATCATCTCCATCAGCTAGTAGGTTTCTTGTTTCTTATCTTCTTTGATTTCAATTTATGCATTGGGATACAGTGTTTGCTGCTTTCTGAAACTTTTGGCCTTGTACCATCCTTTTACCCACTGTTTGAAACTCAACTTCTGATGACTGTTTTGTGACCACATTTGCTCAGTCTATCATCTGAGGGCCCCACTGTTTATTGCACATGGATATGGAGCCTATTGTGCAGTTAATTCTTGCATTTGGTCTTTTCTTGGCACACCAGAATTTAGAACTTCAAGTGGCTTTAACAATGCTTATGTTATCTACCCTGCAGACCAAAGAGTTTGAGGTTGACGATACAGCACTGCAAATCCCATTGTGTGGTGATCAACTTTTGAAGGTGCAATGCTCTTTTGATTCTTCTTTTGTGTTTTGATTAATTTTGATTGTTTAGTGCTTCTATCTGCTTAAGGGGGGCTGTTTGTTTTTTGTGGAGCTTTGGAACTCATGATCCCTTTGTTCATTCTGATCTCGGGACGAGGATTTACTTTTAGTGGATTCTTTGTGTGGGTTGGTTTTGTTATGGTAACCCCTCTTGAGTGCATTGAATGATGACCTCCAGTTCTTGTTTCTGTTTGCTGTAGTTTGAAATGATGCAAAGCTTGGGTACTCTGCAACTGTCACCATGCTCTGATGTGGGTAGCAACAAGTCCATGGGTGTAGTGAATGGGAGCAATGAAACTGATGGGGTCTCTGCAACAAGAAAATTTCAAAGGTTTGAAACTGGATGCACTACTGGTGGGACTCAAGGATCTAATGGTGGTTTTCCTCACAAGTTTTTCTCCCTCTCCCAGCGTCTGATGTCTGCCTTCATTAATGTGGAAGGCACAGATGAGGGGGATGTACTTAGATCCTCTGAGGAAATGTTCCAAGATGAATCTGTCAGGGAAAGCCACTTGCAAGAGTCTGAGTCACCTTTACACCTGGGAAGCCAGAGTGGTAGTGAGTGCATTGATTTTGATGGAGGTGAGTCAGATGGTGATTTTGGGCGCCTTGAGTCTGAGAGCTGGAGCCATGGGGTAAGAGAGAGACGACATTCTGAAACGTTTGCAGTTTCCAATGGCCATTCTCATGACAGTATTGGGTTAGTGCCTGGGAAAGATGATGACCCAGGTGAGGGTGACAACATTCTTGCCGATAGAAGTGGGGAGTGCTGTGGAGACAGGACCAGTGCTGGGGTTTTCCCATCTTGTAAGCATAGTCACAAAGAACCAGGGAAAGCATCTGAAATGACAGATTGGGAGTTGCAGTGTCATCAAATGAGCTTAGATGACAGGCTCGCACAGGAGCTTCACAGCATTGGACTTCTACCTCAGCAACTTGTAAGCATGCTCCCCATTCATCCACCTTCAGATGGTTCTTCCTTTTGGCCTGCAGTATCCTAGATAATTGAGAAAGCATGCTTTGAATGTTAACGAGAGATGTTTTCTTTTTTTGATATAGTAGAATAAAGATTTATCTTCAAAGATTTCTAATAAAAAATCTGCTAGATCATAGTGGCCAAAGAGGTACTTGCTCATGTGATTGAGAGTAGCTTGATCATGGATGTTGTACCACAGCCTGACCTTCCACAACGAGAAGATGATGAGATTTGTGAGGAGCTCAGGAAGCTGCAGTGCAAACTTAAAGAGCAGGTTGTCATCTTTGCCTTGAGTGTGAAAATTTTGAGATTTCTGTATTGCTTGTAAGGGGAGGATTATCCAATAGTTCTGCCGAGCCGTTCAGCTTACCCTGTTATTTGGTCATATAGAGACAACCTGATGTCCATGGCATCTGGCAGATGGTCATGACCTAAATGCATGCTATAACTCTCCAGGCTGTATGTTGTTTTCATTGCCACTGCCACTGTCAGCTAGACTCGTGAGAGTTTGACTCTAGAGATGCCATATATGCTAGAATTTTTGCACCTATGCTTGTCTTATGTACCCAATGCATTCATCATGGTTGTTAATGTGGCCACATCCTCAATGGTTGCTCAGTCTCCATTTTCCGTATATATTGGAATGGTCTTGTGCACTGACATCTGTTCTTTTGAGTGCTTTCTGACAGCCACAGCTGAGTTTTGAAGTTTATGGAATTTATTTTTTTTCGGTTGAGCAGGTTGTCTCAAATAAGGAACGGATTACTTGTCTTGAAAGAGTGGTGTGTGCTGGGAGGGGATCTGAAGAAAGGTGCAGTCTTTTCATTCACATATTTTTGAAATTAATCCTGAACTCATTTCTTTGCTTTCCTGTTAGTTGTTCTAGGTCAAATTTTTGAAATTAATCCTGAACTCATTTCTTTGCTTTCCTGTTAGTTGGTCTAGGTCAAATTTGGGTGCAGAATCTACTTGGACTTTCTGTGCTCATGAAGTAGTATCATCAGGGTCTGTGAACACAACAATGTTATCCATACATTCTTTGATGATTTGTTGCCTTGCAACAGACTGTGTTCTAGTACTGAAAACGTTAATATTTTCACATTAACATTTCTTTTGGATTTGACCTTAATGCAGGGACCGTGAACACCTAGCTATGGACAAGCTTGTGGAAAAGGCTTACATACGCCGCATGGTGAGACTCCTTCCTTTGGTCAAGCTCAAAAGTCTTGGCACTTTTAATCAAAATGCAACTTTCATTATGAGCTTTTTTTGCATTGCCCTTAAGTAGCCATACTTAAGGTTGCCATGGAGTTATTTCAAATCATTTGCATAATATGGTTTTATTAACCGTTGAGTATTGGATTCTATATAACTGGTGAGTGTAAGATAGCTGGTCTTCTGTGATGGAATGATCCTGGGACAGTAGAACCTGACTCCTCCCTTGGCGTTTGATACTGAGACCTTTGAACTCTAAGCCCTAATTGGCTGAGAAGTATTGGTCAAGGAAACATAACCGACCTTCTGTAGAGTCCAAACTGCTGGAATTGTACACCTGAAGCTCAAAACTCCATTTTTTTGCAGAGTTCTCGAGGATCCAAAGGACCACCTGTGAAAGGTGCAAGGGCTGCAGCACTGGCATTTGCGAAGAGGGTCATTTCAAAGGTTCGAAGCTTTGAAGCAGGACATAGCTGTATTGTTGACTCTACACTGAGGGATCTGCTCTTCTGCATCCCTCATAAGATAATCGAGGCCAGTATTGACAAAGCCCAAGAAGTTGTTAGCACTGAGGCTCCTCTCTTACCCTCTGTGGATTCTCCTGCCACAGGTTTGCACAGCCTTCCTGTCTCTAATAACTACACTATTATCACATGCTACCAGCAGGTCAGAGAAGTTTGAGTTGACATTTCAAGGGTTTCTCAGTTTAGCTGTATCAAAAGAACTTGCGTTAAAGTTGAAATGTATGCAGACTCCTCCTGTTGTTGGCCACTAGATGAATCTTCGAAAGTGGGGTTAATTGAAAGCTTGAAGTTCTGCAGGCCAGATGCAAGAGACAGATCTCAATCTGGAAATTAAATATGAGCCCAGATGAAATTTGTGGATCAATTTCAACCCATCATGTATGCATGTGCTAGTGAGATACTTTCTTCTTTCAACAGCATGTTTTCTGATGATGGATAGACTCCTTTTCAGATGGTTCTCTCCATTGGTATGAAGGGTGTAAATGTTGATTGGCTCTTGCAGGGGCCCATTGGACAGCTCAGGAGAAGGTGGAAAAGGATTTTGTAGAGGATAAGTCATCACCAGGGGATCATAATAAGCGCATGACATTGAAAGATGAGGCATGGCCAATACGAGCAAAGAAACGAGAAGCACTTCTTGAAGATGTATCTGGATGGGGCTTTAATAACTGCTCAGGTGGTAGTACTAAAGGTAAACATAGTGAGCAAGATCGTGATGGAAAAGGAGGCTTGGCTAGAGATGGAAATGCTAATATTCATCCCAGCGAGAGCTCAAGACTGGGAAATGTCAAGGGAGAGCGGAAGACAAAAGTGAAGCCACGGCAGAAAACCCGGCCTCTTTTGAAACCCATGAATGGACTCCTTGCAAAGTCACTGACGGAACACCAAGTATCAAAGGATAGGGCTTCCAGACAAATTTCAACACAGAAACTTGTTTCCTTTGGAGAGGAATCCATCCCAATAATGCCAGCCTCTGAAGAGCTAGGACTTGGAATCAATGTGGATGCTATTGTTGACCTCTCACAACTCCCACTGCCAGGAATGGATGAGATGACAGTTCCAGATATGGGTCCACAGGTTCAGGATGATATGGGCTCCTGGTTTGACTTCGATGACCCATCACAACCATCAGATGAACTTGTGATGGGGCTGGATGTCCCAATGGATGACTTATCTGACCTTGGCATGATGATGTAAAATCAGTTAATGTGCCTCACTCCTAATCATGACCTAAACATGATTTGAACGTGGGGAGTTCTAGACAAAGATGATGTAAATCCAACAACCACAGCCAGTGGCAATATGAACCAATGACCCATCCAGGGTCAAGCTCTGGTGAGTTTAGTCAAAGATAATGTAGAACCGGTTGCTAGAGCCACACACCCCTTGCTATGACATAACCTGTGACCTAACCCAGTCATTTAATCTTGGTGCGTTAAGGTTACACAAAGATGATGTAAACCAGCAACAAGAGCCACATCTCTCATCATGACATTCCCACCTTATGTGTTAGGTGTAATCATGTGGGTCTGAGAAATGGCGGTGTAAAGCCAGCTTCCAACAAAGCCTCATCACCACAGGATCTAACAATGGTGGTTCAGGCAATGAGCCTCTTGCCTTGTACATTGAAGGTTAGTTCCTTCCAGGCCTTTTTCACTGTCTGTTCCTGCAACATCTGTCCCTTGAGAACAAAGACTATGAAGGCTCTCCTCTCCCTCATTATTGGAATAGGTTTATGTTAGGAAGGGGTCTTGAACCTCAATAGCAGTGTTGCTGTGAGACAGTCACATCTGCAATCAAGTAGGTTTGACAATTGGAACGATTTATTCAGGGAAAACACATAGCCTCTCAATTTTTTTGCCAGTTCGAGTATTCACATTTGTAAAAAAGACCAGGCTCCCTTGTACCAAAACTTTGTGTAAGTCATGCTGTTTTTCAACCAACACCTCGGGAGAAGTGTAAGTTCAGGGTTTAGGGCTTTGGTTTATGGCTGAATGTCAGATGCTCTTGACAGGATTCTTTGCTGAATTTGTTGGGATTACTGTTCTGAACTTGCAAAATGCATGCTATTCAATTCCTTGCTATGGTTAACCACCTGTACAGTGGATGATTATGTCCATTTTTGGTATATGTCAGAAAAGATGTATTTTTAATTTTAGCATTGTCAATTTATTGATTCTCAAACTCTTAGAAGAAGAGCTGGGCTCTCAAATGTCAAAGGAAGTGGGCAGTTGAAGATTTGTTGACAGATTGTGGTCATGGATTCTAAATGGAGAATTGTTTTCCTGGTGAGTCTATGACAGATCTCCGGTTCACCAAGGTGTCTTCTGAAAGGAGAATATTGTGCTGCTGAGTTTAGAAATCCAAATAGCTGACGAGTCCTAGTTCCTAAGTTGATGTCATTGTGTAGTGGGTATGATGACTCTGAGGACAGGTTCAGTAGGACCTGGACCACTTATCTGCCCTGCAGATTATGAACATCAAACATGACCCAGATGTATAGCAAGGTATGGTATGACAGACTCTCTGTGGCAGGGAAATATGATACTGAGCTCAGCAAGGGTTCGTGGACACTGTAGTGTGCACTTCATCTCATCAGCAGGTCAAGAATGGTGTGTGGTGTTCAGCATCAAGCCAACAGTGTCTAGTGTTTCGAACTGAATTTATGTCTTTTGGCAACATCTGTGTTGTTGAGAGCAGAATCCTGCCCAGAAAAAGAGGTCTTCTCTCTTTTTGGTGAGTTAGCTGCTTCCATGAGACCAAGAATCTCTTCCATGACATCTTTGCTCCTTCAATGCAGCTTCTCTCTCTTTTGGTGAGTTAGCTGCTGCCATGAGACCAAGAATCGCTTGATGTTTTTCTGTGGCATCCTTGCTCTTGAACGCAGCTTCTCTCTTTTTGCTGAGTTACGTGCTGCCATGAGACCTAAAGAATCTCTTGATGTTTCTCTGTGACATCTTTGCTCCTTGGATGCAGCTTCTGACAATGCTCTTGCATATGTTTTATGAGGTTTCTAAAGAGTGGCCTACCAAGACCAGGATAACCAGCTATGACAAGACAGAAAAGTGATTGCTCTGACCCACCACTACTTGTGTTGTCTTGTAAGCAATTTCATTCCATGCTCAAAGATGGTCAAATCAGTTGGTACTCTTCAAGAGCTATATTCAACCATTGGTTTGTATCTTCAAATAACTTTCATGAATGTTTGTGCTGTAGCAGATTTGGTTGAAGACCAGTCCAGCAAAGGTGCATAACTGTATGACTTCCAAGAAGTCATGAGTGAAGCACATTACATTCAACTCAATCAAGAGGACTCATGTGTCCATTCTTAGTGTTGGACACCAGATTTTAGGAGCATGTAGGAAGCTTGCTCAAGAGCCACTGTCTGGAGTCAGAAATATTGGTATGTTCATATCCCCTCGCCGCATATGCTCAGAATTACAGCTATTCTATTAGCACTGCCAGATATGACAGCACACATCTTTGAGATATCAGTATGCGGTACACACTAAATCCTGAGAGTCAGAACCTGAAGGAAAGCTGAAAGTAGAAATGAGATCTTTTTTTATTTACAGCACAAACAAGGTATCAAAGATACTCAAATGTCCAGAAATTGTAGAGAGACGAAGAGAGTTTGACAAACTAGAGGGCACCTATCTTCATTATCTCAATTTTTACACAATGAATTTTCATGCAACAGGGGACTTAGAATGTAGAGTTTCTACACAATCTCCTTAGTCAAGGATGGTGAAAGGAATCCTTGCAACCCAGCAATGCTTTTTTCGGAGGATGGCTTTGGTCTCTCAACCTCCACAATTAAAACAATTTACCTCCCCTTTCACAGTTATAGTTAAACCAAACAGTCAGTGGAAACAAAACACCAGGTCAGACAAGTTTCCACTCTTGGGCTCTTCCTGCAAGATTTACTGGTTCTGTGGGCAAGAAGAGCTTCACAAAACCATTCAAGTGGCTTCCTTGCACAGTTCTGTGAAAGAAAACTACATGGCCATTATGAAAGCAAGTGAGTAGGTGACACTTCCCTATTCTTGTTTGATATTTGTGGGCTCACTCAGCACGTACTTCGGTAGGTCGTACTTGGCACCTATTAAAACCATGAAACAAAGATTAGATCATGTTAGGACATGAGAACTGTGCAAATTAACAATTGCACAGTTACAGCTTACAGATAAGAAGGTCAAAGATGAATCCTTCTACACTTAATCATTGCATTTAGCGCTCTGAGTTAAGATCCAAAGCTATTGCTTCAGGATCTGCATCTAATTTTGAGGTTGGTTTAGATTTGTAGCAGCTTTTTCCAACTTGCACTTGAAAACACTGCCGTATTTCAAGGAGCCAGAAAGAGATGTAATTGATCAGTCGAAAAATGGAATGCAGAAGGCTAATTAGCAAAATTTCCACCAGAAACTTTTGACAGTATAAAAAAATTGTGAATCCTTGACAAAAACTACAGCTTCTTCTGGTAACAACAATGCTGCTCTAAAGCTGCTCTGAAACGATGTTATCATAAAACATGAGCTGCGAATCATAAATCCTGCAACTCCTGATCATTCTTTATGCTTCTTCATGAATTTTCCAGATGCATTCAGTTCTGCAAATTCTAAACCAAACAGAGTTTTTCCAAAAGTTCTGATCTTATGCCATATGCCCTCGGAAAAAAAGTTGCTTGTTCTGTGGGGCCACTGAGATCATGCAAAAGTGAAGCACAATTACTTTCTATCCACCACCTCCAGCAGCTAAATTCCCTAAGAGTCAGATGCTCCTCATTCAGACATATGGATTGTGAAGTCCGGGTCAGGCACGGGGGCCTTGAAAACAGGGGTGTAAGTAAAATTGGGTCAGAACATCATTAACTAAACAACTCACAGAAACCAAAATGGACTTTGGCGGCAATGAAAGTGGAAAAGAAAGGTTTTTTAAAAATTTTACCTCTTTCATCATAGCAAGTGGATAAGTCTTCAGACTGGACAATGATGCCAGCACTATCCACAATTGCTTGAGCCAGATGAATGTCAGCTTCTGCAGCTGCTCGTAGAGCATCCCATATCTCTGCCCAGTATTCAAGCATGTCAGATTTGTAGTCATTTTGTGAGATAAAAGAAAAATCTCAGAAACAGAAGATCTGAATTGCAAGGTTCCCATGACCTCCAGAATTTTCATACCTACTACTTTCATGGCTTTCTCACCTTCAGAAAAGAAGTTCTCACAAATAGAAGATCTGAGCTTTGATCTGAATTGCAGCGGTAGGAACTTGACATCTCCTAGACATGTCTTGGGATCTCCAGAATTTTCATATGTATTACTTTCATGACTTTCTCACCTTCGCTTCTGTGAGGATTACCTATCTGGCTAAAAATGCAAACTAACTTCAAATCTTCAAATGTTTTTTTAGCTGATAAATTTGAAGCTTCTGGCAAAATGTGTTCATCAGTTGCAGTGGACTGATGTAAATGGTCAAAGTCAGAGGTTTATACAGTTCTTGTTATCAGCCAATTACTCCATACACACCTTCAGTGAAGTCTCAGAAGCTTCACTGTCACAAAGAGATTTGAACAGAATTCTACGAACTCAAAAACTGTGGAGATAAGAGGCCATGGGTGTTTGTTTGGGCTCTTTAGTTATTGGAACCTACCTTTCTGACCACCATAGTGCGGAGCAGTGTCCCAGAATTCATCTCGCATTTGCTTCAACTGTGCCCTTGTAATGACCTCAGTATGCTTCCATGCTTTTGGCCTCCTCACCTTTTTCTTTTGATGTCCTGCCACCCCCAACAACAACCCAGTCTGTCACTATTCATTGGACTCAACTTTTAAACCAAGTGTGGGAAACTCAACAAGTTGAAAGCATGCATCCGCTTTACTACTGATATTGAAAAGCTCTTCCATCTCTGCTAAGAAGATGACGGCACCTGAAAACTTTCTCAAAACAAAACCCACTAGAAACTCCAGCAAAATTGGAAGGCAGATAAGCTAGACAAAAACACAACATACCCAGCTTGTAACTTAGCTCACATCAGAAAAGGCAGGTCACAAGAAGCAAGTTTTCCAATAGTTTGCAAGTTTCTGACTTGGAGCCACACTCTTACACAGAGAGAGTCCAGAGGTCCCAAAGACGAGGCATGCCCAATCCCTGAATCTAACTCACAAACTATTTGGAATTTCTGCTACTGAATCAATACTTCTGTGCAAAATTCTGAACTGACACAATTGCCAAACCAATTAAGAAGACAGCTCAAAAGCCAGCAAACTTTTGGTTGCAGGATTAGAAGAGTAGTCCTCACAGAGTGATAATTTTGTGTCTCAACAGAGGACTTTCGTGCTCAACTCTGATCTTTTGGGCCCTCACATAAAGCTCCATCCTCCACTCTGTGATGCTCAGAACTGATAAAAGCTTCAAGATAAAGCTGAAGAAAGGCAGGGAGAGAAAAAGCTTTCATGGAATCAATGGAGCTGCCAACAAGAAATATACATATAGAGAGAAAGGCAGGAGAAGAAGAAGAAATAATTTCAACGCAAAAAAATCAAAACAGGATAAAGTTGATATATGCTTCAATGTGTGAAGTGATAGCAGGGAGCATTACAGATAACAGAGAATGTTTTGACTCATGATTTAAGGATCTCAGTCAGATAAACTCAATAATGTGGTCTGTGGAATACAAGGTGGGTCATTACGCTCAGAAAGCCTCTTGGAAGCTGAACAAGCCTGCAGAGGTTGGCAACAAGTAGCAGCAGAGATCATAGAGACAACTGACCCTAAAAATTTCTTTCTTTAGAATTTGGGAATGCAGAAAGCTTACTTTTCTCTCACACCTCCAGATCTGGTCTAGTTAACATTGTCATTCACCCACCCACAGAATATACTCCAACAGATGCAGAGTCGTCCAACATCATGCCAAAGAGCCTAATGTTACTCGTAAAACTGCTGTACAAAGTCTGAAGCTCTGCTTCTTCCAACTGTAATTTCCCTACTGCAGGAGCTCACTGGGAACCCCAAGCACCAGACCCAAAGTCTGAATGATTCAATTGTGACCTGTGACAGTCAACTGTCATGCATATTGACAAGTGAAGCTGAGTACAACAATGGTCCAGCTAAAGCTACCACAATGTGCAATTACATGGGCCAAACCACAGATTTGCACAAAGTGGAATCATGCCATAACAAAAGGATATAGACTGCTGAAATTTTTCATTGACAGTAGATATTAGCAAAGGTGAAACAAACAAAATTGTTTCTCTCTGTGGCACAACAGAGATCCCTCTACCCTCACAAAACAATCCACAAACAGAACAAAGGCAATTTTGTCAGGACAAAATGCTCCAAGTGAAATTCATTCATGTAGCATTCCAGACTCTAATTTCTCAAAAATAATTTTACATCAATCCTGTGATTCTAGGTAGCATAGTAGAAACACAAAACAGAAGTGAATCCAATTTAAGGTTGCAACATGAGAAACATCACAAATTTGAAAGTCCTCAAGCAAGATATATTATTTATCAACCCTGTAATGTTCTTGTACAAAGACGCAGTTTACCAAGCATTGATGCAGGTGACAGTGACCCAACTCAGAGTGAAACTTGGAACTTGGTGAACTCCCAATTGGGTTGTGGAAAAGCTGAGAGTGTAAAAGGAACGTTGTAAGTGAAAGCAAGCACACACGAGAAACCCATATATTACTCCAAGTGTCTGTCAGGTTGCACAATAATTCCAAACTTTGGAAAAACAAAGAATGCACAACAAGAAAACATGTCACCTTTAGAATACCATACCGGCCAATAACATAAACATCTTCAAAACAAAACATAAACAAATAAATAAATATTACTATAATAAAAACCAGGATTCACTCATGGTGTGCATCATTCTGCATAACAAATTCCGAGCCTAAGAAAAACATCAACATGTATGATATCTCTTGAACAGCACCCACCCAACACCTTGGAAATTTTTGCAAACTCTTGAAAAATAAAAAAAACTTGTAAGGCAAGCATAGTAAAAACCAATGAGTTGTGATAATTTGCAATCCAAGATAAAAGATAAAAGCAGATGCAGATGCCACAAATCTTAGATCCAAAAAAAACCCAGCTTTAAATGACTACCAATTATCACAAAACCTTGAGCAAGCAAGCACAATTGTCACAAACCAGAAGTTGAAGAGATGGGGTTTTTTCCAGAGGTGATTTCAAAAATTGCAAAGCAAGGAGGCTGGAAACAAACCCTAGCATCTCCCCAAAAAAGGAAAAAAAACCTATTTCTTCCAAAAAAAATTCTTTGAAATGAAAAACCCTTCAGAAGCAAGCACTGCCTTCAAACAACAAACTCTATGAGACAATGTTTAATGCCACATCCAAAACAAATGCTTCCCACACACACACACACACACACACACACACACACACGAGGAAGAAAACAGAAGAGAGAGAGAGAGAGAGAGAAGGGGGGAGAGGGGAAGGAAAAAAAGGCAACAACCCAAGACAAAAAAAAAATTCCCCAATGCCAGGAAGAAGGGTTACAACAAGTGCAACAAAGGAAAGGAACAAAAAAAGACAAGGAATGGGGAGGGGAAGAGAAACTCACTGTCAACAACACCCTTAGTTGAGGATCCCACACAACCCATGATTTGGAATTGGATGGATCTATCTCCAGAGAGAGACAAACAGAGAGATAGAGAGAGAGAGAGACAGAAAGGACAGTTTTACTCTCTACAAGCAGCAGCTGCCATCATGCCACCACTATCATCATCATTCTTCACATTGCTCTTTTCTTTTGCGAGATCTTCTTCCCCCCCCCCCCCCCCCCCCCCCCCCCCCC
>Ga0209611_10004488_pt1 | contig 23859 bp, 26 predicted proteins | sample S1TSphgellanicum_3_FD_187693 | JGI IMG/M metagenome (GOLD analysis project Ga0209611, IMG submission 187693) | Host-associated microbial communities from peat moss isolated from Minnesota, USA - S1T2_Fc - Sphagnum magellanicum MG (SPAdes) (version 2) | ecosystem: Host-associated > Plants > Peat...
CTGATGTAGGAAATTCGATAAAAAATTCAACAAAATCAAAATGTCAAATGATTTCTCAAGGATTTCCTATGTAAAGTTGTTGAGGCCAAGATGTTGGAATGTTTTGTATGTTATATTTATTTATTTTTTTAATTTTATAAAAAAAATTCTCTTGTTATCATTAAAGACAAAAATAAAGAAAAACAAACTAAACACAGGACCAAAATGAAGAGAGAGAAAATGAAGAAGAGACCAAATTTGGATTTCGGTGCACCACAAGTTGCACTTGATCAACCATTGTTTAGATTTCATGGAATACATAATATTTTATTGTTGGCTTAGTCAGTTGATGGGTATCTTTTTCGCCCAATGGACCATCACAGGCGAAAGAGTACTAGATTAAAAAACACTATATTTTAGTTTGGCCTTGACTTCTAGTGTAAAGTCCTTGGGAAGTCCGGTAGCCTTCCTCTGTGTGTTTTCAGGCACAGGGAACATTCTTTGTTTTCAGCATTTTTTGCCCCCCAAACAAACAAAGGAATGCTACCAACCTTGTGCTGGTCTCTTATGTTGGGTAAGAGCATCTCCACCGGTGCTCAGTATGTGACTCCAGACAGTAAAATTTAGTGTGGAAAAAGTCAAAATGTGCCGGTTTAGCTCAGGAAATTGGTTTTTCTGCGCCAAATTCGTCCAGCTTGCCGTGGCTGCTGGTAAAAGTCGCAACACAGTTGTGCGCTTCCAAAAAAGAGTGTAATAAATTGGACCTGACTGTGGCTCAGTATTTCTAATTGGTCGATCATAGTGATTGGTCCAGGTGGTTTGTTAATAGTAGTTCCCGTTACAGTTTTATTGATGGGGTTGCCCAAAAAAAAAAAACAGCTATGCTTAGACATTTAATTTTATTATCCAAAGTGACATACTGAGCACCGGTGGAGATGCTCTAAAGTCCTTGGAGACGGGCTTTACCCAATTTGGGCACACACTCTGCCCCACCTCACGCGCCGTTATTCCGATACCGAGGGAGGTGTCGAGCTTTACCCTGCACTTATAACAACCAATCATGTTAAGAGACCATCAATACAGACTTAAGCCATTTGGAAATTAGGGTTAGGGTATTAGGGTACTAGGGGTTTGGAAATTAGGGTTTGAAGATTTTGGTGTTGGCAGAAGAACACGAGGTTCTTGGGAAAGTAAGCGGATTCTCTTCTTTGTCTCGTTTGTGGGTTTGGCGTATCTTGTTGCTGCGCTCGCTCTAAAGATTTGTCATTAGTGTGGAGACTATGGTGGAGCGGGATGAAGAGGGAGAGTTCCTTTACGATCCGGAGAAGCAATCGTCGTCGAGAGAAGCATCGCCCGATCCTGCGGAGCAACAACAAGAAGACGATGGTTTGTACGCCCGCTCTCCGTCTCCACGACCTCTTCTTCGTCAGCCGGAGTATAACGATGATGATGTAGAAGAAGAAGCTCCCAAGTCGAAATCTAGAAAGCGTTTGCTGAAGAAGAGTTTGGCGGTGGAGGCTGGTTCTCCAGTGGATCAGCAACAACAACAAGACGAGTATCAAACTCCTGCTGTGAGGGGCAAGGACAAGGATAGCGATGAAGGCCCAATCCGGAAAAAGGCGAAGAAGGTCAAGGATGCAGCTGTTTCCAAGAAACGTAAGTCCTTTGGGAGTGTTTCTTCTTCGGAGAAACTTGTTAGAAATGGTAAGGGCGGGTTTCGTAAGGGTTTGGAGTGGCAGGGTTCTGAGTTCTCCACGAAGAAAGGGGCAAAAGAGATGAAGGAGATGTGGGACTCGGTTGCAGGAAACGGCAATGATTCAGAGGTCAGATACTTCCTCTTGCGTCCCACTCCCCGCACCCCCAATTTTTCTCTCCGTTTGGGACCAATGTTGCCAACAATTGATGTGCACAATGCAATGGATTGAAGCTTCCTTGTTGTGATACCGAACTTGTCTGCGGTTTGAAGCTTTCTCAACAGTCCAGACTTCAAGACCATCCCTTTCTTTAGGGTTTCAGGCCTCTAAATGGCTCATCTCTGTCATATCTGTACCGAAAGAAATGCTGATCATTGCAGCTTAGAGCACCATCTGTTGATTATCCTACAATTCATCATGAGAGTCGTTGGTTCATTGAATAAATGGACCTGTGTGTGCTACAAGCTCATATATGCTTTTGATCACAACTTGCATTGCAGTAATAGATATTGTGTTTCTCAATTGGAGCTTGTCAAATACTGTTTGTAGATTTGAGATCAAATCCTGAACCTATGTTTGTGCAGTTTTGCATATCCACATGTATTGGTGTTACCAATCGCAAATCCAGCATAACACATGAAAGGTTTAGGGTTTAGGGTTTAGGCCTTGCTACAGAGTGGTTGGCTGCATGTTCCTGCTTTATGATATGGTAGCTTAACCTGATCTGTAACTAGAGGTGTCTCTGACTTTGAGCAAGACAAAATTGGGAAATGGTTTTTCCAGACTCTTCACAACACTTGTTTAGTGTCACCTAACTGGAATTCCCTTATGCAGTTCTATGTTCAGACTAATCCTGATATTTGGTGATGGAAATAGGAAGACAGAGAGGGACTACCTGATGATGAAGACAATAACTTCATAGATGATGAAGGAGTCCCTGAAGACGAGCGTTACATCAGTGACGGGGAGCAGAACTCAGCTGGAGATGCTCCACAGGTCAACAACTGACCTGTACCTTACCCTAAACACTCTGGACTTGTTTCTTTGAGGCAGTATGTTGGGAGTGTCAATCTTCCATGCTTGCATGCACTTGAGATGTGCTGGTGGATGGGAATTCCCTGCAGTTAGCCTTACATGAGTTTCAAAAGACATTGTTCTCAAGATCTTTCATTGACCACTTTGCAGGCAGAGGAAGCTAGAGGGGATGACCAGGAGGCTGATGAGCTAACCAAGTTTTTTAAAGGTGGCAAGAAGCGCAAAAAGATTGAACACACCCCTGAGGAAATTGCTATGTTTGTTGAACAGTTCATGGCAAAGCTGGATGTTGCAGCAGAGACAGATGCTGAACTTAATTGTGCATCCAAACCTGCAATTGAAAAACTAAAGATGCTTCCTGAGCTGATACACGTGCTTGAGAAGTAAGCCACCCATATCTTGTTCCTGATAGGATGGCTTGTGGTATTGATGTCAGGATGCATGCATAAGAATGTCTTATTATTAGAATGAGCAAGCATTATAATTTTCCTCACGCATTGTCTGAAACATTCCTGTTTATGACAAAATTTCTGTTCTGGGCTGCAGGCGGCAACTGCAGCAGGAATTCCTAGACCGAGGAGTTCTCTCTTCCCTCAAGAACTGGCTGGAGCCACTTCCAGATGGCTCATTACCAAATATCAACATTCGCACCGGTATTCTTAAGTTGATGACTGATGTAAGTTTGCTTGGACTGATTAAGAGATTGAAACATTCCAACATTTCCAACTCATAGAAGTCACATTGAAGTGGGTGGAAGTCACATCTTCAAATCAGGAGTCACACCTTTTCATATTTGAATGGCCCTTGTGGTTTACTTGGTAGGCAGGTTATTTTAGTTCATGATTTTTATGGTTTTCCTGTTCTACCCATACATTTGCATTAACTGTTACTGTTTGCTTTCTGAAGTCTGGTATCTAATTGTGAATCTTGAAAGAAGCCCTGCTCAGAGGTGATTGGTTGGGGCAGCTGCCAATTGATGTGGAGGTTTATGAAAGGCGTGAACAGCTCAAGAAGAGTGGCCTTGGAAAGGTAGTGAGTTACACTCTCCTCCTCCTTTTTTAAGCTATGTACACTTAGTTCACAATCACATGTCTGAGCACTTCAAATTCAGCATGAAGCTTCAGAATCTACCAACCAGCAAACAGGCAATCAGGATATACTATTATCCCAGGTTGTGATGATAAAGCACTGTAGGTGTGATGAGTAAGGTTGTGAAAGGACATCTAGAATAACTTAAGTATATCATGGGGTACTTTTATTTAAGAGGCCATTTATTGTGATGGGGGACAGGTTGTCATGTTTTTGTCAAGGCTGCCAGAAGAGACACCCATCAACAGAAAGTTGGCCAGAGACCTTGTAGATAAATGGGTAAGCATTTGGGTTTCAGTGTCAACTTTTCAAGAGCTGTCCTCTTGACATCTTTTTGCCATAAGTTCATGATTATAATCCCTTTGATTTGGGCTGGCATAGTACCAATTATAAGCTTAGTTCATGATGGCATCATTGAGTTCCATGGTTTTTCGTTGTGTCCAAATAGAGCCGTCCTCTTTTCCAGAAGAGTACACGATACGAGGATCTACGGAACTATGATGAGGAGAGGCCTCTGCCCCAAAGAACACCACTTAAAAAGTGAGTCAATCTTAACAGTTAGTTGCAGTTCTCCATGTTAAACAATCACTTAACATTAGGACATGGGGTACTAGTGGACTATTGTGGCAATGGTTCAATTGTGCACTTCATATATTCTGTTCTTTCTTCCTTATGTGCCTTATCTTTTTCTTTTGTATTTCTGTCTGCACTTTTCATCATTTGGTGTACAGTGCGAGCCAGTATCATGGCTGAGTCTTCCCATTGCTTCTTGACTTGTAGCAGAAACTCACTACATAGGCTAGTGGTCACACTGACCTATACCCACTTTAGGGAGCTGAGGAAATTAGTGGGTCAGTTGTTACTGTTGATGGTCACCGAACAACTGACATACTGTCACTGCTGTTGTTCATACTGCTAATTTTTATAGTTCCTTTCAAACTACTTCCCTTTTGTGTATTTTTTCTTCCCCAGTTTTTAGTCCTTATCTGGAGTTTTTCTTTTGACTCCAGGGAAAAAGGTCCACCTGGTTCTGGTTATATTCAATCGTGAGTACAGAGATTTTGCGATCATTTTCATATCTTTGCCAAAGTATGTCTGGTATAAGAGATGTCTCTAGTACATAATCCTGGTCTTAGATCTGATATTAGATATGTATAACACCTATGTGATGCCTACTGAAAACATATATCTTGTGTGAGATTGGCATGGTGTCTCTAGCAAGTGGAGTAAAAGTTCTTTGCAGGACATATGTCTGCTGATTGTTAGAAAAGCTATTTTGTGGGAGTTTCTTCTTGTGTAATTGGTAATTGGTCTGAACAGTGAGAAATCATATCTTGCACTTTGTATGGCTGGCAGATGAGATAAATTTCTTATGAGCAGTACTGATTTAAGATATAACTCATGTGAGAGATGCCTGTGGTATGATGTCCATTCCTAATGGAAGATATATGTTTTGTATTGGAGTTTTGTCAGGTTGTTTATATGGTATGTTCAATGTCCAGTTGCACATATCTTGTTTGTTGACCTGAGTGAAGGATGCTTGACAAGTCAAACTTCCATCTTTGCTGTGGATTTGAGTCACACTCTCACACTTGCTTTAACTGTGTGAACAGAGCTGCACCAAGGCCTAGGCTCACTGTTTCAAGAGCAGGAGATGACCTTGATATGCTGCATGAATCAGAGTAAGTCTTCCTTTAGCTAGTCATATGTCCACACCATGTCTGTTATCACTGATTCAGTTACCTTTGCCATGCATCAAAGAGCAGGATCTGTGAGCTGACAAGGTTGATATTTTTCCTAAAATCTTCATTTGTACAAAGTTAGAATGCTTTGTTAGCAAAGAAAATCACCTCAGCTTGTATCCATGGTGTTGCTATGCAGGGAGCTTAGGCCAGGGGATGTAGGCTATCGGCAACATGCGTCTAGACCAGAAGCTCTCCCTCTTGATTTTGCGAGGCGCCCTGAGTCAAAGGTTGATTTTGAGCAAGCTCGCAATCGTGCTAGACAGCAGCAACTAGATGAGCGGCGGATGAAGGTCCATGAATCCTACCTTCCACTGCATATCAACATTTTGGTTTTTCCCCTGTGATGCTAGCATCTCAAGCAAGACTCGTGGCATGCCCAGACTCTAAGATGGTATTTGTTTGGTATTTGGATACAGCAATGCATAACAGATTGCAAGCCATGTCTTGAGTTACTGTGCTAGCAGTGAATTTAAATAATTTTCAGATATTTCAATAAGTTGTTGAAGCCTATATTTAAATTGGTTACATGTTAGCAATTCTGGGAGCCTTCTGATGCTTTCATACACCCATACCACAAGAACGTAAGGGTAAAATTTTCTTGTAGAGCTGAGCCATTGTGCATTCCCCTGACTTGTGGGCAGTTCTTGTTTCGCCTTGAGTGATTGCAGATGAACAAGAAGCTTCAACATTTGAAAACACCAAAGAAGAGCTTGCAAGCTTCAAGGATCAGTGTTGAAGGTCGGGGTGTTGTTCATTTTCATAGCTGATGAGAAATGCATTGTTCTAGTAAAATCCACCTTGCAAATATAAGCTGTTGTATGAGAAATGTGATCATTTGAAGTTCAGTTCTTGAGAGAAATGATTTCTCTTCAGGCTACAGACCTTCAAGATCATGCTTCATGTAGTTATGGAGGCTGGTGGCTCTTCTAAGCAGCAATTTTCTTTGCTCAGTTTTATGGCAAAGCTCAGGTCAAAATTGCAGCCGTGGGAATGGCCTTTGGCAGCACCACTCACAAATTCTAACATGGTGTCACTCTCATTTTTGGATCCCTGTGATGTACATTCAATTTGGTAAAAGTTCCCAAAGGGCTGAAAACCATGAGAGAGTATTCATCCCTTCATAACAATGCACAACAGCAAATTCTTTTGTTTTCTACACATTCTTTTATCGATCATCTTTGTTGGTTCTTTTTTATATATGGGAACTGAATCGATGTGCTTGTAATGGGTGTCTTGTTTTTTATATTGTCAGGATACAAAGATTATCCTAATAAATTCTCTTGTGTGAAGTCATAAAACGAAGCAAAATGATCGGAGGATGCATACTAAGATGTCTTTTTTTTATAATGAAGTTTTGTATCATGATAATCATGAAGTTCACTTTGTCTAAACACTCTCTAGACTCTATACCCTTTATAGTACAAGACAATTTATCAAGAAATAGTGCAATTGAAGATTCAAAAGATTATTAGAGGTCAAAAAGTCGAACAAACAAGCAATGTTAATTTACAGTGTCAAAATGTCTTTCCCTGCATTGTTTTGCATCATTTTTTACATTAATATTTTGGTGTTGACCTCCTTTCCAAAGATTACATGCTCTATTGAACAATCTTGTACCTACATTTCTACCTCATAATTTACAATTTGAAGATCAATAGTTGAACATCTTTGTGAATGACTTGCTATTGTAAAAAGTTTTACAAGATGAAAAAAGGAAAGCAAAGAAGATGAAAAAAAAGTGATCCAATCATGGTCAATACACCAATACTTACAAATTGGGTAAAGTTTTTTGAAAAATGCAAAAAAGAAAATTAATCATACAAGTTGATCATAATTTTTTTTAATTTAATTATAATTTATTTCCATTTTTAATGTAGTTGAATAATGTTCAAAGTTGGGTTCTTGATTTTAAATTTCATATTTCTCATAGGTTTAATATTTTGATTAAATCAATTGCTTGTTAACCACAAGTTACATGTTTCTCAACCTAGTATCACTATATATTGTTACAAGGTCCTAAAAACTTTGAAATTCCTTTGTGTATCTTATTATTTAAAAGTGCATGATTCACATATAATGTCACAAATGTCAATATTATGGAGTTCATTCATATGAATGTTCATCCATGATTTGTAATTAACTTGTAGTTAATTTCTAGTTTAATTTCAATTCACTTTTAAGTAGCTCTCAGTTGGTTTTCAATTCATTTTCAGTTAACTTTTGATTCACTTGTAGTTATCCCATAGTTCACTTCCAATTCACTTTTAATTAATTATCTGTTAAGTTTCAATTAAATTTTAGATCATTTTCAATTAACTTTCAATTAATTCATAATTAAATTTTAATTCATTTTTAGTTAACTCATAATTCATTATTAATTCTCATCATGGATGGACATAGGCCACACATGGGTGCACATGAGTCACACATAAATGAACATGGGTCACATGTAAATTGAAAATTTTTTTAAAAGCTTTTTTGAACTAGATACCCAATGGATATAAATAGAAGTAAAATCCCACATTACTTTCAATTTGTTCAACACCAATTTTAAACATATCTTGTCATAATCTTGTTTTGTTATTGTCATGTTTTTATAATAAAATCTTTTTGCTTTCACATCATGCACACATCATGTTTTTGCTTTTGCTTTTCTTATTTTTTGATTTGGATTTAAAACTAGGACTACCTTCATTCATGTGGTTTGGAAATCTTTTTGTTTAGTTCTTTTTATGCCCATGACATTCAAATGCATTTATGTTTGAAATTTTCATTCAACAAATACACTTTTAGGCTTAATGGTTTTTTTTTTCTTTTAAATATTTTGAAACATGAATATACAATTATAATTGAAGTTATTGACCTACACATTATGATTGCAAATTGTAAAAATCAAATTCAACATCTTGTTTCATATGAAAATAATAAATCATAGTGTATTTTAATCCATTAAACCACACTCTATATATTCATATGTTCCTTAATGAATTTGATATGGTTTGATTTCCACAATGCTTACAACTATAAGTATTGACATTAAATTGTTTAAGATGATGGTAGCTTTTGATTTGTATTAAAAAAAGAAATACAAATAAATTAATATGAACTTTCATTAAAATTTTGAAAATTTAAAAATAAAATAAAATGATATTAATCATACTTTATTATATATATATATAATAATTTAGTGGACACCTTTTAATCCAAATTATAAGCATACTTATTCAAGCCAACATTGAAAATTAAATATCCATTATCACATTTTTATCAAAGTTGATAAGTCTACATTATTTTTTATTAATTTTATGTTTATGAAATTAGTTAAACTTAATAAAGTCATTCTAAATATCAAATTCATTAATATAGTGGGAAGCGGCATCTAACAACTTTTAAATATCACCTCCACACATGACTTTGGGGTGAACATTCTAACCACCCTTTTTTTCAAAATGGATCAACATTTTTTCCTCTCCTTATAATTATTTTCTTTTTAAAAATCAATTGAAAAATATTTTCCCTTTCAACTTTGGTTTGTTTTAGAATTAGTGGAGACCTTATCACTCCCTTGCTCCCCCTTGACCTCCAAAATTATTATCATGAAGAGGTAAAATAAATCATGTTCATTCATGCTAACCTAAAAAAAACCTCATTTTCATCATTCAACTTTGAAGTGTGTTTTTAGTGTCCCACACCCATGAAATCACAACCATTCCAACTCATTACATTAAAATGTATTTATTGATTATGGCTAATGATTCATGTAAAACCTATAATACATGGAATCTTACACAAATTGCCCAAATAACTTATAAACTATTTTTTAAATTTGTGTCATTTATTAAGTTTAGCTTGAAAATGTGTTTAAACCCAAGTTCCAACACATGTCAACCTATCATGCTTATCTAAATGTGTGCCTCCCAAATAAACTCATTTGAATGGTAATCCAACAACATATATGTCTAGTATTTATAACCCACGTTGAAAAGATTAGCTTCCTAATCATAAAGTTTTATATATTTACATATAAAATGAAATTAAAGAATAAAAACATATTAAAATAATAATAAAATGAATTGCAATTAATTTTCATTGAAAATGTTATTTTTTAAATCAAAAGAGTCTAAACATTTTTTTAATTTCTTAAGCCTTTAAACCATAATCATTGTTCAAGCTTATTAAGCCAAAGTCTTGAAAGGACATCCCAAGATGAGACATCATTCTACAAACATTTTGAAATCCAAAGGCCCTTGTAAAATTTTAGATTGATGGGGCATTGTGGTTAAGGGACAACTTAAGCTTGGTCAATGACAAAAGCACACCAAGACAACACTAAGGATGATGAAAGATGGTGGGGGAAAAATGTTAGCATAGGGTACCGAAAATGGCATTGGGAATGATTGGTGTGTTAGGTAGGTTGTCAATGGATGTCATGGGTGCCAACAAGGTTAATGTTTTCAATAGGTGAAAATTAATTTTTTTTAAAAAAAAATTAATGTAAGTGAAAATGATTTCATGAACAATCTATATGAAATCATGGATTACCAATGCTTGGTAGTTGATTGTCATATTTTCAAAATCATTCAATTTTTAAATATATGAATATTTTGACCTTATGTCAACTAATCATCATTGGTGGTGCAAGGTAAGCACAAATCAATGCAAAACTCAAGTGCAATAATGTTGAAACTTAACCAAAATTAATGTGAACATCATGGCATGGATGACAACCACATGTATTTTAATTTTATTGAATATATATATTTTATGTTGTTGATGTACCCCCAGATTTGTCAAATGGTATTGATGGAATTTTTTTAAAAAACTATTGACTTTGTAAAAAAAAAATGCAAACTTGAGGTGCACTCGTTATCTCTTATCAAAAAACGATGCATGACAATTATGGGATGGGTTAGAATGAATTTTTTAAGTTAAGCTCACAAACATGTCAAATGGCATAAATCAAAAGGAAAATTAATGCATTTTAGAATTAAAATGGTACATATCTATATAAACCATGGGTCAACATATGTTCATAAAATTCACCATGGCTTAGAGTTGAAAGGAACCACCTTCTTCCTTACTTCCTTATGATATATTTTGTAGCTCATGGTTAGAGTTGCAATACTTGTTGATAGGTGTTATTGAATTTATGTTGTTGCATGAAGAGAATAAAAGCCCATATGGATAAAGGTATTCTCAAAATAATGGGCTTAGGACAACACAACAATTGAATTTGAGTTTGTAATTTGAAAATGTTCCCCACTCATTGCACCAATGGGTTTTACCCATTGTTAAAGTATGAGATCAACATTATCCAAAAACAACAACAACAAGGGGTGTGTGTCACACTATGGCCTTGCCATTTACATTAAAAGGTATCTTAAGGCAAAAGAAGAATGATGAAAACTCAAATATTTCACCATGCAAAAATATAACCTTCAAAAAAAATCCTCTACCTAAAAGAAACCAAAATCCTTTCAAGATATTATTACAACTCTATAATAACTAATCTCAAGTTTCAACACAAGCCAAAAAAATATCATCTTTCAAAAATCTTCATATAAAAAATATATAGGCCTATTATTATTATTACCTATGGACCTATAAAAATCCCTTAAGCTACTATTCTACTCTATAGTGAATCTAAACGCTAACAATATCCTTGCCTACCAAGGCAAGGCCAACAAAGCACCATCCATCTAGTCTCCTCATCTTTTCTATGTCACCAAAAACACATGCCAATGGGTAGTAGGTAACAAAACACATGCCAATGGGTAGGTAACAAAACACATGCCAATGGAATGGGTAGGTAACAAAAACACATGCCAATGGGTAGTAGGTAACAAAACACATGCCAACAAACATGAATGGGTAGGTATGGGGAAATTCAAGCAGCAGTTACTAGAATTTTGTCAAGAAAGAAAATCACTGATTTTGGAATTTAGAGAACCCATCCCCACAAGTCCCTAAACTAAAAATTGGCACTTTCTCTCTTCTTCTTCTTCTTCTTCTTTCCCATTTTAGAAAGAGAGGAAAATAGAAGAATTGTTTTCTTGGTAGTTTGTCTCTTGTTCTTGTTTCTCATCTTAGAGAGAGAGAGAGAGAGAGAGAGAGAGAGAGAATCAAAAGGAAAAAAACACAACAAAGGAATTCCCTTCTGAGAGGAATTTCTAAGAGGAACGCAGCAATGTGACATTGGGTGATCAAAAGAAGCTTTTGGGTACCACAGATTTGTTGTGGAGCTCACTGGATTGTGCTTTGTTGTGGTTGAATAATAACTTCGCAGATTTGCTGTGGAGGATTTGGGTATTGAGGCCTACACAGAGAGAGAGAGAGAGAGAGAGAGAGAGACACACACACACACACACAACTTTTCAGAGGGATAGAAAAGAAACAAGAGAGACGAAGACTTGCAGAAAGGGCCGGAGTTTGGTTGTGTCTTTTGCAAAGGTATGAAAAAAAAACCTAACAACAACAATAACAACCCCACAACTGGAAAACACTGTTTTTCTGTGGTTTTTCCTCCCGTTGCTGCATCTTTGTTTTTGGGTTTTGATATTTATTTATTTTTGCGGTGGGAGATGGGTGTGGAAATCTTGCTAGGAGGACAGTTTTTATTGAATAGGTTGTTGTTGGTTTTTGTTGAGAAACAAGATATCCAGAACTTCAGGATATCTATTTTGGAGCTTTGTAGCATCCACTCTTGTTTTTGTTGTGTTGTGTTGTGTTTTGTTTTATTCCTGCTGCATCTAGGGTTGGAGGGTTTTGTTTTTGGGTGGTGAGTGTGTTATGTTTTGTATGTGTAAGTGCTTTTTTGTCCTGAAGATTGTTCAACGGTTTTATATCAGTTGGAACCCTAGAAAACCTAGAAGTGGGAGAGAAAAAAAGGATTTTGGGTTTTGGCTTGATGATGCTCTTCTATTCATAAAAAGAGTTTTGGACCTTTGCGGGATTGTGTTTTTGATGAAGTTGTCACAGCCTTTGAGGTTTTTTGATGCCACCAGATGCAACAAATCTCTGCCTTGTTTGTATTTGAGCTTCATCCTCTGATCTGGGATTTGGTAGCTTAATGTTGTTGTCAATTTGCATCGGCCTGTTGTGAGATTTGAAGCACAGATGTGACAAAATCTCTGCGTTTTTGTATTTGAGCTTCATATATGATCTAGGTGTTAGATATATAATGTCGTTGTTGTTGTCGTCACTTTGCATCAGTCAATCAATCTGTTGTCTGTACCTTTTTTTTCCTGTCTTGGAAGAAGTGGAATTGCTGAGAGACCAATCAGAGAGCTACACTATCAACCTTCTGTTGATGTTTTGTAGCTGTTTCTGAAGTGTTTTACCTTGATTGCCAGTTTTACAAGTTGTAAAGACAACCTTTGGAGGTTGCAAGTTCCAGGATCTGAGGAAAAGCTTTTGCAATGAATCAGGCCTTAAGAAGGACGACAACAAGCTTCAACATTGTGTGTGCAAAAAAAACACATGTGAAGAATTTTCAGGAGGCCAACAAGAAATTTCACAGTGGGTTTTTGCATCGAGGAAAATGAGTGGCAGAAGAACTCTATGCAGCAGGCTGGCTTTATAGTTTTTCTTGGATTGAAGACACATACATGCTACCATTTCTGAAGGTTGATTTCATGCCCTTTCTGATTCAGACTTTCAAGTCTCAATCGCAAGAGTGAGAATCTTTGAAATGGGTGTTTCTACTTTAAATGAAGTTTAAAGCAATTAACAAAAAACACTGCATCATGTTGAGAACTGTTCCATGTTTACAATGTCAAGAATCACACATGATGTGCGATGGTGCAGTTTGATAGGTGATGAATATCAGAATTATGTGCGTGTGAAAAGATTGCTGTTGTTCTGTTGTCTCTTTCAGATTTCTGACTTACTCAGTTTGATGAAATGGAAAGTGCTGGCAGCCGGCCCAAAGATGATGTCTCTCTTCCCAAGGGTATGGAACCTATTAAACCCCTCTGTTGCAAGTGACTGCTATAGGAATTGTAATAGTTCTCAAAAGTTGTAGCAAACACCCATTTCAGTCATGTGGTGATGTTGGGGTTTTGATTGAGGAAAGAATGTTGGGGGCCATGCCATGCAGCAACAATGACCAAGATTATTAAGGAGATGTTGCCACCAGATGTTCGGGTGGCAAAGGATGCACAGGACTTACTGGTGGAGTGCTGTGTTGGTATCTTCTTAACTGGTCAACCAGATAGTCTTCAGCTTCTGTTAACCAATTGTGGCATGTTTCTCATTCAGCTCAAACTTCACAAGCTGTCTTTTGTTTGTCCATTTCTTGATGATTTCCTATTAGGCTGCAGTATACTCTCATGTAGAAACTTTTGTCTGGTAATTGTGTTGCAGATCACTGTGCCATTGTTACACTAGTGTCCAGGCAGAGCATAGTTATTGACAGAAGTGTCCTGTTGGAACTAAATATTTGTTTATGCTTGAAGGATCATCAGTATGCATGGTGAGTATTTCAGTGTGAGTACTTGAAGTTTACATGGTGCAAAATGGGAGGCTCCCTGGGTTTTTTTTTAAAATCTCTTCTTTTGTTGCCCTGAAAGTCTGACATGTACAAAAATGATTCTGATTGTGTTGCAGAGTTCATAAACTTGATTTCATCAGAATCGAATGAGATTTGTAGCAAAGAGGAGAAGCGCACTATTGCTCCTGAACACGTGTTAAGAGCCCTTGAGGTTTTCTTTTTATCACCCTTTCCTTTGCCATTTATATGTGCTTTTGGTTTGCATTCTTGTCCAGAAAATTGCTTCTTGTTGTGTATGTCCCCATGAGGTCTTGTAGAACTAATTCCAATTCTGCAAGAAAATTGAATTATGCACTCCATGTGCCGTCATCTGGAATCAAACCCAATTCATGTTTCAGCCCATTAGACATGGAACATGTAAAATTTCTGTGGCCATCCTCCCCTTCGATCATCTTCTCAAGCATTCAATTTGGTGCAGATTTTGGGGTTTGGTGAATATCTAGCGGAAGTCCAAGCTGCATATGAGCAACACAAAAATGAGACAATGGTGAGGCTCCTTTCTTTCTTTTAGAAGATGTTGGATCAAAGGATACCCAGAGGAATAGCTGAAATGCTTGGAAGCTGTGCACTGTGCACTGAGGCACCCATTACCTGTTTTGTTTCCTAGGATATCTGTTAGTGGTGAGTACATTACACTATTGTATCATCAGACAATGAATCTTCTACAGCTGCATGTTGGTTGTGTCATACTGGTTATGGTCGTATTGAGTGTCCTAACTGAAGTCATTTCCTTTGATGTGAATAGGAATCACCAAAAGTTGGTGGAAGATGGGGAAAAGAGGGAGGTGGTGGGATGACAGAGGAAGAGGCAATAGCAGCACAACAACGAATGTTTGCTGAAGCTCGTGCCCGTATGAACAGTGGAACTACCATTGCCCCCACACAAGCAAATGATTCTGAATGATTCTGTTTTTTTTTTTGTTTTTAAAACTTTTCCCTTCATTTTGTTGCATGACTGAGCTCCTTGTTTTACAATGGCATTCTATCCTTGGTGCTTTCTTCCCAAGGTTTCATGATAAGATTTCCACTGGCCATTCCTTTGAACCTTGTTGTATAGAGATACAAAAAGCTTGAATGTCCCATTTTGGGCGCTGGACAAAAGCATATTTTGTTGGTCGGACCCAGTTTGCTGTGGTGGTGCTAGAGCATGTGTACATATATGTACATATATAGACATATAGTTTCTGATGGTTTTGGTGGATGCCAGTGGCATCCATATTGATCCTCTCTTATATGTGGCACAAATGGCTTTAGCAAGGCTTTTGCAGTTTTCTTATGACAGTCCTGTTCTGGCTTTCTTAATTGGGAGGTTTTTAAAAAATCTCACATGTGAGTTAGATTTTCTTACTATGGTCATGGGTATATAGATTCTCAAGTGCTTGCCAACATCATGACCAAGTCTTCCCAGTGCTTGTGGACCTGCTTCCAAGATACCCAGGATGCAGATTCTGTACAATGGTTTGCTCAGATTTTGGGCTCATTTATTATGTTCATATCTACACTTACCTCAGGAGCTGATGAAGTCATTGGGTGGTCATGGCTGCTCCTCATTGCTACTCATTCGTGATGAAGCTGATGGTCTTAACACTTTGTGAGCAATTCTTGTGAGGCTATGACTTGCACCCTCATTGTTGTGTCCCCTTCCAAATCGTTGTTGTGGACAATTGTCTGAGATAAATTAAGTATTTTAGGGTTTAGGGTTCAGTTTCACTGGACATGCCTTCATTTGGTCTCTCCTCGTGTTAATTTAACATTAAAAATCAGTTTTGTTGTTACTACAAAATGGGAAAAGTTCACAAAATGCTTTGCTATAGCGGTCATAAGAAATTCAAACCCTTCTTGACAATTAGACATTGTGTCATTACACAACCTGCTATTTTATAATCCTTCATATTCTTTTGTATCAATCACAAGCATAATTGCTTCATCTCTTCAAACCCCCTATTTCTGTTTGCCCTTTTCCCAAAATCAACCAACAAAATTGCCACCGAGATTGTTCTCTATTTGGGTGTTTTCCTCATCCATTCCACAGTGAGGGGCAGGGGGGAGGTTGCAGTACTGATTCTCTCTGACTATTTTTAATGACAAATGTCAGTGTTAGATGTTGAGGGTGCAAAGTACACTAAAAGAATGGTCTTTTTTCTCTTTCATTTGTGTATAAACACTGGATGATGGAGTTGTCTCCCAACTTGGATAATTCTTTTCCTCTTTCTTTGCGGTTTGTTGTATATGACAAATAATAATTAACTTTAGCAACTTGGGTTACGCAAATTTTTTCCAACAAAGTTTTGGGGAAACTCATACAGCTTGCACAGCAAAAGGGCTTCTCACATGATGTTGGCCGTCAGTCCACGTATATGATCCGAACGAGTAGTTCCCTGTCACCTTCAATGTGGTGAATGTGACTTGGAAAACCAGTTTCTCACCCTTGTGGTGAAACTGTAGCTCCTCAGGTGAAATGGAGACCTGGACATTAGCAGGTGCATGTATCACCACACTGTACAAACTGTTTGCAGATCCCACATTTGTTACTGTTCTCGTCACTGTCCTCCCACCTTGCAAGGCGCTAAGAGCAATGGATGGGTAGTTTAAATCCACAGGCAATGGGAGCGTATTCGGGCACACAAACGTGCTATTGGTGAACACATGAATTGATGATGTGTTGTAGCCAAGACCACACAGGAAGAGGATATAATCCTCAATGCTAGCTTCATATACTAGACCCGGATCTGCAGCAGCTTTCGGGTTGATTTGTCCAGCACCATACTCGAAAGGAGTTGCTATTGCTGCAGATCCATCAAGAATCAGATGTCCTGTGTTGTCACGTTGTGTTGCTGCAACAAAGCAACCACAAAGAACAGCAAGCATTCATTATTCATCCATAAGTCTAGAAAAACCCCAACACGAGCAACAATGGCAGAGCATTGTGATTTTGCGGTGACTTCTTTTGCGAAGTGATGATGATGATCATCCTCTCCATGTCACAAAAACAAAACAAAAAGCACTCAAAACCACACATGCAGCAAAACCCTAGTTGGAAAAAGGAACAAATGCTGCTCAGCAGCAGCACCACTAAGTGTGTTTTTACCAGTACTCATGATTGCTGATTTTATGGCATCAGGACTCCAATGTGGATTCACAGCTTTCAGAAGCGTAGCAAGTCCTGTGGTATGTGGGCAGGACATGGATGTCCCTGAGATAATGTTGTATTGTACAGCACGAGTGTCAAATGGAAGACCTGTTGGTGATGACAACGGGCTCCATGCTGCCATTATGTTCACTCCAGGTGCAGTTACATCTGGCTGAAAATCCACACAACATATCATGATTTCTTGTCTTGAGAAATGGTCAAGAAAATGTGGCAACAAACTGTATATATAACCCTAAACCCCATATATATAATATATACGAGATTACAGAAAGAAATCTCCATAACAAACACTGTAAAAAGCAATGACAAACAATTGTGTGCTCATCATAACCTATTCTTATAAGAGGTGCTTGCATACTGTCAAAGAGTGTCTTTTTTTGTACCTTTAAGATGTCTGGAACAAGGCTGTTGGGACCTTGTGATGAGAAAGACGCCATTTCTGGAGCCGGTTTAAGACCAAATACTGTGATTGCTGGAGTGATTTGAGCAATTGGCGAACTGTATAATGTTGTAGTAGTAGTAGTAGTATCACCATCACACGATTGCCAATGAATGAAGCCAACACATATCAAAACCAAAACAAACAATTCAGAAAATGACTGTGCAGTAAGAGTTTTTTCCAAATTTTTAACAAACCACCAAGCAATATTAGTTTCATCAATTTTGATTGCTTGTCTTTGGTGAAACACATCTGAAATTGCTGAAGCAAACATTGAAACAAACATGCATTACTTCACAGAAGCACACACACACGCACACACATATGTATGTATCAACAAAATTGACAGTGAAGGCATCTTTGCTAGGAAGGTTGAATAGCAGCAGAGGATGGAGAAATGGTGCACATGTGTGGGAAGGAGAATTATATTTTACATTGCAGTTCCAATGTAGGAGAAGATGGCTGCGGCATCATTTGCATTGACCATGGTAGCTGGAAGGAAGTGTGGATCAGCAACAAGATCATCACCATCCTCTGGCGCATTCCCCAAGATCATACCAATTCCACCAGCGTCTTTAACCACTAGTCCCTTTTCAAGACGTGCAGAGATCCCCCGCAAGCAGGCAACTATCTTCCCTACCACCTTTGCTGGGTCCAATGTGCCATTCAAGCACAACAAGCTGCAAAAAGAAACCCAATCATAAACAGAAAAAACTATGTGTAAATCCACTATATACTCTGCACCATTGTAATCTCTATACACTCTTTAAGAGATTGCTCTCAATCATTAAATACCATAAACTAAGGTATGGATCATCAATGATAGTATGTACCTGTCATTTCCAGCAGGTCCCGGAAGCCCAACATCACCAGCAGAGACTAAAGGAAAGAATTTAGGTTTCAGTTTCTTGCCTGTTGCACTAAGCCCCTGTGTAAGAAAACAAACAATCCTTGAGATCAACTCCATGCTGTTTTGTTTCAATTCTAGCAGAAAACTAGGACAAGAAGAAAATTGTTGATAAACAAACAATCTGGTGCACTTGAGGAGAAGGATAGCACCAAAAAATCTTACGTGATAAATCTTGTTGTTCACAAGAATTGCATCTGAAGTGAAGCTGCGGTCAAGGCTGCTAGCACCGACAGTAATAATCCAAGGAGCTACATTGCTTACAGTGGCAGGAGTAGGCCCAGCATTTCCTGCTGAGCACACAGTAGGAATGCCTTTCTTGTAAGCATGGAAGGCACCAACGGCGATCGTGTTTTGGAAGAAGGGAGGCAGAGGGGGATCTGACCCCAGTGATAATGTCAAGATGTCCACTCCATCATAAATTGCTTCGTCCATCGCTGCCAGGACATCACTATCAACACATCCACCTCCACCATCAAGATCTGGCCAACACACTTTATATGCTGCAATCCTTGCATGCGGAGCACCTCCCTTGGCAGTCCCATTTGCTTGTCCAAACACATTTGCACCTGGTTTGTTTGTTGGTTGCCCAAACACACCCATTTGCACATGGAATTATGGTAGGAAAAAAAAGGCAGGAAGCATGAACTGCACAAGTGCAGATTGAATCACTACTTTTTGCATTACAAAAAGGAGAAACAACACATATATTGCATACAAGCAAACAAGCACTGCTGCTGCCACCAAGTCTTGGAAAGAGAATTGGGGGGAAATTACTATATGTACCTGGAACAAAATTTCCGCCAGCAGTTGATGATGTGTGGGAGCCATGGCCATCCTTATCACGGACTGATAAGAAGTCACCCGCTGCTGTCACATTGCCAGTTCCCCCAGCTGCGGCAGCATATCCTTTTATGAAAAACTTTCCACCTATCAGCTTTCTGCAATAGTTGCGCTCGAAGGGGAGAGTGTTTGTAAGAAGTGGCCAACAAAACATGGATCACAACAACAAAAGAAAGAAAAAAAGAATGAAAGAAGCAACAAAAACACCATTTGTCTGAGCATGAAAAAATTGTAGAGCAGCAGCAGCAGCAACCTTCTTGCAAGCTTCTTCTAAAGATTGCCACTCTTGCCACATCATGAGGTAGCAAGAATGCAAACCCAAGTTTCAGATAGCAAGAAGAATTTCAAGCTTTTCTAGGAGCGAGCGAGCAAGTAAGCGTTTTCATGAAGCTTTTTTTGGGGGTGGGGGGCTTAGGTCAAGTTTTCTTCTTTCTTACCTGTTGCAATTCTCAGGACCAAATGCTTGACTCTTCACACACGCACCTCTCCATCTTGCTGGAACTGGACTCAAGCCATGATCCTGAAAGCTCTTCGATTCAGGCCAAACTCCTGCTCTTTTGCAAATACCCATTTACCCCCCTCAAACTTCAACCCTCGTCATCACCTTCAGATCTACAAAAACTGAGAGAAAACACTTCCAAGTTGTTGTAACCTCTCTCTCTCTCTCTCTCTCTCTCTCTCTCAGAGTGAGAGAAAAAATCAGCAGATTGGAGCATGCAAAAAAGGTCCAACCAGACAGAAATACACACAGAGAGACAGGGTCAGAGAGAGACAGAGAGACAGACAGAGACAGAGAGGAGCATTGCAGCACCTGAATCAATGTGCCCAATGATCACATCAGCTCCATACTTGGCTTTCCTCCACAGTGAAGAAGATCTGCCTGAGGAGGACTTGCTGCTGCTCTTGCTTATCTCAAGACCAAGAAAATTCCAAGAATGGGTTGTGTGCAGTTTATTCACCCTGCTCTCAAATGCCGCTACAACTTCTGGCATACCTGTGTACATTTTGTTTGCATGGCATGCATCATCCCATCTGTTGAAACCTCAAATCTCTTCTTCTTCTTGTTGTTGACTATGGAAGAACAGAATTGCCTGATACTAGGTATTCTGACACCCTCATTTGAAGAAGAAACTGGGGGAGTGAAAGAAAGGGAAGGGATTCGGAGAAAGAAGCAAGAGCATGAGCATTGTTGTTTCTATCAAGAAAAAAAAGGATTACCAGAGAGAGCTGAGAACTCTTCAGAAGAGAGGTGGGCTGAGAATCCATTGAAGATATGCTTATAGCTATACAGCATTGCGCTCTCCGCAGCGAGCACACTGCATGAAGATCAAGATGCAATCCACACAAAAAAAAACCCCAGCATTCAGAAGCAAAGCTTTTTGCAGGATTGGAGATTTTCTTCCAAGACCTTCTTCTTCTTCTGGAGCAAGCTAAGCTACTCTGGACTATTGTACCGAGCTGATTGAATTCCTTTCTCTTTCCAGATTTGGAGCATTGGGCGTTCTGGCTTCCCCAAAGAGTTGGAGAATTCAGTATTGATTCTCTGCGAGTGAGTGAATCCATCGAGAGAGAGAGAGATAGAGAAATGCATGTTGGGATGAGATCTAGATCTTCTTCTTCTCCATGTCCTGATGGAGGTGTGATGAGGAGGGACTAACAATGCTACCTGCCGCAAGCGGATCTCAAGAGATTGTGGTGCTGGGCTGTGACGCTGTCGGGATGCTGCAAAGCCGGATCTGAATCCCCCAGGTACACCACATAGCTCTGCAACAAGCAAAAGCAACCGTGCAAGATCATCATCCACACACACCAGTTCAGAGTTCAGCAGCATTACGAGCAGCTGATCGAGTAGCTGATCTTCTTCATATACTATAGCAGCTAGTTCCTCGTTGCAGCAGCAGCTCTCTCTCTCTCTCTCCCCACTGTTGGATTCCGAAGCTCAGCTTACCTTTCTACTAGCAACAGTGACAGCAGCTACAGAAGCAAGAAAGCAAGGAGCCATCACCAGTAGCAATACAATGAGCTCTGAAATCTGCAGCTGCACAGAGCAAGGAGCAATACTTCTACTACTTCTACTTCTTCCACTACTCCAGTTGCTGCTGTTTCTTCTTCTTCTCCTCTCTCCTTCCTGAACCATCGCACGGCGCAACACCATGACTGCTGCAGCTACTAGCTAGCTTAGCTAGCACTGCACACACAACAGTTGTACTTGCAGCTGCAGCTCTCTCTCTCTCTATCTGGAAGACTAGCAATCCCCTCCAGTGGTCATCTTTTTCTTCTTCTTCTTCTTCTAGCAGCTTCTCACACAAGCTCAAAAGCTCTCCTCCACCTTGAATATCAGGGACTGAAGTCTTCCTCAACTTGTTGCCAATCCGGACAGAGAAAAAAAACGAGTTTTGTCTGACCCCAAGGAGGAGTCTGAAGCTGGCGGAGCTGCAGACAGAAGGCGGATTAAATGTGATTCTTCAAGCAAGAGACGGCAGCAGCAGCAGCAGCAGGCACGCGCAATCAGCGGCGGCATTTGCCAACAACTGCTGGTCCACGGCCACCACCACCACAAAGATCACCAAATTGTACAACAATCCCGAGAGAGATAGAGAGAGAGAGAGAGAGAAGAGACTTGGGAAGAAGCTGTTGCTAGTGAAGAACTTGTGGGTTTTTTTGTGTGGGTGTGTGTTTTTTTGGGTGTTTTGGTTGCTCCGGGATTAGTGTTGGAAGTTGTTGTGTGATTAATATTATGAGGATTGTTTTTGTCAGTAGAAATAGGCGGAGTGCGTAACAACAATAAGAGCAAAACAGAAAGAATTAAATGAAATGAAATGAAAGGGCCTTTCAGAAGACTCCTCTTCTGCAGTTGCATCTGCAAAAACAGTAGTAGTAGTAGTAGTCGGCAGCTTTTTGGGCACGCAACTCAAAAGCCTTACGCTTCATGGATGCTGCAATTACGACAAACTACGTTACTGCAGAGGAGACGAGCGAGCGGGCCCCATTAATGATCCTGCCAAGCACCCATTGCGCGTGCTCTTAATGAGCGAATCTGACAAAAGACGCACACAGACACAGACACACAGACAGACAGACATACAAAAGAAGCAAAGGAACATACAAAGTTGAGCTCTGCTTTGCTTTGCTTTGCTTTGCTTAATTGATTGCGTTTTTCTCTTTTTCCTCTTCTTGACCATTTTTTGTTTTTGTTTTGTTTTGTTTTGGTGGTCCTTCTTCTTCTTCTTCTTCTTCCTCGTTTTGGTTGCGGCTTGATTTCGTCTGCCTGCCGCAAACCCCAACCCAACCGCCATAAAAACAACAATCGCAACAGCGCTTCATCAATTTCAATTAATGCGCTCTTCATTTGTCGTATGATTATCATGATGTGCAGTAGCAGCAGCAGCAGCAGATCATGATCATCAGCGAGCGATTCAAAGAGCACCAATGCACGATGATGATGATCATCATCATCGTCTTTCTTTCTTTCTTTCTTTCTTCCTCTTGGCATCAAGCAAAGATTGCAAAATTCTTCCTCTGCCAGCTGCAGCTCCTTTCATTTCCTCCACTGCAAAAACTCCGCAAAATCCCAAAACGCTCAAATTTTTTTGACCGTTTCTTCTTCTTCTTCTTCTTCCGTTTGGAATTCATCATTAGTTATGGAAATTGGATGAATGAATGACTGAATGGATGAATGCATGGTTGGATGGATGGATGAGTAAATGGATGAATAAATGAATGGTTGGATGGATGGATGGATAGGTGGGTTCTCAACATTTGTTTTTGGTTTGGAATTCATGGTTTTGTTTATGATGTTTATCCATGAATGGATGGATGGATTAATGGGTGGGTTTCTCAACATTTTTTTTCCACTTTGGAATTCATGGTTTTTTTAAATTATAGTGATGAATGGATGAATGGGTGTGTTCTCAAACATTTTTTTTCTGTTTGGAATTCATGATCTATTTGTTATAATGGAGTGGATTGGATGGATGAATAGGATGGGTTTCTCAACCTTTTTTTTTGTGTTTGGGAATTCATGATTTGTTATGGTGGATGGATGTATGGATGGATGTATGGATTGGTTTCTCAAAAATTCTTTTTTTGTTTGGAATTCATGATTTGTTATGATGGATGAATGTATGGATGGATGGATGGATGGGTTTCTCAAATTTTCTTTTTTTGTTTGGAATTCATGATTTGTTATGATGGATGAATGTATGGATGGATGGATGGATGGGTTTCTCAAATTTTCTTTTTTGGTTTGAAATTCGTGATTTGTTAGGATGGATGGGACGGGTTCGCAACAATGTTTTTGGAATCTGGATTTCATTATTATTTTTTATCATGATGGATAGATGGATGAATGGATAGGTTCACAACATTGTTTTTATTAAATATAACAATCATTTCACAATCTCCAAATCAATAGTGATCATGGTGG
>Ga0209611_10004489_pt1 | contig 23858 bp, 14 predicted proteins | sample S1TSphgellanicum_3_FD_187693 | JGI IMG/M metagenome (GOLD analysis project Ga0209611, IMG submission 187693) | Host-associated microbial communities from peat moss isolated from Minnesota, USA - S1T2_Fc - Sphagnum magellanicum MG (SPAdes) (version 2) | ecosystem: Host-associated > Plants > Peat...
CACCGTCAACCTAACGCTAGCAGCATGGACACTGGTAGCGTTCAGCGCCTGCGCAACTGGCAGTTCGGCAAGGAGAGAGAGCCAGTGAGAAACTGCCAGAGAAACAGGAGCAAGACCCGGGGGGGGAACTAGTACTACTACTACTACAATAGCATGCTGTGCGAATACGTAGCTGGGGAAACTAACGTGGTGGATGATGCCATGATCCATGATCCCCCGAGAGTTATATGGATTTGCATGAGACACTCAGCAAACTGGATGTGTCCAAAAGAATCAGAAATTTTGATTGTGTGTGGAGAACTGTCACTTGTGATCCCAAAAGCTGTAATTATTCTTTTTTTTAAATAAAAATAGCAAACCAGAGCTGCTTGCTTGCTTGTTTGTTTGTTTGTTTCTCGATCCCCCAATCAATCTTCACTCTAATTGCGGTTCTATGTTCCTCGACTGAGTCATTGCAGAATTTCCCTTCAAAAGGCGACCACTTGTTGTGACAAATCTTATAACATTCTCAGTCCTCCCTCTAGCTCTCGCCGTTTCTGCTTTGTTTTTCCTCTGTACCCAATCTCTCGTTGTTGTTGTTGTTGTTGCTGCTTGGATCAGAACACCGGCTGCTGCGGCTCGCGCTTGTTGTTAGTACGAGCATGGCTGTGTTTCATCAGCCTGGTGGTGCGGCGGCGCGGGTAAATCTCGACGTGCACAGCTAGTTTCCTAGGCGCTTGCGCCTTTGGGTTTTCTTTTTACCCATTTGGGTTTGCTTTCTTGCTTTCTATTCATTTGACAACGAGCAGCAAATGAAGCTGCTCGGCCGCGATGGCCATCAAGTCTGGTAGCTCTGTTGATGATGGCTTTTGATGTTTTAGGGTTTAATGCATGGTGCTGCATGTGCAGTTTGTGAAGGAGGAAGAGGCGATGTTCGAAGCGCAAGTGGCAGAGGTAGAGGCGTGGTGGAAGTCGGAGCGCTTCGCGCTCACGCGTCGTCCTTACACGGCACGCGATGTAGTGCGTTTGAGAGGCAGCCTGACCCAACACTACGCTTCCAACGACCAGGCCAAGAAGCTATGGAAGATCCTCAAGACACACCAAGCGAACAAGACTTGCTCGAGAACTTTCGGAGCTTTGGACCCCGTCCAAGTCGCGCAGATGGCCAAGTTCCTCGACACAATCTACGTCTCCGGATGGCAGTGCGCCTCTACTGCGTCCACCACAAACGAGCCGGGACCTGATCTCGCTGACTATCCCATGGATACAGTACCCAACAAAGTGGAGCACCTCTTCTTCGCACAATTGTTCCATGATCGGAAGCAGCGAGAAGCTCGCATGAGTCTCACCACGGAGCAGCGTGCGAGAACACCCTACGTAGATTTCCTCGCACCCCTCATCGCCGATGCTGATACTGGATTCGGCGGCACCACAGCTACCGTGAAGCTAGCTAAGATGTTTGTCGAGAGAGGCGCGGCGGGGATTCACATGGAAGATCAAGCCTCGGTGACGAAGAAATGTGGACACATGGGTGGCAAAGTGCTGGTCGCTACTTCCGAGCACGTGAACCGTCTGGTGGCTGCTCGACTGCAGTTCGACATCATGGGTGTGGAGCAGATTCTCGTTGCAAGATCGGATTCCGTAGCCGCCACTCTCCTGCAAACCAACATCGATCCTCGCGACCATTCTTTCATTCTCGGCGCATCAAACCCCGCCGTGAAAGGAAGACCTCTGGTACAAGTATACGCGGATGCAGCAGCGGCGAACAAATCGGGGCCCGAGTTGCAAGCACTGGAAGATAACTGGCTCGCAGTAGCGAATCTCCGTCTCTTTTCCGACGTCGTTGCGGATGCCGTTCGAAGCATGAATCTCGGAGAATCCGAAAAAAAAAACCGCTTGAAGAAGTGGTTCAGCCAGGTGGAGAATCTCTCACATCACGAAGCTCGAGCTTTTGCTGCAACTCTTGGAGTTCACGACGTTTTCTGGGACTGGGATCTTCCACGAACTCGTGAAGGCTACTACAGATTCCATGGCGGTACGCGAGCATGCATCGCACGAGCCTGCGCTTTTGCACCACATGCAGATCTTCTTTGGATGGAGACTGCAACTCCGGACATCGTTCAAGCTCGTGAGTTCGCGGAAGGCGTGAAAGCCAAGCACCCCAACACGATGCTCGCGTACAATCTCTCTCCCTCCTTCAACTGGGATGCTGCTGGAATGAACGAAGCGCAGATGCAAAGCTTCATTCCAGATCTGGCCAAGATGGGCTTCTGCTGGCAGTTCATCACGCTTGCAGGTTTTCACTCCAATGCTCTTGTGGTGGACACTTTCGCCCGCGACTTCGCACAGCGAGGAATGCTCGCCTACGTGCAAGACATTCAACGGCAGGAGAAGACCCACGGCGTGGAGACCTTGGCACATCAGACATGGTCAGGCGCTAACTACTACGACCAGCTTCTCAAGACCGTAACTGGCGGAATTTCATCAACTGCTGCCATGCAGAAAGGTAAAATACAATTTAAGCTGCTCCTTTTCTGACTTCGCAAAATTTTCTCAAACTAGAAAAATGTTCTAATAAATTCTCAACTCTTCAGCTCTTCAGATGTCACTACAGTTGCAAGAAGAATCAAGTTAAGCCCCAACCTAAGGACCTGTGCAATTTTTCTCAAACTAGAAAAAAGTTCTAATGAATTCCCAACTCTTCAGCTCTTCTGTAGCTACTACTAGTGCTGCAAAAGGAATTAGCACTAATGGATAATTTAACCCCATTTTGAGAATAGGCATCAGACAAATGAAATCAATAATTTGTGGAATTGTATGGGTGAATTTTCGTTTGGGAAGTTTGTAGATAGGATGAATTTTGTGGGTGAAACTGATCAGGTGATGTTATGATGTCTATTGAGCTCCAGGTGATGGAATGAATGAATATTGTAATGTGCAGGTGTGACAGAAGATCAATTCAAGGACACATGGAGTCATGCTGAAGACATGGGTGAGGTCTTTGCAAAGGCAAAGTTGTAAACTTAGCCATCATGGATTTACACTTTGTGGTTTTGAAAAGGAATGGTTTTTTTTTTTTTTTGTGTGTGTAGAACATCTCTTTGCCCTTGTTGATGAGTGTTGTACTTGGATTGTGTGAACCCATTATTTTGAGAGCTCTGTGCAATTGAAGAAGCTCCCATTGCTGCCGTGTGACTTTTGGCAAATTCTTTGTGCGTTCAGCCTCCTAATTCTTTGTGTTCAGCCTCCTCTCCGTGATCAATTTTTTGATGATCAAAAATAGGTGTCTGTCCCCGCACCTTTCCATCCCTTCATGATGTGGCAACAACTTTTGTGGAGATAAGAAACTACACAGTGTATGTTTTAAAACTCTTAGATTTCCAATTCAATCCATGGTGAATCATCACCAATGAAGAAACAGCAACTGGTTCTTGTGCTTGCAACTTTAACTAAGAGGTTTCCTGTGTAAAATTTCTTAACACTGTACCACATCTCTGTGAACTCTAACTATAATGAACAAGCTATGTTATGTTAATGTGAGCATGGATCTCAAACATGTACAAGCTATATTCTAGTATGCAGAAGGTCCTGGTACATAGTAAATTTAGGTTGTCTTTGAAAACAATTTAGTTTAGATAAATTTGAACCCTTTTTCGAGCATTAATAAAATCTTTGAAGAATCTCTCCTCAGCTGATTCACCATCACTTTCTTATGATGATCATAAAAAATCCTCTTTTCACCATGGTTGAGATCTCTCATGATGAATTGTTCTCATCTTGAGAGACCTCAACCATGATGAAATATAATCTGGCTTGAAGAATGAGATTTAAAAGGCAGATTATATGGGGTTTTCTACATCAAACATCAGAAGGCAAGATTCAAGGTGACTAACTGCAAGATAGTTTCCACTCTACATTTGGTACTACTAATGTTGTGCACCTGTGAACAAGAGCAAATTGAGAGTGTGTGATCTTGCAAGTGAACCTTAAGCAAAGATGGGAAGAAAAATCCTAAACCTCATAGTTTGGCAATTTCAGCAACTTGGAAGTTTTAACATGTCTCACTCTGCACTATCCTAACGCAGCAAATGCATATGACATACAAAGCCATTGTTGCCTTGCAGTTCAGACAAACCTACAGACAGTGGCCAAATATGCAGCAAAAACCTGCAACTCCGTTGAAGCAGGAAGAACTGACAACTGCATATTCCTGGCAGATGTGTCTGCAAATACTCCCACTCATGCAGAATCCAAAACATGAATAAAATTGTGGAAATCCTTGGTGTGCACAATAGTGTTATCACAGCAACCTGACAATGATAAAATCATGTTACATGAAGTCAACGGGAACTGTTGCAGGAGTGAAGTATTGCTCACGAACTTCAGCTACAGAACAAAATCTGACCTGCAGCAATTTGCAGCCATTCCAGTTAGTTAATACCTTGACACTAACTTGCCAACATGTTTACAGGACATCCAGCAGGTTGCACAGTTTGAACTTCATAATCTCAGCTTATCTCTACAGAGAACAATTTCAGTAGAAAGGCAGAGGTTATTCTACATTGCCTGAAAACTCCACCAGCCAGAGTAAACCACTGCTAACCGTTATTGACAAGATGAAGATTAAACCATTGAGAATGCCAACTACTTTCTCTCTACTTAAAATACACACACATGGAAATGTATTATTGTCCAAACACATGCCTCCAATACACAAAGAATTCCATCATCCTTGCCAAGCAAGTGATGATTCTGCATGCAATTGGTGCTGGCAAAGCAAATACATCTCCTTGACAAACCATGTAACAAGCTGCATTTCACCCCTTGTCAAAGGAGTGAGTTTTTACAAGACAGCAAGCCATTCCTGGCTTCAGAGCTTGAAAACCTGAAAGCAAAAAACTGGATCTAGTGGAGATCCAGGAAAGGTCAGACAAACTTACCAAGTTTGCATAAGACTTGAGCCAAGGCCTCACCATATTCCAGCCTGGTTGAAATATGTAAGGAGCATCTACAAACAAAACCTGTCCCATTCTCTTTGGATAATAGTTGAAGAAAACGTCAATCTGAAGCGAAGAAACCAGAGTTGTAAAGAGTAAGAATAGTTTTACTACATTGTACTCCTAAAGCTAATAAATCAAAAATAAAATTAAGGGACTATTGCGAGGGCAAATGGCTTCCAAGCATCTTCCATAAGGTAAATCATGAAATCACCAGTGTAGGATGTAATTGCCTACCAAAAACTTCATGAATTTCAAATCACCATTCCTTGACTTAAAGCCTCTTAAATCAAAAATGCCAAGCATTTTGTCACCACAAGGTGGCAATTGACTCAGGGCTTTCTCAATGAGATATATACAGAGCTGTTCACTCTCCACCAACTCTTCTTCCTGCATTAAAACAGCCCAACTTCATCTTACAAGACCAGGAAAAGTTGTTGGCATATCCAGTACAAAGTCATTGACCCCTTCTCAAATGGAACTGATAGATGGGTGCATTGGCAATCTGGCAGAACTGAAATATCAGATAAGCCCTGGGTTTTACCACTGGGAAATGTTTAGCAGCCACAACGATAACCACAGGCCTTCCTTCAACATCGGGACTAGTATGAAGATAAGCTTTGCCTGTGGCTGCCATTCTGCTGATGGACACATCAGTGATCTTGTCCACCCCAAAGTCCTGTCGCCATTCCTTCCATGTACCTCAAGTCAAGGCATTCAAATTTCCTGTATTTCCTTGATAGCAAGCAAGGATGCACAGGAAGTTGATATCAACAAAATACCAGGAAACAAAAAGTTTGGATGCACTCAACCCGATAGATGCCACAATGCCTTTGCAATATCAAAGGAGCTTCTAGATCAGGCATAGCAGAGATTGCTACCAAGTTGGTAAGCCACTCAGGGACACTATTACAAATAAGAGTATTACACTCCAACACTTGAATGGTCTAAAGATGAAGGATACAAGGGCCTTGGCCAGTTTCGAAACAGTGGCCTGCACAAGAAACTTGCGGTCCCGCAGAAACCATAGGATGAGGTCATTGTCATCTCTGCCATTTCGTCCTACTGGCAAATCTTCATGCTCACTCTCTAACTGGCTCTTCACCTCCTCCACAAACTGGCCACCACCGGCCACACTCTCATTAGGTTGAAATTGACTGCAGTACTCTGCTATGTGTAACAGCTTCATATGTGGTTTGGTAATGGAGCTCCCGACATTCACATAATTTTTTTTCACATAAAAGGATATGTATGATTGGATTCTATAATAGATCATCTGTTACCTTAGAATGTTCCATTTGTCCCCATGAGAAAATATGTAGACTGTGTTCATCTTAGCTTGGTGGAATCTGACACTCATGATAATTTGTCAAGTCTTGGTGACTACATTCTGCAGCAACAGCATTGGAGGAAAGTACCAAGGTGATTGATTTACCGTCTGATACTCTGCAGCAGAGTCCGGTACCCCCTCTAGATTTTGTTGTAACGATCGAACAACTGCAGTGAAGCAGCTAGGCCTTTTGTAACTTCCTTCAAAAGCCAAACAACTGATTGCGCTTGCTCAGTGGAAGGTCACAGTTTTTAAGGCGGAGAGGAGCATCACCAAATGACTTTCTTTGCCTTCTCTGAGCAAAATGCCAGCCACATCTGTCTACTTTTAGGATGATTAAATCGCTACAACTTGCTATAGAGAGTCTGGAATTATATCGTACTATTCTATCCCTCGAGCTGCGATCCCTCTTATCATCAGCGCATGCATGCACCAGTCTGCAAGTGTGCAGTGCGTCTAAAATGCCAACAATAACAGCAGCACGCCAGAAGTGTATTCTTTGACAATATGAGTTTCTTTCTGTCCTTTTGCCTGAAAACAAGTAATCCCGAAGAGCAATATTCTGGTCACATCAACGCCTCTAGTCATCTTCAAAATCAATAATGCGTTTACTCACCACTACGTACATTTGCGATTGATGAGCGCAAGCAAGGGAAATGCCTTACCTCTTACCATTGCCAATGATCGCAGAATTGACCGGAGCCCCGTAGAAACCGTCTGGTATACGGCCACAACGTAGGAGGCCTGGAAGTGGCACCAAACCAGAGCTAAGAGAAGCTCTGATTCCAAAATGAGAACTAACACCTGAGGTTCGCGGAAGTAGCAAGAAACACTGTACACGGGGCAGCGCTATTGTCGCCATGTCCACTTCTTCACAGTGAACCACGCCCCCGCCCCCGCCCGCGCGCCCCCAGAAGCAAAACAAAAACTCCGCAGCTTCTGCACAATGTTTTCGATCCCCGAAAAAAGAAAAAAGGGGGAAATTTTCCAAGAGTTTCTCCACAGATTCCTCACAGATACTTCTTTGCAACTTCTACCACATCTGTTTCGCGAAATTGTGCCGCATTTTGGAACAACTTTCGCCACTCGCAAGCTCTCTCTCTCTCTCTCTCTCTCGCTCTGTCTCTCTCTCCTCTCTCTCTCTCTCACAGGGAGAAAGGTAGCTCGTAGTAGGTACCTAGGAGGTGACCATAGGTACCTACGTTCGTGACATCTTGAATCCCACCACTGAGGAACGGAGATCTCTATGCAACAGATAGCGTTTACAATGCCATCCATTGGATCTGTGGATCTCGTTCAACGGACAGTTGCGATCGTCCAAGGACCACCTGTTCTAGTTAGGGTAAGGTCAGCCAGTACATTCACATGAAGGTCTGGAGTGGCAGATTATGTCATTTTCTTGACCACATTATTATGATATAATCTTCAGGTGATGATTTCATTCGGAATAGTCACCAATATCTTTGTTGAACAATGAATTTTTAGAAGAATTGTAGAGTATGCCATCCAAGACCCTTAAACTTCACAAAAAGATAAATATACATTGAAAAGTGGACCAAATCATCAAAACCATTAAACTTTATTTATAAACACACCGTTCATTCAAAAAATGTACAAGGGTATTAGAAAGAAACAAGGGAGAATTTAAAGGAAATCAACTTAACAAAAATTACATGTCAAAAACTCTCCATCTCAACAATCGACCATCTGCTTGTAATAGATTGATTGTGTCGATGGTGAGTGTGTTTTGAAAGGGTGGAAGTTGAGCTACATGTTGATGGTGGGTGTGTTTTGAAAGGGTGGAAGTTGAGCTACATGTTGATGGTGGATGTGTTTTGAAGGGGTGGAAGTTGAGAAGTAGTTAGGCCTATCACTATTGTCTTTGAGCACATGTGACAAATGCATGCCTTAAGTAGATGTATATGCGTTCTCTTTGTGTTGTCAACACACTCTTTGAAAATAGATGCCTCACACCATTGTCATGCCAATGTATGTGGTGAAAATAAAATAATAATTGTAAGTAACTTTGTAAACAACTCAAAGGTTGTAGCTAAATAAAAAGTTGTTGCCATAGCAAACGAGAGTCCCAAAGATTTCAAAGAACAATAGAGCAAAAACTCTAGAAAACAATAGAGCATACAAGAAAGTCTTAAAGTTTTCTTTTTTTCTTTATTCTTTGTTGTTTTGGTTTTTTTTTTAAGATATGAATTTATTTGGAGGTTGAAAATGGATGAGAAGTTGCTAATTCATTCATGGGCTATCTTTTTGGGGCATCGAGTTCTCATTTTTCCTCGGTTTTAAGGTAAAGTGTCAATGTGGGGTTAGCGGTACCTCAACTTCTTAAAAGGCCTCAAGTTGATGGGAGGCCATTGACACATGCCAAGTTGGAAATGATGATCGAATTATGGGAGGATAAGCATTGGGAGTACCATAAGCAACCCATGGTTGCAAAGGACTAGAAGGAGCTTGCAAACCAAAACAATGCAACATTTTCAAATGAAGTGTTGCAGACTTGAAAACGATGTCGAGACAAGATCATCAAAATGCAAAAAAAATTATTGTGAAGAATGTGAAGGTTATAATGTCATAAATGCTCAACCTTCTTTGTGGTCATGGTATGAACATTCATAACATTTTAGGTGGCACAACAAAAATGAATGGTGTAATTGGTGGCATTGATCAAGGTGTTTGGTTGCTTCAACCTCATTGGTAAACCTTGATGATCTTTTTGAAACTATTTCAAAAACACAACAACGTCAAAGTCTTGAATGTCAAACTCTAATTTTTGATGACATAAATGAACACATAACACCTTACCAAACTTTAAAGTAAACATTTAATGTAGTGTCACCTAAGACAAGGGCTTGTTATTTGCTTGGTACTAGAAGCAAACCAAACAAGAAAGCTACAAATAAGAGTAAGTTTTGAAAGGTTTTCATCCATTACAAAAGCCATTAAAGAATATACACAAATTGCAAAAGAAATGGAGATGTTGAAAACAAAAATGACATGAGACATTACTGAACATATATTAAAGAATGAGCAAGCATGTAAGAAAATGTTTTTGGAAGGACAGTTGCAAATGGCTATTCTTTTTGTTGAAATACTTAAGCCTAGAAATCCTTTTAAGCCTAGTTTTTCTATGGGTGGTAACATATGATAATAACATCATTTGATCATATTGCTATCATGATTGTGTGCACAACAGTTGAAATAAAAAATTAATTCTTTCAAAATCTTTTATGAAAGTATAATGTGGTTGATACCCTTCAATGGTTTAATAACCATTGTTCAAATAATTTTGTCTTCATCAGTTTTCCTTCTTGTTTTACTTGTTCTCCATTTTTCAAAGTTGGCAATCTATAACCTCTAAATCCAACTAAATTATCTTTTCTTGTTGCATCATTCACATGGCTTGGTTTTGAAAATTTTCACATCTCACAATAGCTATGCAATACAAAACAAGTTATAGCAACTATAGGAGCCTTATTAACACTTAAATTGAAGATTTTCAAGATTATCTTCTGATTCTTCAAAGACCTAAAAACAATTTCAATTATCACCTTCCCCGAATTCATATTACTATCATATCTTTTTTTATTTATATCATTTGGATTATGAAACTTTCAGTTCTTTTGTAAATAAATACGTATGGGATAAATATAATCATCAGTGAAATAAGGTGTCATCCTCATGCATTGAATAATCACATTAGGCTCCTACAAAATTTGTCAAATCTTCAACTCATGTAATTTGGAAGTTTTGAATTAGCCTACACCAAAAGTATGTATAATTGTTTCATCACCAACCAATTTAACATGCGAAAATCTAACTTTAATAAAAATATTGAAAGGCATTGCAGGTGTTTTGCCAATTTCAATAAATGTGTTGCCCTTGTCTCTACCTTATCAACTACCCAATCATTTTAATCAATGCTTGTATGCTACATCAAAAATTAAAAAAAAATAAAAACATAACCAATGCATCAACTATGTACCCAAATCAAAAACCTTAACATTAAAAGAAAAAATAGGTATTTTCAACTTGTCTTTTCAACTAAAATTTAATCACATGCATCATTTGTAACAAAAAACTCATTAATCACCTTGAACAAAGCACATGCGATATTACTCACAAACGACAAAGGGTATTAGATGAAAGAAAAAATTAACAAATACAAATTCATCCTTTGACTCCATTGTATATGTACTATCACATGTGGTTAAAATGCAACTATTTTGGTCATAATTATGAGCAAATGATGTGTTGCCATGTGTTCTAATATTTATTTGTTTAAAATATTATTATTATTACTATTATTCTAAAATAATCTAAGATGTTCAATTCTAAAATAATCTAAGATGTTCAATTCAAATGCTTAAATGATCTTATATTATGACACATGGCCCAATGTAAATATGCCATGTGGCACTTTAAAATGAATTTAACACAAAATATTTATATTAAGTTCGTAAGTACATGGGTAAGTAAATAGGTCCTACCTTCCTAGGTTAAATACCCATATTGTATAAGTAAGTATTTAAGTAGGTAGGTACATAGGTTGACCTAGGTGAATATGTCAACCTATGTACCTACATACTTAGGTAGATAAGTAGGTTAGGGAGGTAGGTAATTTAATATTGTGCTTTATTTTATTTTATTTGTGAGTTAAACCTTTTCATTGGTTCATCCCATATGCATAAATTTCTTAATGTGAAATTGAATGATCACACCTCCTGTTTATATAATGTTCAAAATAGGAACAAAGAACAAACAATATGGGATAAGTTTTAAAGTTACAACTTCCTCACAAACTAAGTTACAATTCCAAAAAAATTCTCACACCTTTTGTTCTTAATTTTTTAGATTTATAAACAATTCAAATACATGGTTCATTAGATAATTAGATAATCATTTAATTAATAATGATTAAATTTTATATATATTTAAAATATAAACTATACACCACAAATATTAAGTATTCATTATCAACTATTTAAATAAATAATAAAATTTTAATATATAACTAACTATCTAGTTATTCACAAGTTATCAATACATAACTCATATATAAATAATAAATAAAATATTTTAAAATATTTTATTAATTCTTAAAATCTGGTCAAATTATAATTAATGTAATTAATATAAAAATAATTTAATTACTATAATTAAAAAACTAACTCTTTTTTAAAAAATTCAAATTATTGATAAAGAATTAACAATTATTATATTAAAAAATTCACGGTTTAAAAAAATAACACTAAATTATTTGCATTAATTTATTATATAATTACATTAATTATTTTTAAAAACATTATCATATATAACTAATTACAGAATCTTAACATTTAAATTAATTTATAATTATTTATAAAAGTGATTCATTATAAATAACACTAGTAAAAAAAACCCTTAAAACTCAATCAATAATTTTCTGAAATGAAATATTAATTTTATATTCCAAAAAAATAATTCAGAATTCAAATAGCAAGTTTTAGATCAAATAAGTCTTCTGAATTTAAATTTAAAAAATCAGAATTGAAATGTCAATTTTCAGATTCAAATAACTATATTCAAAATTCAAATGTCCATTTCTAGACTCAATTAATAATTTTCTGTATTGAAATATTAATTTTGAGAATCCAAAATAATAATTCAGAGTTACAATTTCAAGTTTCAAATCAATTTTTTTTTTAAATTTAAATTTAAAAACTCAGAATTGAAATATTAATTTTTAGAATTAAAAATTGAAATACCAATTTTGAGGTAAAATAAGCTTTTTGAATTTAAATAAAAAATCTCCAAATTCAAATAATATTTTAAGCAATTGAAATAGCAAATTTCAGATTCAAATATCAAATTCCAAATTCAAATAATTCTTTAAAGGATTGAAATAGTAGTTTTCAGAATTGAAATATAATTTTTAAGATCAATTTTTCAAAACATGAATTTAAATTTTATGAATTTATATATGAATTTTCAAACTCAATTTTTTTTTTCAAATTCAAATAATTAACAAAGAATTCCAATAAAAAAATTTAGAATTTTAAAAAAAAAACTCCAATTCAAAATTTTTGAAATTTAATAATTAAAAATTCCAATAGCAATTTTCAGAATTGAAACATCAATTTTAATGTTTAAATATAATTTTCATAATTCGAACCATAGTTTTATACTCAAACATATATTTTTGAATAAAACTAACAATTTTAAGAATTCATATTTAAAACTTCAAATTCAAATATTGATTTTTAGATTCAAATAAAATGTTTCAGAATTGGAATAACAAATTTCAGATTCAAATATAATTTTCAGAATTGAAATAAGAATTTTCAATATTGAAATATCAATTTTGAGATTTGAATAACAATTTTCAGAGTTCGAATATTGATTTTTTGATTCAAAGGAATAACAACTTTTAGACTAAAGTAATGATTTTTAATTAAACTAAAAAAATCAGGATGCAAATAAAAATGTCTAATTCACATAACTATTTTTTAAATTGAAATATCAATTTTTAATATTCAAATATACAATTTAGAATTGAAATATCAATTTTGAAATTTGAATAATAAGTTTCAAAGTTCAAATATTAATTTTTAGATTCATTATATGAACAATATACATACAAATATATATTTAGATATATGTAACATATTATAAATATGATTTTAATAGATACATAAAAATATGTCACCATAGAATACTTAAGATGTGATTAATTTGGTGACTATTGTGATTAATGGGACATATCCATATATTAATGGATGAAAACAAACCTAAAAACCATCCAATATATAAGATGAAATTTTCAATAGTTGTGTCATAGTTGTAAGAGTGATCAAAATAGTTGAAATTTGATCTTATAATTATAAATATTCTCAAACTTAATCACAATCAACTATAAGTCACATGTAATCACAAACGGAATGGTTACATTTTGGTTGAATTCTACTAGTGTTTCATTGTCATAAGTGGTTATCTCAACTGATAATGAAGTTTTTAAATGACTTGTGAAACAATAATCTTAATGTAACTTGGGAACATTTTGATAAATTTTAAATCAATCTAATTAATTTAAAATATCCAAAATTGTTTTAAAAACAATATAACTCAATGTTTTTCACTACTTAAAAGATTTTTGAAAGAACTGGAATTTTTTTAAATGATATGATTATGGGAAAAAATTTAAGTGCACTTTTACATAATAATATAATGTAACAACTTTTGATGTCATAAAAATAAAATAATTTTTAAAATCATGATTTAATAATTCTTTAATGATTTTTAAAAAAGATTGGGTCCTTGTTTTCAATTGGGTTCTAATACCTAGAATGCACCTTTTGACATGTTTTAACAACTTATTATCTTGAATTTCCATGATCTCAACAAGCTTGCTAAATTCTAAATGCCTCGTAAAGTTTTTTATTAAAATAAGCATGCATGGTTTGGAACAAGTTTTGAAACCTATAAATCATGTTCAATTTTTTTTTAACTTGTGCATCAAGATTAGTTTAATAGGCCATAAATTGGATACAGTGCATGTGAAAAGAATGATCCAACTAAATTTGCCACATAATTCCCATCCTAACACCCTAAAAACACTCACATTACCAAATCCAAAATAAATGATAATAAAGGACATCGATTCACCTATTAGACCACCAACAATGAACAAAGCTCATGACTTATCACTTTAATCAAATTTTTAACATCAGACCTTTTAGTCATCCATTCAGGAGATATTGAAATTGGAATTCAATATCATTCTTGGATGATATACATGTGCAAGGATAGCCAACTTTGATTATCAACATTTGTAACTTCATTATAAGATATGAAGATATAATTTGTTGTTTTGACAATGTTGTGCATTATTTAACCATGGACCCATTATTACTATCAACATTTGTAACTTCATTATAAGATATGAAGATGTAATTTGTTGTTTTGACAATGTTGTGCATTATTTAACCATGGACCCATTATTACTATCAACATTTGTAACTTCATTATAAGATATGAAGATGTAATTTGTTGTTTTTGACAATGTTGTGCATTATTTAACCATGAACCCATTAATATTTTCAACATTTGTAACTTCATTATAAAATATGAAGATGTAATTTGTTATTTTGACAATGTTGTGCATTACTTAGCCATGGACCAACTAATATTATCACATTAGTGTTTTTATGGAAAATTCTTGATTTAAAAGAACTTTAGCACGCCTATGCTGTCATATTCAATCATGAGCTTTCTCTTTCAAAATAAGTTAACAATTATGGCAAATTGAGCCATTTTTTTCAAACCTTCATGTGCTACACCTTGTATCGCCCTATTCAACAAAACTCCCCACTTTTTTAAAACATATAACAATTCATTCCCAACATGTTGACAATTTTTAATCGAATAAAATATATTTTTAAAACATTGCATATGGGGGAATTTTAATTTTTCTTACCAATGTGTTTGCAAAGAAAGTGAAACTTAAGAGGAAAAAATAAAATAAAATTACCAATAACCTTTGCACAAATCTTGCACCAAATGTGAGTGACAGGTCTATCTTAATGAAAGACATTATTTGCCCATAGCAATTTTGTAACCTATGCATCTTGAGACTTTTAATTCAATTCATACTAAACCTTCTTCTTTTTTTTGTGTGTGTTCAAACTTGATTTCTTCTAGGATCCTTCTGGGTTGGACTTTAGAATTTAAATCAATCTAGGATGGACCTCCTTAATTCATCTTAATTTCCCTCTGTTCTTCCTAGAATTTTAGTAGATGTTTTTAACAACATTTCCAATAACATTGTTAGCCTTATTCCATTGACTAAACAAACCATGAAACTTGAAGTTCTAAGAGGAGTTTTATGAGGTTTAAGAAAAGATGATGTGTGAAATTCATAGAATAGAAAATTAATTGTAGAAAACATCAATTAAAACTCAAGAGACAAAAATTAAGAATCAAAAGTCATACATGAATTTTGGTTGAGAAATGTTGTAGTGCAATTTGCAAAACATGCACACACGCCTACAAATTACAAAGTTGATTTGTAAAACTCAACAAAACATGATGCACAAAGGACAAAACAACATTGAAACTTGTTGAAAATAAACATGAAACATAACCAACAAAATTGACAAACATTCACTCCTAAACCCTAAACAGTCCAATTCCTTACACAGAGCATAGAAGATATTGAGAAAATTTCAACACTAGAAAACAAAAATCAAAGTCCACACAAAAGGCAAATGTACAAGACTTGAAAGAAAAAACACTCACACCCTCCTTAACCTTTCTAGTAGATAACATTAATTTATTATTGCATCCCTTCATTTTCTTAGCTCCCTTAAGATCCATGATCCATCATTATTCTTCAAATACCCCCTTTTTGAAGCTTTTTGGACTCCATCAAAGTGCAAATGGTAACAAGAGTACAACATTGTTGTAAATTCGCAACATTCTTCATAAGTTTAAAGGTTTCACAAATGTTAATAGCCAACATTCAAGGCATAAACACAACATAATCCAAAATGTAATGCATTCGCTCAACAAAATGATCAATGATTTCAATGAGAGAGAGAGAGAGCACAAGTAATCAATCAATGTTGAGGAGGGAAGCATGAGATGGTGAGTTGCAAGTGTACAAAGAAATGAATGATGGCAAGGGCTCCCATCCCTTGGTAAGTGAGTAGGTTGGTGCGAGGGTCGGTGGAGGTGCCAACTTATAACCTACCTTGCTTAACACACAAGGAAGGTGGACCTGAAAATTGATGGGTTCAGAAATGTCCAAATTTTTTCATGCAATCCAATAAGAGGAGAGTGACATAAGACAACCCCTCCTTTTCCCTCCCTTAGAAAAGACAAACCAACAAACGAGGTAGATGGGGGATTGTACTTTTAGCTTTGTTCCCAGACCTAGAATTAGGTGAGGTATGGGGGGGACTTGTAGGTTGGGCAGCTTGGCTGTGCCTGCACTAGTTGAGTTAGTGCAAGAAAGAGAGAAAGAAAGAAAGAAAGAAAGAGAGTTTTGGTCTTCTGGAATGGCAACACTTCTTCTCTCATCTTCTTTGGATGTGTAAATGCATGGTATGGTATGGTATGGTATGGTATGGTATCTTAGTAACCATCTACTGTGATGCACAATTTTCCAACGTTTCAAATAATCTTTCGTTCTTGGAGAAGAAACTCTGTAGTGGGAGAATTATTGGGATTTGCAAGTGAGAATTTGGTTTTGTGGGTAGTGCGATTTGGTTGATGATGTGAGTGAGAGAAGGAGGGAGGGAGAGTAGTGGGGTGGCAGAGAAAGTGAGCAAAACTGGCTTCCTTGAAAATAGAAAGCGGAGGAGGTGGGGGAGAGGGTAGGACTGTGGTTGTTGGCGGTGGTGGTGGTGGTGGGTGGTTAGGGCGAGGAGGGGTACAGAGGAAGAGGACGCCGACGTCGTCTATGCAGCGACGAGTAGGGGGAGGAGGGGATGGTGAGATGGAGGAAGAGGAGGAAGAGGAGGAAGCACCCACCCATCTCAACACCAGTACCTGTGGTCACTTTCTAGTGATCAGCACCGACAAGCTGTGTGCCAAGTATACAGGGGAAGGGCTTCATGGCAACGACGTAGGCGCCATCCAAGGGAACCGGCCGGCGCCGTGCCGTCGTCTGCTTTATTACTTTGAGATGACTGTTAAGGACCGAGGGTTCAAGGGTTACACTACCATCGGCTTCACGGATGAGCATTTCAGGAACAGCCGGCAGCCTGGCTGGGAGCCCAACACCTATGGCTATCATGGCGATGACGGTAAGCTTTACCATGGCCAAGGTAAGGGGGATAGCTTTGGGCCCACCTTCAGCACTGGGGATACTGTGGGTGCCGGCATCAATTATGGTGCGCAGGAGATCTTCTTCACCAAGAATGGGAAGCTGGTGGGTGGCACCGCCAATGATGTGAAAACCCCCTTGTATCCCACCATTGGCCTCCATAGCCATAATGAGAAAGTCGAAGTGAATTTCGGGCAGCGGCCATTCGCGTATGATGTGGAGGCCCAGCTGAAGAAGGAGAGGGAGCGACGGCGGAAGGCGGTGGAGAATGTGCCTCTATCTCCCAGTGTAAACCAGAGCATTGTGCGCAGTTACTTACTTCACTTTGGGTACCATGACACTCTTGCTGCCTTCGATGCAGCCAATGGGGGCTCCTTCCCTCCCATGCTTTTCACCCCACATGAATATGGTAATGGCACTCTTGATAATGATATGTTTGCACTGGATCAGCGCAAGATGTTGCGGCAGCTGGTCCGGGATGGTAACGTTGATGGTGTATTTGCCAAATTGCGTGAGTGGTATCCTCAGCAATTGCAGCAGCAGCAAGAGCACTGTTCCAACATCATCTTCCTTCTGCATTGCCAAAAGTTCATTGAATTGGTCAAGTTGGGTATGCTGGAGGTAGCCGTGACATATGCAAGGACAGAGCTTGCACCCTTTTTTGGAAGCTCCCCGGATCAGGATTTGCATTTGCAGGACTGTTTAGCCTTGCTTGCCTATGAGCGGCCACATGAAACACCTATGGCCTATCTTCTTAACTTTGGCTACTCCGAGCTGGTAGCAGATGCTGTTAATGCATTTGTGCTGAGCACCAATCCCTCTCTCCCTGCATCTGGAAAATCTCCACAATCTGGGCTGGAAAAGCTACTACAACAGCTGACTGCCTGCCTTGCAGAGAAACGTGTTCTAAATGGTGGGCAAGGGGAAGTGTTCAGTCTGCACCGGATATTGCAGGGAGGTAAGGAAGGTGGTTGGTAAGAGGCGAGGCAGGTTCTTGGACCAACAAAGAGGCTCATCTCTCTCTGTCTCTCTCTCTGTCTCTCTCTCTCTCTCTCTCATTTTCTCATTGGCTTTTTTGTTGAATGGCAATTGAGAGGGAAGCACCTCCATGGCAAAGCATAAAGGGGTGACCTAAAGGGGCGGGCTATTATATGCAACAATTTTGCATAGTAACATTCTATACAGTCATGTGTCTTTAAAATCAAGGAAATGACTCATAGTCAAGCTCTGAATAAAGACTCATCCTGATAACTTCTTCAATTTTTGTCAGAAGACAGTGCCCACTGAGCTCCTTTGATGCACCATTCTGTTTGCAGCTTGTTCTATAATCACATAGAGCACCTGTAAATCTTGTGAGACAGCAGCCATGAGACAGCAGCCACTATGTTTTGTTGGCAGTTAGCATAACTTTTTCCCTAGCCATGGATAGAAATCAGTGTGGGGGAACATCCACAACTTTATGGTTTGAAGGTTGAAGGAAGAATTGCCCTTGTGGCATCCAATCTGCATGTGATGATCATTCCTGTCTACTGTCTCTTGGCTGAAGAGTGCATGTTTTTATCTTACACTAAGTTTAATTCCCTGCCTTTCTCTTACTCTACTTCAACAATCTGCTTTGAGTGTTGGAGTGGCACTATCAAGCAGGACCTGTGCAGATTAGGTTCTGGCTGATGTGGGACAATGCCATGTGTGATTTGGAAGCCACCTGAAAACACAGCAGCAGTTGGTGTGATAGAGCTGAGCAATTGTCGAGTAATTTCTAGCAGTTGGTAAGATGCCATTATGACTATCTTCAAGGTCTTTCAAGTATTTGCCTAGCAGTGGCTGTGGAGAGTTTGAACCACACCCAAGAACCAGAAGCTAGAAGAACATGTAGCCTCCCTCCAACCATTAAACTGTGGAAAGTGCATGTACTGTGGTAAGCTCATAAACCCCAGTGTCCTATTCTATGGCAAATAGTCAAGAATAGTCAAGAATCTGAGAATATGTGACAAAGGACTGGATTTGCAGGTATTGTGGTGCATTGCATGGTTGAAGGAAGCTCTGTTTCATTATTCATCAATAGGGACTGTAATTTGTGCAACTTTTTGAGTATTTGGAAGAAACTTTCACCCTGTCTTGCCATCTTGCCATGAATGCGGAGTTTATTAGGAGTTGCAGCAGCCCAAGTTGCTGATAGACAATCAAGAGGGGAATAGCATCTTCAACACAAATCTTAACAGCTTCTAATTTTTTGTTTTTGTTGAGCATACCCCAATCAAGTGTTGCCTTCTGCTTTCAGGCCTGTTTTCCCTTGGCCCATGAGAACCTCAAATGAGGCTGGTGATACTGTGAGTCAAGTCCATTTCCCTGTGGAGTGAATGTAATCTCTACCATGAAAATGAAGTTTGTGAAGCTTGCAATTTGGTGGGAGAGACACAAAAAGAAGAAGCCCTTTATAACAAGTACATGTTACCCTTCTTTAGCTTATAAAAACCTTTGGACCAGGATACATAAAATTTTGAATCATTTCACCAAAATTTCAAATTTTTCCATTTCAATTTTTAAGTATGATAAAAAAACAATCAACCATCTTTTATGCCACAAATCTAATGGTACATGGCAGTCAAATTCTTGTGAATGAAATTTTGCATCTACAGAACATTTTTTGAGATTGTCCCAATAATTTTTTTTGACTCTCATAAGGTTACTATTGGATGCTTTTTGGTTCCCCACATTTTGAGGAGAAAAAAATGGATGTTGCCATATTTAGACACTGGGTTCTTAGAGGTTTCCGAAACATAGCAGGATTCTAGAACATGTTTTTTGTCCTCTGACCTGCTCTTTCCTCTTGTGGATGGGTACATCACAAATTTGAAAAAAAAAAATCCCTGGTACATGGCATTTATAACTTCAGTAGAATGGTAACAACTGTGCTAGGAAATGCAATTTTCCAACTGCAGTTGACAAAAGGGTCAATCTTAAGATTAAAGTCTGAAAACCTGAATGATTACAGCAATGAAAATGAACATTTTTTACACTCAGAGGTGGCCCCTCCACACCATTGCTAATGTGGTACTACCACCTCCAGGCAAACTTTTTGGTAATTGGGTAGAGTCTAGAGGTTGGCTAGGTCCAAATACTAGTTACAATCCATATGACCTGAGGAATTTTCTTGCTAGACCTGAGGAATTTTTTGTGGAAACCCTCTACATCCGTGATGATCCAGCATTCTCCAAAAGTAGAGCATCAGGCTACACTTGCACTCAAATGGATATAGGCAAATTTTTCAGATAAATGATTGTCATAGAGTGCAACCCCACACATTAGCCAGATGCAGCACCTGTTTCTTCTGAGGGAGATGGAGATATCGAGCAGGAGTGATCATGAGCAGGCGATTGCTCAACAGTGCACAACTTTTCAAGTAGAGCTACCACCTGATCCATCTGGGGGCGTCTTTCTGGAAGTGGCTCGATACAAAGCATTGCAGTTTGCAGCATTGACACCATGTCCTCCTCAATGTTTTTGTATTGCATTAGCTCAATGTCAAAAACCTCAGAAGTCCACTCTTCACGCACCACTGACTTGACCCACCTCGGCAGGTCAATGCCTTCTTCCTGACGGTTAGCAGAGGCTGGTGCCTTTCCTGTCAAGAGCTCCAGCAACAGCTGCAAATGACATGGGGCACATGAGTACCATATCAGTAAAGATTACTGTGATCCAAATAAAGCATAATCCATTCAAGCACAGATCAATTTGAGAAAAATTCATGCATAAAATACCCACCACGCCAAAACTGTAGACATCGGCACACTGTGAGATGCGCTTGTTGTCGATGAGTTCAGGGGCACAGTAACCAGCAACCCGGGAAGGTGGAGCATTAGAGGTCAATAGCAAGGCAATGCCAAAGTCAGCAATCAATGGATTGAGGCTCTCATCTAGGAGGACATTGGATGACTTTATGTTGCCATGTGCAATTTTCTGGGATCCACACTGGTGATGCAAGTAGGTCAGGCCCTGTGCCACTCCCAATGCTATTCTTAGTCGTGTTACCCAGTCCACTGGAGTTCGTCCTGGCCCTCGGTTTCCTGAATACAAAAAATCCACTTTCCATTTCAGTTTGGATCACCAAACAATTATACAAAGTCCACAGAATCTATCTGGCACCCAGTTCCAAGTAGATGACATTCAAGTGCATGGTACACACAGTGCTGCCTATACAATACTCAATGTTGAACATGTCCACTTGTAGTGTGACATTGCAAAGGAATTATATCATCTGCAATCTTAAGGAAGTCCACATATCATTCCTGGAATGATACATAACTTTGACACTAGCCTCAAGGAAGAAGAGCTCAAAATGTTGACTCACACTGGCACCTAGAAGATTGCTCAAAGGAGAAACAGGAAATTCAGGTTGGAAGCAGACCATGAAGAAGAGCATAGAGGCTGCCTTTGGGCTGGAAGTCATATGCCAGAAGTCTTTCCTCCTTGGCATAGTAGTAGGCTCGCAGTGGCAACACATTATGATGCTGCAGCTTACCAATCAACTCCATTTTCTGCTCATATTCCTTCTTGCTTGATGTGCCTGTCTCCTTCAAGCGCTTCACAGCCACCACTGTTCCATCTTCAAGCACTGCTTTGTACGTAGTGCCAAAACTTCCCTTTCCCAGGAGCTCTGCAGATGCTCGCAGCAAGTCATCCAATTCAAACATGGCAGCTGTGCTCCCATGCTCAAAAAACACCAGCTTGCTCCGGTCAGATTCAGGCAATTGCACCCCAGAATACAGGGATGGGGATGTCGTGTTTATCTCTTCCAATTTCTTTCCTGCTGCTGGCTTTTCATTGGAGTGACTTGGGTATTTGCACCAGTAATAGATCAAGAAAAACACAAGACTCATGAGGACCAGTGCTGCAGCACCACCCCCAACTGCAATCGCAATGATTGCCCCCTTGCCAAGAGCTGGTTTCTGTTTTGTAGAAGGAGACCCAGGTCCTGAGCTCTGAGTCGAAGGCACAGTCATGGGCTGTGAGCCATTACAAGCAACTCCTGCAAACAGCGGGCTTCCACACAACAGGGGGTTGCCAAGAAATGCAGAAGCTCCAAAATGGTCAAAGGGTGCCGGAATGAGGCCTGTGAGCTGGTTGTGTGACACATTGAACTCTTGCAAGTTCATCAGTTGCAATGCTGGTATACTTCCTGACAGTTGATTGTCTTCCAGTCGCAGTGTTACCAGATGAGTGAGGTTTGCAAGGCTTAATGGAATGGGTCCAGATAGCTGGTTGTTGGAGACTGCAAGCCGCACTAATCTGCTGAGTCCACCAAGAGAACTAGGGATAGGACCTGAAAACTGATTGTTATTCAAATAGAGCAGCTTCATGAAAGGCCACTGGGTCATGTCTGGCAGGCTGCCATTGAGCTCATTGTCTTTCAAGCTCAATAGCCGCAACTGGGTAAGATTGGTAAGCATGTGGATGGGTCCCGTCAGTTGCATGCCTTCTAACACCAGCGCAATAATTCGACCTTCCTTGTCACATTGTATCCCATTCCAATGATTAATGCATGGATCATCCCCTTCATCCCGACCCCTAGTAGTAGTGGTCCAATTCAGGTACCTGAAGCTTGCATCTGCAGATGCTTGAAATGTCAGCAGAGTACGAGCATCCGACGAAAGAAGGACTGCTGCTTCACATTCCTGCTGCAATCCCAAAGACAGCAACATTGCTGCTGCTGCTAAACCTAGCAGCAGCAACCTCCAGGTCTCAAACTGCTGCCCAGCTGCTGCTGCCCTGAACATATCCATCCGCAAGCTACTTTTTCTCACACCTTCAAGAAGATTCTAGGGGGGAAGCAAGATCAGGAACTTATATACAACAAATACCCACTTCCGCATCAAGTGATCCAAACAACAGGAAGAAGAGGAGGAGGAGGAGGAGGAGGGGATCCAGTCTTCCTCGAGACCATCCATTGCAAGCTCCCCATAATTATTTATTTGCTGCACACAGCAAACAACGCTTCAGCTGAGGATAGAGACACAGAGAGGGAGACACAGAGAGAGAGACGTGAACTGCTTGTTTGGGTGGCCAGATTTTGCACAAATACAAGATTGGGCAAAACCAAAACACTTGTATCTTACGGAACTATAGAGGAGGACTCCTCCTAACAAACGCAATGCGTTGTCACTGGGTACTAAGGGTCTCTTTCCATTAGGTTGTTATGATCACAGTTACACACAGTAATAAGTATCCCATGTACTTACTACTTAGTACTTACCCACTCCTCTTCCCCCCGCCCACACCCCTCAACCCCACCCCACCCCACCCCACGCCACTCATCGGAACCAGTGCCAGTACTACTGACAACGCCAATGAGTGAGAGAAAATCGAGACTCAGACAGCACGCACGAAGAGAAAAACAAAGAAAGAAAGAAAGAAAGCACACACCCAACTAGTTATTATTTGCGAGGAGCAAACAAAGAGAACTACTCTCTCTCTCTCTCTCTCTCTCTCCTTGCGTATGTGTGTGTGCAATGGAGAGCGCATTTTTCTCCACACTTTTCTCCTTTTTATGACACAAAGGCTCAGACTACACATGTAATGTAATAATTTTATAAATTGTTTTTCACCAAACACATAATTCCATTCCTTATAGGTGGGTACTAACTACGCATGTAATGTCATAATTTTATAAATTGTTTTTCACCAAACACATAATTCCATTCCTTATAGGTCGGTACTAACTACGCATGTAATG
>Ga0209611_10004494_pt1 | contig 23851 bp, 20 predicted proteins | sample S1TSphgellanicum_3_FD_187693 | JGI IMG/M metagenome (GOLD analysis project Ga0209611, IMG submission 187693) | Host-associated microbial communities from peat moss isolated from Minnesota, USA - S1T2_Fc - Sphagnum magellanicum MG (SPAdes) (version 2) | ecosystem: Host-associated > Plants > Peat...
TATTGAAAATTGTCAATGTTGATAAATAGTAGCAAAATAAATTACAAACAATATATAGTTGCATATAATTCCAATGATGAAAATTTGAGGAGTTGGTATATGGGTGATTTTGCATAGTCTTTTGTAAGTTCATAGAATCTATCATATGGTCATCCTTCGACAATTCTAAAGACATTTCATAACTACTTCATCATTTCCCAACTTAACTACCTCATTTTTTAATAACTACCTTACTCCTTTCCCCTACCCACCAATAGGGATATGAAAAAAACTCATATTTCATTTTCAAGCCTAACTATCTCGCTCCTTTACTAATCATTATCTCATTTTGTTTTTAATAACTACTTCTCTCTTTTACCTTACCCACCATGGATATAATGTTTAATAAAATTTAAATTAAATTTGAAATTGATATAAATAATAACAAGATATTGAAAACCAAATGGGAACATGATAAGAAAAAAAAGGTTGAACATCACTGGTAGTTCATAGCAACACAAAGCCCAAGTTGTGAATAAAGTGGTTGCATTTTGTCCTTTTTTTTCAAATGAGTTATTTGATTGGTAAATTTACTTTTTTTGAAAATGGCAATCAATATAGTAGTAGATTCAAAATTTCCAAACTTCTATATTTTCAAAGGCATTCAATTCCATTGAAATTTCTCTAAGAGGTGTGAATTTTGAACTACAATGTTCCGTGACCCAAAATGTGGATGGCAACCATTATTTATGACAAATAAGTTTCACATTTCATAGTTTTTATTCAATCACATGGATGAAATCTATGTCTAACTAATTGTCACTTATTGATTCTAAATGGCCAAATTTCATAATGTGTTACAATAGATGTTGGGGAATCCAAGTCCACAACCGAGTCCATCTGAATAGCAATGGAAAAGGGTGGAATGGGATGTCTCCCAAAAACTATAAAATAAGGAGAAAAATGAAACAAAAAGGCATGTTTGGACATCTTGTAACCCATGGCGATGTAAGGTAGGGCCAGGTCCCAATCCTCTTTGTCCTTAGTGAGGCAAATCTTCCAAAGTTCTTTTTTGCATGTCTGAACCATCCTCTCTGCAAGGCCATTAGCTTGGGGATGATCCCTTGAAATGTGGCAACAGTTAATGAGAGCATGGTCAAGTAGGTCTTGGAATTTTCTTCCGAATTCTGATCCTTGATCAGTAAGGCACTTAGCACAAGCCCCAAACCTACTTAAGACTTATTGTAAGAAAGCCTAACTAGTGTTGTGTGATGACTTGTCCAGTAGCGCAACAAGCTCGACCCACTTTGAAAAATGTTCAATCATAATCATGATGTAGACATTACCCTTAGAGGTCTGTGGTAACTTTTTAGTTAAATCACATGACCAGTGATAGAACATGCCCTAAATACGGAGTGGAAAAAGTGTTGTCGAAAGGAGAAGGAAGTTCTCATTCTATCACATTGTTCACACCTAACAATGACATCTCAGACTTGAACATACATAGCTCTCTAATGGTAATGAAGAGCAAGAAGGCTATAAGTACGCTTAACTCCAAAGTGTCCAAGCTCTGAATGTACCTTCTGAATAAGACCAAGCCATTCATGTGGTGGAGGAACCATTATGTCACCTTGTGGTAAGCATCAAACGAGGTGATTGTCCCTCCATGAATAGCATTTGGACCATGTGAACCATACCGACACAACCATGTGTGGTAGTTTCAATTAGTTTTGGTAGATGGTAAGGAAGAAAGAAAATAGAATGGACATTTGTAATAGTTTTGAAAGAATGGAAATGAATAAAGATAGTGTTTGGAGGTTGAAATCTTAGAAAAATCTCATAAACCCTCTCAGGTTTGGTAGCATAACTTCTTACTAGTTTGGTTGTAAAGCTTAAGATTAGGTAATAAGGTGTGCCTTATAGTTAACTTTCTAATGAACTAAGGCAAGCTAGATTTGAATAATATATGTGTTAAGAATAATATTTCAAGTGATTGGTGGTCTACAACCAAGTTGAACTTACTACTTTTGTAAAACCCTCTCGGGTTTGGTGGCATAACTTCTTACTAGTTTAGCTATAGAGCTTAGGATTTAGTAACAAGGTGCGCCTTGTAATTAACTTTCTAATGAGCTAAGGCAAGCCAAATTTGAATGACATATGTGTTAGGAATAATATTTCAAATGACTAGTGGTCTACAACTAAGTTGAACATGGTGTTGTACCCTTAAAAGTTGGTTTAAATGAATGACAATTTGACATAAAATTCTAGGATTTGAAGTGTTTGAACTTGGAAAATAGATCTATCAATTTTAAATTGTAAATGATGCATAGGAGGCAAGTTACTTGGTTTCAACTATAAACGCAATTTAATGTCTAGAAATACATTTGCATTTTTCCTTCACCGGTAACATATGTACTTTCAAGTATAGTCACCTCATAGAACCAGAAGTAGAGGGACAGAAAGTCGCCTCACAGACCGTTGTTGTATGTGATTTCGATGACTTAATGTAACTTGGGGAGGGTATTCCCCATGCTGAAGAAACCTCAGAATGTCCAAATCCTCCCATATATCCACAATGGGATGCTCAACCAAGTTACATTGTAGTAGTGCAAAATAACTTGTTAAAAAAGGATGTTGTTTGGATGAGCAATAGTACTGAAGTCTTGGACATAAATCCTGTAATAATTACATAGTCCGATGAAGCTCCTCAAAGTGTGAACATTAGTAGGATTGGGCATCTCCAAAATGGCTATTACTTTGGCCCAATGAGCCATAATACCATTTGGCAAAATTTTGTGTCCAAGGTAGACTACTGAGGTGACAACAAACTCACATTTTTTAGGATGGATCTTCATATTGATTTCATGGAGCCTCTTGAAAACTCCTCAAGATGAGCCAAGTGCTGCAGGAGACCCTTGCTATGCACTAGGACATCATTTATGTAGCATTTCAGGAAATCTACCCTTTCGAGAACCTAATCCACAACTCGCTGAAAGAAGACATGTGCATTCTTCAATCCAAAAGGCATCACAAGCCATTCCCGCAACTTGTTGCTTCCATGGAATGTTGTTTTCTTGCGATCCTTCGCAATGAGCACAATCTGGTTGAAGTTTTGCCTCAGATCCACAATTGTGAAGATGTTTAAGTCTCCAATGCTGTCAAACAATTTTTCAGGGATGGGCATGGGATACATGTCCCGAAGTGTAACTAGGTTCAAAAGCCTATAATCCCTACACATCCTTTTCTCAATCCATAATCCAATTGAATCTTTCTTTGCTTGCATTACAATAGTGGCTACGAAATCAGAACTTGATGGCTTAATGAAACTAGCCTCATGGAGCTTTTTGCACCTTTCATCTACCAGTTCCCACTCATGCTTATTCAACCTATGCCTACTTCGATAGATGGGTGTCTCATCTGTAAGGTCTATAGAGAACTGCATGGTTTTACACCTACTTAAGTCTTTCATTGAGAATGCGAACACATTCTCATACTTAATTAGCAAGTCTGTGACCTAGTGTTTTTCCTTCCTGGTGAGCTAATTCCCTATAATGAAAGGGTAGTTGGAAACACATGGAATGGAGTTAGAAAGTGTGTTTGAAGAACCTAGTGTATTGGGTTCTCCACTATCCAACTACGTAGATTTGTAGAAGGTTATAATTGTTTCTCCATAAACTGATGTACCTCCAGGTGTATCATAAACAACTTGAGTCAAATTCTATGGTACTTCCTCCCCCCCAACACTAAGAGTGAAATGTAGAGTGTTGAAGATAAGCAAGTGTACTTGGCCGAGGTGCCATGTGGTCGCATCGCCAGAACTACAAGCTGATTGAATCAATGTTGGTGTTATGTACATTTAAAAAAGTACACAGGTTACCAACAACCATGTAAGGGAGTTCAGGTCCACACTTCTCCCTAGTATAACATTACATTCTAATCTAATCACCTTGGTGTGACTAGTAGTGCTAATTTAGAACCCCATAGCCCTTTCTTTTTCTTCTAGGCTTGGTTCATCCCAAGTGGCTGAAGCATGACGATACACGAGGCTTGGTCCACCTCCCTGAAAGGTGTGTGCTCCTGGGAAGGAGACAAAAGTGGGCTAAGCACCTCTCGGTTTTCCTATTGTGTTCATAAGAAACCAAGGAGGTTTCTTTTGATTTGTAACTGGTTGGTAAGAGCTCTGATCATCCAATATGTGAGAAACTTGCAAGTTGGGGTTTCTGATGGTGTATTTCAAAACCAACTGCAAAATTGAAAGTGGTGCAAGGTTAGTCCACTAATTGAATAATCGGTGCACATAGGAATTGCATTGTGCCGCATCGAATAAGAGCAACTCTCCAAGGTAATGTTTGACCAGTGTGTAGTGCTCCTGGACTTTCTCCCTTTGGTGAAGCTGAGAAGGGGTGTTCTCAATTACATAACCAAGCATAGGAAAAATGGATTGAGCCCAGGTGATCAATTGTACCATGTCCATGAAAAGACCGAATCTTGTGTCATTCAAGCCTTCTCCAAATCCAGCCATTGAAAATCCTTAACACTCCCAACTTGAATTGATGAAGTCCATGGGGCCAAGTAATTCCATATGTTTCTTCTAAATTAGTTGTATGTCAGAGGGCAAGATAGTGAAACTAGCCTTCCATGCGGTGGTTACAAACTATTGTGGAAATTTGGCTATGAACTCCATCATTTTCGATGTTACCATTTGCCTTGCAATAGGATCAATGTCTACGTAGAAATACCTCCAAACCACCATCCCTGACTGTAGTAGGGCTTCGAGACCTGTACCAATAACACCAAAGAGCTCTAGTAATTTAATCCCTTCCTTAAGCGATGTCCAGGTGATTAGCTGACAAAGTACTAGTTTAATCGGTTCGCCATGGCTTTCCATGTTCTCAAAACTAGACAAAACTTTGACCAAGGGCTCATGGGCTGCTTTGAACCTCTGTAAAACCTCTAGTTCATGTTGAATGTCAATAGGAACCACCTTCAAGCTTTCAATAGCTTGGGCGTAAGCTATCTCCTCTTCATATCCCTCTATCCATTCGTGGCTAGCTTGTTGGATGTAGGAAATAGTGTGTGCTCCTTTGAGCATACAGTGGTGAGCCATAGGACTATGGTTCCCATGTAAATCAAGGGGTATGTATCCTAGGTGGTGGCCATCAATCACCCAATCCAGTCGATAGTACGCATGTTCAAACTAATTATCAATTATGAAACCTGGTGGAAACAAGACTTCTTGCCCAATGAGCACATCGTAACTAGTGGCATTGGTGACTAAACATCTGACCTGTAGGCAAAGCTCTTAATTTATACCTTTATTGAAGTTAAATGCAATCAAATCCGAGCTCTCTCCAAATACCTCTTCTACGTTCCCATTAGCAGTGTGAATTTGCCACATAAATTTCTATAATTTGAAATCGAACATGCTCATCTTCTTGGTGAATTGAACTCCAAGAATCACTGATTAGGCACATGTATCAAGAAGTACCACTTTAGGTGTATATCCTCCCACTTGGATTATTGATTCAATATTGTCAACAATGGCAACTTTGGTGGCGATGGAAGTTCTCTCATTAGGCATCACCTTCGAAAATGAATGAAAGATTTTGTGGAGAAAATGATTATCCACAACATCTTTGCTAAATAACAAATCCACAAATGAAATGTTCTTAGCTCCTTTCTGATATGTGAATGTAAAATCAGAGGTAGGAGAGCCCATTAGTTTAGCCATGTTAAAACTAATGACTAGATTTCGAACGCCATCCACAACACATGAGCCAATCAATTGTTTCTCTAAGGTGTTGGATGGGACCCCTGTAACATGTGGATTAGGGATTGGTAGAGAACCTGATGTAGTGTTTAGGGTATCCTTTAGTACTACAATTATGTCCTTGGTGCTTAGCTTCAAATCTTGAAAACTAAACAATGGTTTACTCACAAGCTTTTGCGCCACTTCACACATTTGAAGTTCACACTCCATAAGCTAATTGGTGGAAATTTGTGTGTTTTCCTTATGTACATGTACTCCTAGGACATGAAAATTTGATGCCTTAATAGCTTGTGGTGGTGTAATCTCCTCCCCCCTTGCCAACAAGGTGCGTTCCTTTTCCATATTGAGAGGGCAAAAAAATTGTGGCATGATCACTTGAGCTCCTCTAGCCCTGGTAATAGGACTTGAACCAGATGCAAGTCCATTAATCTGAATTACTTGCCTAGTGGCAGAAATTTTAAGTGCCACACTAGCTTTTTATGCTGTAAAGTAGGAAGGGCAAAAAAAAAGTGGCAAATTATGGTGTGAGACTAGAATTATGTGCACTAGAAAAAACATACTCCCCAACCATGGCATCATGTGGGAGGCCATAGAATAACCTAGAAGGTCCTTCTCGTGATCCTGAACGTTGTACAGGTTGGGCATGACTAATTAGTTGGGAAGACTTGCCTTTTAAATTAGTAAATTAAGCCCTCAATGATTCGAATTCATTTTGCAAAGTTTGAATTTAAGTGGCATGGGCTTGAAGCACCTCCCTCTTGTCAGCATTGTGCTCCTTCTTCTTAGCATTCTTATTGGAATTACCCTTGGTGGGGAAAGCTAAGTGGAAGGCTGAGGTGCCTTGGCTTTTGGTTGAGGGGCAGCGGAAGATGCTAGCAGATTTTGTTGTGGTAATTGGAGTTGTTTCCATTCCGGGAACTTGGCAAAACAAACAATTTCATGATGTTTTTCTTTCCCACAATAATCACAAAAGAGATCTTTGGAAGGAATGTTGCACTCACTAGCTTTGTGGGCAAGATTACCATAATAGTTGTAAGAAGGTAGGATGGGTGTAACCAAATGCACTGCTTTAGCCCTTGAAGAAGAATCTGATAATTTAGTTGGCACAGTTGGTGGAGGATGAGGCCTCATAGTACTGGCCTCATAGTGTGCATGAGCCAATTCCAACTTTTTAGAAATGTTGTACACATCCAACAAAGTGTACAAGTCTCCAAATTCTACAAAAACCCATTGCAAAACATGCGCATGGAATGTCAGAGTACCTTCCAACGAACGAAAATACCAATGGGTAGCTTCCAGGTCTGTGATGCTTTGAATATCCTCTTTGAGCTTGAAAAGCCTCTTGTAGAACATCTTGAGGGTTTCATCCTTCTGTCGAGAGAAAGTGGCGAGCTACATAATTTTTTTAGAATTCTTAATCGAAAATTCCAGCTTAAGAACTTGGAAGAATTCCCTCATTGGATTAGCAAAAGTTGGTGCATCAATGGTGGGAAGAATGTTTACGATAGCAACAATGAATTGTTGAGGAGAAAGGTTTACTGAAGTAGATAACGGATCTAGATTATTGGGCATAGTTCCATGATGTGTAATGGCAGCTTGCAGTGCAACTTAAGAGGCTGTGGCGATGGCTATGGCGATGGCTATGGCATAAACTAGATTGGGGATCTAGGTGACGCCCAAAATCTTCGAAGAATGTTGCTTGTAGACATCTAATGCCTCATATTGCACATAACGGGCCAGTTGTTTGAATGCGAACACTCAGTGTAATTAGTGCCATACTTGAGCTCCAATTCATAAACCATAGTTGAGAAAGTTGCCTTGAACTTCCTCAAAGAAATGGTACCTGGCCTTCCTAAACTTCTTAATTCTCCAAGAAGAACTGTTGACCTCCATGGTGCATATGGGTGTAGAAGTAACGGCTTGCAATGGAATATACGGAGATGGTGTGAAAGCAGGTGTGGGAACAAACGTACCCATTTATTAACCCCTCCAAATGGACTCTGGTGTACAATTGATGTAGTGTAACCTAAACCTAAATTCCTGATAGGAGTTGTACTAGATGACGGTGGTGCCATAAACGTTTGATGGTACCGTCATGAAGATCATGAACTCAAAGAAATTAGCTCAAATGATTGTGTGTTACTTTGTAACTGATACCTTGGCTCTGGCTGAGTAGTAGTGTTCTCATCATCCAAGAACATGGTGTTGTCCCATGCCCCAAAATTTGGTAGCAATATAAAGCACTAACTACAAAATTTCAACACAACCATGTAATTAAATGCAACTATAATGGAAACTAAAATGTGAAGTGCTTAAGAGAACATACCTTAAGCAACTTTCAGTTTCTATAACCACCAGTGCTAAATGACGAAACATAAGAAAAAATAATTATATATTTATGTATTAATAAAATTACGTAAGTGTATGTATTAATACAAAATAAACATAAATATACGTATTAATATTAAATACATAGATGTATGTATTAATACGAGAGTATGTAGATGTACATATTTATAATTATAATTATTTGAATTATTTTAAATTAAAATAATAATAATAATAATAAAAATGTCGGTGGATGGAAAGAACCAGACGAACGAAACCATGACGAATGGATGTCGTTGGACAGACATCCGTGGATGGACGAAAGTCGATAACACGACATCGGAGGCCATATCACTACAGAACGCCCATGAATTCCACAACAATGGTCGACGACAACGCGACATCGAAGGCCACATCATTGCATATCACAACGTTGTAGCTCATGATGTTGCAAACGTGGCAACTCGTAGTGTTACAACTCACGATTCTACAAACGTAACAACTTGCGACACTACAAGCACTACAACTAATGATAGCACTATAGAAGCAAAAAAAAATCTTCTTCTCGTTTGCTTGTTGTTTCTTCGGTGCTTGCCTTCGCTTTTGAAGTGGCGAAGATTGTAGATGTGGAAAAGCTTATCGTAGATCAATGGAATCTGATTTGTCTCTTTAGATTAATCCCCCAAACTCCAGTTTCAATCAACAACAACAGCAGCCAACTTCGTCCTACAATAGTGAGTAGCTAATGTTCCTAGCTCATAGCCCACACGAATGTGTGCATGGTTTCGATCTTTGGAAATGGCCACATGATCAGAGGTCTGGCAGCTGTTGCAACAATAACGACAATAACATCTTTAGCCCTGCTGTTGTAAGCAAGATGATGAGATCATGCCATGAAAAAACAACTTTTTCTTTCGATGCTACAGCATCAACGGACTTGTGTTCAACGAATCCTTCTTCTTTCGACAATAGTTTCCAACAAGCATTTAATGATGGAGTCAAGCCACTAGTAATGAGTTTTTTTCCAGAAATGTTGCAAATGAAAGCTCATGGGGAGCTTTTCAAGCCTACTAGTCTTCATGGCAACAGCAGCTACAACAACGATAGCAAGAATAACACTAGCAACAAAACAAGCCCAAGAACTCAAAGCCAAGTAAAATTTGCCATTTTCAACATTAAGCAATAGAGAGCAAATTTTCTAGAATTAAATTACAAAGAAGGAAAGAAAACGTAGTGTATATAAATGGTGGCCATGTAATAACCGTCATGAACATCTAGAAATCTAGTCTAAATATGGAAGAAACTCTCCTTGACAAAGGAATTATGGAAAAACTAACAAAAGAAGGGAAGAGTTTGGCCTTTTACACAACCGCGAACAAGTTGAAACCCTAAACAAGTCGTAACCCTAAAACACTTAATAGCGTACAATAACTTAAGAATGTACATTGACCCTAAAAGCATACATTAACCCTAAAAGGCATGATTGGCATGCCCATAACTGGTTGTCATGTATGAGGCCATGCATACGGGCATGATAACACACCTATAGTCACATCCAAAAAAATACAATCATTACTGGGGCTTGCATGTGTAACAACCAATGGTTTATATGGTGGCAAATAGCCATGGCTTATGTCCTTAACTTTAAGTTCCTCCACAAGCTTCATGATGGTTTACTTTTGATATTTTGGAAGATCAAATGGTGCACTCCAAGGTTCACTCAAGATCTACACTAACACATAAGGTGATAAATTACACATCCAATGGTACAATGTTGCATTTTTAAAAAATGCATTACATTGACTATTATATATTGACATTCTAATTATTATGTTTTGAATGTATTACAAAAATAACATTGGTGTTGAAAACCAATCTTGGGTTCTTCAATCATTTGATTTTTCAAACTTGCCTTATAAGCTAAGTATTGGCAAAGGTTATGTGAAATAGCATATCCACACTCCCAACTCCCAACCTATGTAAAGATGGGGACATTCAACGCTAGCTTTTCAAACAGTTGATTAAATGTAAGATCATTGGGATGGAAACCTCATAACAACAATAAAACCCCACATGTTTGCCAAATAAAAATGTCATGTATTGAATAGTCATGTACCCCAATCTTGGAGTCAAAATGAAATGTGTGGGAAGGTTCCAACACAAGCAAACTCCAATGTGCTTCACCATGATAAAGTATTACCACAATGTCATATCCAATTTCACCTCCACCCAATGATAGGTGAGACTTGGGCCATCCCATGATGGCCTTCAATTCTATAACTTTAGTACCACCCCTTGTACCAAAACATAACTTCTTCAAAGATGGGGTGATCAAAGCACTTGCCACAAATATTGCCTTCCTAATGTTTAGTGGGCTACTTAAATAGTGGCAAAAATTTAAGAAAATCCATCATGGAACCCCCCAACCAAGCTTGAAGTTGCCAAAACGTGGCAAATTCTGAATTTGCAATGTTTAGTTCAAAATGTGGTTGTCTTCCAAAAAAAACAATATTGGGATTTGTTGCCCAAGTTTTCAAAGAACATCTAGAGCATATAATATTAATGTATGACCATTGTTAATACAATAATACACATGATTAAGGTCAAAATGCATATGAAAAAAAAATATAGAATGTGTTTAAGGGAAGAAATTGTACTTGATGAACTGAATCATTTCTGGTACTCTACATTTTCCAAGGAAAATAAAATAAATAATAACTAAAGATGACACATTCACATGCTTGATAGATATTATTTAATATTTGATAGATATTATTCACATGCATTAATTCACCATATCAACATATCATCTAATACATTGAAGCTGAAACATTAAGAAGACAATATGATTGAAAAAACATTATACTTGTGGGAAATGGCAAAGGCCAATAAGTCATCAACATCAAATTCCTTTGCTAGGTTTTGTGATTATAAATCACTCAAGGGTGTTTGATCTTGGCTAAATTGCGTATTACTTTTTTTATGTTTAGAAATTAGTCGATTTGACCATGTGTGAACAACCATAGTATTGTCATCCAAAGGCATTGGAATTTGAAGCCCAAGTCTTCTCAAATGCATTATGTTGTTCTTTTCGTCTTTAATATCCACCTTATATTGCATTTCTTCAATAGCTCCAAGGATGTTATTATGCAACATCTCAACATCTACAAAAATGGTCACAAGGTGACCTATAAAATCACAAACCATTGTTAGTATTTTTGAAGACCATAAATGTAATATATCAAACATATTTCTTTACATATATTCCCATCTTTGGCCTTAGGTTTTGTAACTTGAAATACCACAACATATGGGCTACTTGTTTAGAATCACAAAGCTCCTAAATGGGTAAATCAACTTGAATACCAAGTTACAATTGCAATGCCAAGGCTTGACAAGCTCAATATTACTCCGATTCATAATGAGTAATTCCTTTAGGAAGGTCCAAAGTACCATTCTCTTCCATCCAAATGGTCATGAGCATAATCTAATATTATGGAAAGGATGTACATGGAAGCATTAAAAAAGAATTTCCATGCCATGAAAAAAAGGGGATCTTTTTTCACACGACCTTAGAACATAAAACAAATTTGATGTATCTACAAGAGGAAAAGAAAAACATTTAGTGTAATGAATGTTGTTAATTTTTATGCTAATGGAAAGGGGTGAATCAAATAAGTAAGCATACAACACATCCACAAACACTAACCTAAAGATGACTAGTTTTGTGACTTTTGCACTTCATCATTGATCATCCCATTCATTACCACAATAAGGAGGATCTTCTTTGTCATTGAATTCTTGGAAAAGTACATTGTGAAAATGGGCAAATTTTCATTTGTCAATACTCCCTAATGGTCTCTAATGTTCTATCTTTTATAGTCTTTTCATAGCTCTAATCTGGATCATTATGTTTGGCCTCCATAATGTTATGTTACATACAACAAACATGTGAGATGACCAATTCAAAACATGACAATTTTTTTGTGAATTGACATTTTTAAAAATGTATGAAAAAATTATACTTTGAACGAGATTTCAACAAAGGCCAATTGTGTTGAATAATAATAAGTACACCTTTCATCCTTATTCATTGAATCTACATATTACTTCTATTATGACATCTTTGAATTCCTTGTAATTTGTCATCCCTATCATGTTGACCTTAAATATTGTGTGAACAAACTTTTAGGTCATGTGAACTTTTTCATTAACCTAAAATGGTAAAGAAAAAAAAGATATTAAAAGCATGCAACGCATAAAACAAATAATGAGACATCAAATTATGAATGAATGTGTAAACAATCGTGGTAAAAATATGAAAGTAAAAAATCACTTGCATAATGACATTACCTATAAGTGTTTCAATGCACCCTTGATTATGTGTTTCAACATTAAAGACCCATGTTGTTGGGCACACATGCAAGGTTTTATCATCATTATGCACCTGATTAATGTATAGCAACCATGTTTCAAATCAATGGTTGACATCCCAAACATGGAAAAACTTACCCTTTCAAATGTGAAAAGGTTAATTTTGTGTCCAAAAATGTTTCAATTAAACTTGTTGCTTCATTCACAAATCTCCATGTGAAACTCCAAAACATCTTTCTTTTTTAGGTGTGACATCTTCAAATTCACCATGAAGTTTTTAAAAAAAACATAAAAAGCTTGAAAACTTGAACGATAACCAACATATAATTATTTCACCATGTCAACTATGTCAACTTGCAAGCTTAAACAACCTACATTGGAAGCATTCTACACAATGGGATGTCCATGATCCCATTTTCAATGAAAAGGTTTTGAGAAAAAATATGAACATTATATCCATATTTTCCATTCGTTAATTTGTCGAACCACAAAAATGGGTGAAGGGGTTTCAGATATGTTTTCTATGACTTCAAACAAATCATGGGAGGAACTTCCAAATCCACCTTTTTTTGCAACAATTACCAAACAAAATAACAATTGTCCAATATCCTACATGGCCAAAATCAAATTTGATTAAAAAAATAGAAAGGAAATGAAATGAAATGGACCTAATTTCACAAGCAAAACTAGATGTTAAAAAAATAAATGGAAAAATTGTTAAGGCCACTTGGTGAACTACCATTATGAAAAATTATGTCTGCGGCAACTAAATTACCCTACAACTAAAGCTCCAAAAAAATTAATATACAACTACATTGCAATTGTCCCATGGAATTATGACAAATTAATAAATAAAATGCCACGTAAAAAATCAAGGAGTTATATTGTAGTTGCAAATTAGTTGCAAGATGTATATTTATACAATACAATGTACGCATTATATATACAGTTGCAATCAACCATGTTTGACTTTGTTGACAAATTGCACTTTAGTTGCATCTAACAACTACATCACAACTAAGATAATTTTAGTTATTAATCAACAACTACTTTGTAACAAATGTATGGCCTTGAATAACACATACAATCATGCCACGTGTATACATTTCCACTGCCCAATATATATGACATGTTAACTTGTTTATAGTTAGTATGCAATTATATTTTAATTTAAAATTTAAAAATATGAAATTTGGGCAAGAAGCCTTTAAGCAAATGACACATGGTAGTTTATCAATAGATCTGCCCAATGCATCAATGACCTTCATGCACTTATGCTTATTGTTGAGAAATTCAAGATGAATTTTTAAAAAAATCTTCTTATTGAAACATTTTGTGTATTTCCTAGTTTTTGGTGATGTAATTTTCGTATTATGTGTTATAACTAAGATTATTTTTGTTTGTTTAATTTAGAATTAAAATTAAAAGGTTGTTATAAGTTATATTATTTATTTAAATAACTTGGAGGTTGAAGGTTTTTGTTCTTACTATTCAAGAGGTTGCAGGCTTTTGTTTTTGTTCTTGGAGGTTGAAGGTTCTTGTTTTTTCTTTTAAAGAGGTTGAGGGCTTTTGTTTTTTCTCTTGGAGGTTGAAAGTTTTTGTTATTGCTCTTAAAGAGGTTAAAGGTTTTTATTTTTATTCTTGGAAGTTGAAGGTTTTTATTTTTGTTCTTAGAAAGGTTGAAGGTTTTGTTTTTGTTCTTGGAGGTTGAAGGTTCTTATATTTACTTTTAAAGAGGTTAAAGGTTCTTGCTCTTAGAGAGGTTGAAAGTTTTGCTCTTGCTTTTGAATGTTGAAGGTTTTTGTTATTTCTTTTGAATGTTGAAGGTTCTTCCTCATACTTTTGGATGATAAAGGTTTTTATTTTTATTTTTTGATATTAAAGGTTATTGTTTTTACTCTTGAATGTTCAAAGTTATTACTTTTGGTTTTAGATGTTAAAAGTTTTTGCTCTTACTCTTGGATATCGAAGGTTCTTATTTTTGTTCTTCAATGTTGAACATTTTTGCATTTGGATGTACATCAAAATTATGTATACAAGGTAAGATTTTTTCAAAAGTACTTAAAATTGTAATTCAATTTACCTAATTGTAAGCATAGTATTTGATTTTATTTGCAAGTGTACATATAGTTTAGTTTGTATCAATGTTCTATATGTTGCATTTTAGTGACAAATAAGTTACATGTTAGTGACAATATAGTTTTAAACTAATTTTAATCAAGTTGAAGGGATTATTTACATTTTTTCACATTACAATGTTATGATATGTTACTAATTTCATTTCACATATGGAATTAAATGTCATAGCATGGTAGATTTCAAGCAGATAAGGTGCATTGAAGAAATTGCATGGCTCAAGTTCCATTTCAACAAAATTAAAAGAAAACATTCATTTATGAAACATAATGTTTTGAATGACAATATTTGATTGTTGTGGATCATTATTTTTATGATTTGACTTTTTGTTTAAATAAAGAAAAATGTTTGTTATATATAACTTGGGCATTACGTTTAGATTCATAATGAAATTATTTTTTGATAAAAATATTTTCTAATTTTTTTGTAATGTATTCTTCAACATGGAATGTAAATGTATTTAAAGTTTGAAATCCATTTCATGTTCATAATTAATGATGTCCAATGCAATTCAACATTATCTATTATAATTAAGACAACATCATAATGGTTGTGTGAAGTTTGGATAATTGCATTGTAAGTTGCAATTTAGTTGTTTAGTACTACTAAAATTAATTACCATACAATTGCTTTGAAACCCAAATTTAAACACCTAGTTACAAATTAATCATTAAATCTTTTATTTTCATTTCATCTTTAGTTGTAAATAGTTGTAAAGGATAAGAACAAAATTCATTGCTCAAATGGATGAATGAAATAATTAAAGTATAGATTCGTTAAACTAATTATAAAATAATTGTAAATAAGTTGCAAAGGATTGGGATAGAATCCATTCACAATAAATGGATGAATGAAATAATTAAAGATGATATTTGTCAAACTAGTTGTAAAATAATTATAAATGAGTTGCAAAAGGTATTAACATACATCATTTGTTGACAAATGGATGAAATGTCACGTTGGAATGTGTGTGGAAATCTAACATGAAGATTAATTGCAAAGAACTTACATATAGTTGCATGTGAATTATACCATATATATGATATTGCATACGACATAAGGTGTCTTTTGCAACTAGTGTAACTTGTCCAATAACACTCAAGGCTATATAAATACCATGAGTTGCAAGTGTTTGTTGCAATTAAAAATCCTAGTTGCAAGCCCAATTTTAGAACCTTATATTTTCTTGTAGTGTATTGAGTTTTGAAAAAAGTAAAATAAAAGAGCCAAACTAAAAATCTTATTACTTTCTTTAGGTAAGCAAAAAGCTTCAACACAAAGGGGATTGTCCAATTTCAATAGGGTAGCCTCATAACCTTTCTATAGAAAAAAAAACTTGAAATAAACATGCAAGAAAAAATACTCACATACAAACATTCAGAATATTCCAAACATGAAGGAAAAAACTGCACATAAAACTCTACATACAAAAGTATGGTAGGAAAAAGTAATTTTACTTCAAAAAATATTATCCTATATAGTCCACAAATGGATAGAACCTTAAGTATTTCAAAGAAAAAAATGAAAAATGTGGAACATCTAATTAGCCTAATCCCCCAAAAAATCGGTCTTAAATATACACAATCTAAACAAGTAGTAGAATCAATTTGGGTAAAAAGGTTTTTGGTAAAGGAAATTTGATTTCGATAAAAACCTTCCATTTTGGTAAACATCTAGTAAAAATTTGGTTTTGGTAAAATCTACCTTTAACAAAGATAAACAACGAAATGTTTATGGTTTTATGGGAGAAACCCCATGTCAACTACACATTTGACTAAAAACATTGACCCAAATTTAATTTTGCAAGCAAAACTTGATGTAGAAACATTATATCTTGCACATGGAAGTCTAGAAAAAAACATTGTCCTAAATTTCATTTGTGAAACTAGATGTAGAACACATGGTCTCACAAATGAAACTTCAAGATAAGAAACCAAAGCAAGTTTTGCAAGTGAAACTATATGCAATACATATTTTTACTTTGAATGGAAACTTACCAAAAAAAAAGAAAAATCCAATTTTGCTTGCAAAAAATTGGATACAAGAAATTCAACTTTCAACATCTAAAACCATAAAATAGAAATAGTTTGAATAGTTTTGTAATTAACACCATAGTTGAATGATGCATGAAAAGAAAAAGGAAAAGTAAGTTTTGATAATTAGGTCCAAACAGGCTATTAGGAGCCACATGTGTCTCTGACCATTGTTTTATTCATAGAATCTTTTTAGAATCTTTTAAATACGTCATTCAAAAAAACATTAATTTTTAAAAAAAAATTAATACTATTATGATAAGGTATATATTTTTAAAATCCCAAAATATGTCATTAAAAAATATTTTCAAATTGTGTTTTTAGGGCCAAAACTACTTTTGAATTACTTTTATGCAAATTTTAAGCAATGGTTACAAGAAGTTAAAAGTCCTTACATGTATTTTTCACTTATTAGATTGATTCCAAATTTTTATGATATGTACATAATGTATTCACAATGAAATTTCATTAAAAAAAAATCTATTTATTATTATTACTACTTTAATAATCCAAAGTTCAAAAAATTAAGTAGTGGTTACACCTGCTAATGGTACATGTTTGTATGACTACACCCACCTTGAACTTTGTTCTTCAAAAGGCATAAACACTCTTTAGAGGCATCTTCACTTTTCACCTTTGTTTTAAAATTGTGAAATACAACATTTTTCAATATTTTCATTACTTTTTTGGGGTATCCAAAGTTTCACAATGGTGTTGTGGTTAAAAAATAAGTGTTTAAGATCTGAAAAGTTGATGAAAAGGGTTGGGTGATGAAAGTTCCCTCTTTCACCAACTTATCGACGTCCGAAATTGGATTTATGCCCACTCCTTTGCTAACTTATCCAAATTTGAAATTTGTAAATTTTCCACTTTTTGGCAACTTATTCAAATATGCAATTTGATTTTTTCCCTCTTTTTTGCACCAACTTATTTTTAGAATTTTGATGGTCCATGGCCATATAAGTAATTCTTTTCTAAAAAAATTGAAACTTAATTTCACAAATTTCTACAATCAATCATTAAGCTTATAATATGTTCTTTCCCTTTTTTTAGAAAAATATTTAAAAATTTTGAACCCTGCATTATAAGTGTTACGATTTGATTTTTCTGTTGGGTTGGCAATTTATTTTGGCAATTCCAATAGTCTACTATGATATATCTTTTAAATTATTTTTTCCCTTTATGTTTTTTGGCTGCCTTCACAAATCTAACCATCCATGGCCAAATTTGAACTTTGATTTTCCAACCTTATTTTAAAATTTTTGACCTTCCATTGTTGCATAAAGATTGTATGAAAAATATGAATGGTCCATTTAAAAGTGCTATATTTTTATTGGTTTATTTCAATATATTTATAGCTCATTAATACAAAAGGAAAAGTGGATTTATGCATTAAACAATAACAATTTGTCAAAAGGATGGCTATAACATTTTTCTAGTGACACATTAAATATTTGGTTGATATTCATATATGCACCACTAGGGTAAGGTTAAAATTCATTAATTTGATAAACTAAAAAAGATGACATTGTTTAACATGGAATTCACAATCCCTTTTGCATTAATGTGTAAATCAAAAATACAATTTGTCCATTTGTGGAAATCAATTGACCTTTGAAATTTTCACTTCTGAATTTCAAGGATTAGCTTATAGACATATAATTATGGCCACATTTTTTACATAATTTTGAATTTTTCTTTTTAGAATTATATTTTGAAATCAAGTTTCAAGACTCATGGATAATTTCCATTTTTAGCATCAATGTTGTCACTTGAATACCATTTTAAAATCTAAACTTCATAAATTCCAAATATAGTTGTTGCCAAAATAACAACCATTTTAATCAATTGCTTGTTTTTTTATGATAATGTATGTTATGCATTATTTAGTGATGCTTGAACAAAGGGTGCCAATATGATTATTCTTTTTATCACCTAATTTTGGTGGTGTGTTATACACATCCACTAAACATGCATTGATGTGTATGGACTTTTTCTTAATGTGTGCATGGATTAATGGGGTGAACATCTTTTTTTAATGTGAATTAGCTTTGTGCACACTTGTCTTGTTTATGTGAGTCAATCTTCTTGCATTAGTTTCATAATTTCTTATGTTCCATGTATTTCACTAAACAAAGTGGCAAATTCAATGAATGTTGAAATCTCTTTTTAGAATGGGCTAATCTTATGTGTGAAGGTTGTTATCCAAACACCTTTTCAACCAAGTTTGAATTTCAAATTAATTCCATTTTCCTCAAAAAAATAGTTATGGATTTTATGGGGAAAGCAAGCCACCTTCAAGAAGCCTTTTCAAAATTCTACAGGGAGAGATGTGGCAACTTTGACCAGGAAAGCACCAAGTTTTTAAAGAAGGGAGGAATAAATTTCAATGTGAGTTGGAGGCATTAAATTTTTCCAATGTGAAAATTGAAACATTGATACTTGAGTTGAGTGGATTCTAAAGATGAAGATGTACAAAAGGTTTTTAATCTTGTTTTGATGTCCTTGTAATTATCACATCAAATTCTTCCATAACTAGACATTGATATTCGAAAGATCTTAAACATCATTAGGTGTTTGAAAATATTGGCATTTGAAAATTTTATAGAAAAAAAATTGCAACATATCAACTATGATACCATTTGCAAGAAGACAATGTATCATTTGCATTCCACGTTTGATCGAGATGTCATGTTTGAACTGCCATAGACAAAACAAATACGGGGTTTGGCAAATCTAATGCAAGGCATGGACAAGAGACATGATGGTCACCCTTGGTGTAAAACAAACATTACAAACATCAAGAATGGTGATGGTTTGACATTCAAAAGTTCACCATGTGTCAGCCACTAGCATGTCTTTTGCTAAAACTTACAATGTGATAACTATATGAAGAACAATGCCTATAATGAAACTAATTGGGAAAGAGTTGTTAAAAATGCATTGCAAGAAAAAAAGTTGCAAGTTGGTACAACCTTTGTGTGTAGACATTGTAAGTTTCCACCAATTTGCATTACAAGGTGTTTGGCTAGAATTTATTAGGTTTTACATCGTTCCAAGACCATGACACAACTTGCTCTTACATCCACCTTAAGACCCATGAACATTTAGTTACTATTGGCCTTTCTAAAAAAAGCAAGGAGATGGCACATGATTTTAAAAGGAAAAAGTATGAGGAAACATCCACTACCACCCCTTCAACATTGCCATGTTGGCTAGTAAGGTATTTGTTGCATTTAAGATTATTAAGCATGGTGATGAATCACAACCAAGTTGCAAGGGGAGGAATTTGATTTGTTGTTGGAAAAGTTTTCCCTTTGAACTTTCTAAACATTTGAAACCAAATGAACAATCTAAGGCTTGGTAGTAGAAACAAATGCTCCATTGATCGAACTTGGAATTCAAAAGGTGCTCTTTACAATTACATCTAAAATAACAAATTTTCTTTAGATAACGTAGTCTTAAATGTTTTTCAATCAAGATGCCCACACACAATCTTACTAGTGTTGTTGATACTATGAGGTGTGTGCATCCAATAGGGGATTTGGAAGGAACAGTTGATGTTCGACCATTACAAACATGTGCAACATTGGACAACCATGGGTTTGCCATGTCTATGATCCTTTTTGTTGTTGAATCTTGACCATTGCAATTTGAAGATGTGGATTTGCAAATGTTAATGTGGAATGCATTTATTAGGGACATGAAGGAACATAATGTGCAAAATGTCAATTTCAAAGGACTCATTACAATTTGTGCTCAAACCAACTTCAATGCAATAATAACATTGTTTGGAAGTGGTGATTCAAAGTTTCTAATGGAGAATCAAGAATGTAAGTGTTTTGATCATTGGGTTCAATCTCTTAATTAACATATGAAAAAACTAATTTGACCTCAATTTTGTGATAACCACATGGAAATCTGTCATGATTATAAGAATGCTACAAGAAAGCAACTCAATAATTATATAACTATCAATAGTAGGTGAGACCTATTACCTCCACTAATGTAGGAAGTGACATCAACTAGTTTAAAGTTAAAGTTTGCAAAGGATTGTTGCCACAATTGTAAGAGGAAAGGGGAACATTTAACTTAAGGTGAAAAGCAATGTATCTTCCTCTTTCCCACTCATTACATGTTTTGGTTTTGTACATTGGTGGACAATCATAATGATGGAGAAGATTGTGTGTGAAATATGTCATGTGTGTATGTGTCTTTGCTTTGATTATTTTAATGATGATTCATATAGGAATTGGAAAATTTTGTGTGGGATTATTCAATGTGGCATTAGGTACCATTATGCAACACAAGGCATGGGTACAAATGTTGTAAAGGGATGCAACATTGATAATTTCATCCATAGAACCAATTGTAGTTTTCCAAATAATAGAAGGTAGTAGTTGCCTTTAACCAGGTGGTTTTTGTTGGTGGTATTGTAAAATTAATCTGTAGAATGAAATACCTTTTTTCTACCATTGACTTGGCTAGTGTGTGAGAGGTTTTGAAATTTTTGCACCAAGCAATGCTAGATTATGGATCTTGGTAATCCACCAACTCCAGCAAATTGCATTTAGTCCTATTTATGTGGTTTCCTTTTTTCTTTATTCCATTATATCAATTACCCAACAATTGTTCAAAGGTCCATGTGGTAATTGACAAGTCCCTTTGCGGAGCTATTTTCCAACAAACTTTGAATGTAAATTTTTGTTATTTCCTTATCCTTTAAAATCATGTGTAAATGTGTACATGGTCAAATAATGAGGGATCAATATGGATGAATGTAGATGAATGTAATGGGTGATGATAAATGAAATAATATTAATCCATGAGCTCATGGTTCCTAACTCAAAAAAGACTGTAAATGGGTTTCAAATTTTTTTAAAATGAAATCTTTTTTGAAATCTTTTACATGAACCTTGATGTAATAGTGTTTTAAAAAATTCAAATATTTTAAATATTTTTTGAGGACTTTTGTGAGAATATTCTAGAACACATTCCTCCAAAAGTAGTCCCCTAAACAAGCGGTTGTGGCTTGTGTTATCCCGTTGGCACCCTAATGAAAAAAATGAAATATTTATGTAGAAGTTCACTTTATTACATCTTATGAAAATTGTACATGTGTTTGTACCGACAAATCAATTTAAGGTATGACAAGCTAATTAAAGTTGAAACATGGTACCTTAATAGCATCCCCACCATAAAACATCAAAAACATTTGCAAATCATTTTATATTTAGTTGAAGTCATCATGCATCCCCACCAATGTTTTTTTGCCAATTCCTTGATGGAACTATATATAGCAGTGAACATTCCTAAGTAGATTTTGATTTAACTAATGACCACTTTTCAAATAATTCATAAATGTGTAACCAATATAAATGAATGTGGCAACACCTTCCCCCAAAAATCTAATTTTTATTAGAATTTGGCAAGTTTTTTAGTTTGAATTTTTGTGACAAAATATTATTTTTTCAAAAAATTGTATCACCTTAAACAATTTTTTGCCAAAAAGAATCATTGATCCCCACCCATAAACATTAAAAAGTGGCATGTATAAAGTGGATGATTATTTAAACCTTGACATTTGGGCCAATCATTAGCACTGGCCAATCGATAATAACTAATTTCATGTATATCATTTTTGATGGTCACTATATCTTTATCATATTTATTAGCCCAAAGAGGGTTTAACACAATCCTACTATTAATTTAATCTAAATCTTAATATGGTATTTCATAGACAATATTCATCCTTTGAAACAAAATAAACAAAAAATTAATGAAAGATCTAACATATTTAAAATAAATTTGAACAAGTTTTGATCAAAAGTTGTTGGTAGCCTAAGTCTTTTTTTTATTACTTTAGTATCATGTCAAATCTAAATAAAAGCTTATTGTTATATGTTGGTCATTTGTTTTGGAACAAGCAACAATTGTTTATGAAAACAAGATTTTGTGTATCGTGCCATTATGACTATAAATTACAACATCAAAACAAAAAATTCACTAAACTAGTGAAATCTTAGTTCATGCAATGCTTGATGTAGAGTCACCAAAGACAACAATTTGAATGTTGGTAGCAAATTTACCATGAAGATCAAATAAAAAATGGTGATGGAAACTATGATCGTATGTCATTACATTTTTTTTCCTTCAACTTTCTTTCTATGGTTTTGAGTTACCCATTTGCTCATGTCAAGTTTGCACCACAACCTTATTCATTTTGTTTAATTTTCCTTCTTTTGTTTATGCTTGCCATCTTTTCACTTTAACTTGCATAGTAGTAGCCATCTTACCCATGTGTTTTTGGTATCTTGATAACTTTTTAGTGTGTCACTTCATACAAAAAATGGATGGTTTAGTAATTTATATATTTATCTTTTAGCTCATGCATATGACATTCTAATTCCTTCAAAAACATTGACATTGTTCATATGACATATGACTTACATGTGAATTACATAAATGTTTTATAGCATAGTGAGTAGTGAAGATTATGATGGCTAATCTCATTACCTTGGGACATTCCCATATCACTTTTTGCAACTATACAATTTGTTAACCTCACCCATGTTTTTGAAATAACTTGCTTGCAAATTCTTTTAGAAAATGATTCAAAAACTTAAGTTTTTTAATGCTAGTTCAATTGTCATAAGTACAAAGAAAAGTTGTTTATTTTTATGTGAGATTTTCCTTAATGATGCATGTTCAAAAAAGACCTTTTTAGATAGAATGTGAAAGATCAACATGATGGAGACACATGATGAAGTTGGGAAGGCTTTTTGAATTAAAGTGTGATGTCTAATTTGAAGCTTTAAACATGGCATTAGAAGGAAAAAGCAAAGAGAATTGGAAACTAAAGTTGGGATGACAAAAGAAGATTTTGTTGCAATGTGAGCAAATTGTAATTTCAAAACCAACAACTTTTGAGGAACTTCCAAAAGGTTAAAACTAGAAGATAGGGAGAAAGTTATTGAGAGTTTGGCAATATAGATGTGGATGAAAACAAAGGGAGATGTTTTTCAAGGAAAATTCATGAATTTGGAAAAAATGGAAAAAAAAAAACTTAGACTAAAAAAAAATTAGTTACAAAAAACTTACATTGTACCTTTTATTAATACTCAAAGTTTAGTAACTCCCAAAGGAATAGGGTTGAAAAGTAAAAATGTCACCATGTTTTAGTTACATTATCAATGATTGATCCCATAACTTGTTTAGTAGAAGATCAGAA
>Ga0209611_10004496_pt1 | contig 23850 bp, 11 predicted proteins | sample S1TSphgellanicum_3_FD_187693 | JGI IMG/M metagenome (GOLD analysis project Ga0209611, IMG submission 187693) | Host-associated microbial communities from peat moss isolated from Minnesota, USA - S1T2_Fc - Sphagnum magellanicum MG (SPAdes) (version 2) | ecosystem: Host-associated > Plants > Peat...
AAAAAAAAAAAAAAAAGCACAAAAGTTACCATATTTTGAGCAAAAAAATTCAGAAATTATCATATATTTTTACAATGAGTTCATGGAGGTCACCAGAACAAAGCAGGATTCTAAAATATATATATATTTTCATATCTGACCTCTAGCCAAATTTGGCTCATTCCTCTTGTGGATAATCACGAGTCCACCTACTTGACAATTTTTTAAAATTTTCAAAATTTGAAGTTATTTTCAAAAATTATTTAAATTTAAAATAAATAAATAAAAACACCCTAGATGGGCAAGTAATATCTAGGAATTATTGACAAAAAGGCATCCATCTCCTTGTGAATTACATTTATTCATCTCAAAATATATAGGCAAGAATTTTAAAATGACACTTTTGCATATGAAGCTTGGAGATTCCTTTTGATTTCCCATAACTTTTACATATTTTTAAAAAAAATGGTTTCTCTATTTGGTTCATCCACAGGTGGGTAGAGAGGATCTGCTGCTATTGATGGTGGGAAGAGCTCCTTTCTTGAAGCCAAATGATGGGAGTGTAGAGGTGTAGAGAATGCACCCACTGGTGGGGGGGAGGGGGGTCCTACAGATAACACACTCATTTTCTTCTCATCAATCTTCCTCCTAACTTATTATCATTTTCAACAGCAATGGACATTGCAGTAATCTTCTGCCTTCCTTGCTTTCTGTGCATGGGTCATCATGTGGGTAATGTGTTGCAAGTATAATAATAATAATAATAATAATAAAATTTGGAGAACAATCACAAAAATCTTTTTCTTTTGCTGTCTTCAACAATACAGTGAAAAAAAAGGAACCCATTAAAAAAAAAATCAAAAAATTAAAAAATTAAAAAAAACTTGTCTAAGTATTAAATATATTTTTAAGCCTTAGAGAAGGAGGTTGCTTCAGTAATGGAATTGTGGCTTTGAAGCTATAATGACATTTTGTGAACATTCATGAGAGCTTCTTATACTATTGTTGTTGTTGTCTGTGTTTTCTCCTTTCCATCTCTTTCATTCCTTTGCACTTTGCATATACAGGCTTAACATGTCAGGATTGGTCTTGGTGGGTTTCGTACTCACACACTAAACAATATAGTCATCTTGCATAGTGGAAACATTAAAATAAAATTGGAGGCCTAAATGTGGCTCCCCTACAGACTTGACTGGGAAGCAATGCTTAGTTCACTAGAATTCCAGTGAGTGAATCGGCCATCAACAGCGGAATCGATCTTGCTAGGAGCACCCTCAGCAAGCTCACCTTATTGGAATGGCTGATTCTGCACAAGTTCTGTAGCATTCCCACAGCTTTGAAATGTAGCTCCTCTGGCTTCATTCCAATGAAAGGGTTCTCAATTCGCTGATTCTGCCAGGTGCAACTTCACCAGGCTCACCCAGCAAAGAGATGGACAAGGGCCGATTCTGCCACATTCCTATGCCCTCACCAGGCTCATCCACACCTGGAAGAATCAGCAGTTGATTCCACCATGTGTGTCCTCACCAGGCTCTCATTTGCACGTAGCAGAATTGGCTGTTGATTCTGCCATGGTGTGCCCTCGCCAGGCTCGTCTACGCCTGGCAGAATCAGTTGTTGATTCTGCATGCCAGGCAATGTGACATGGCCAGACTTGTCCACACTTGGCAGAATTGGCTGTTGATCCACCAGGCTTGTCCACACATGGCAGAATCGGCTGTTGATTCCACAAGGCTTGTCCACACATGGCAGAATCGGCTGCTGATTCCACCAGGCTTGTCCACACATGGCAGAATCGGCTGCTGATTCCACCAGGCTTGTCCACACATGGCAGAATCGGCTGTTGATTCCACCAGGCTTGTCCACACATGGCAGAATCAGCTGTTGATTCCACACGGCTTGTCCACACATGGCGGAATCGGCTGTTGATTCCACCAGGCTTGCACACCCTCACCAAGCTTGCTTGTGCCCACAGAGCAGAAACAGCCATTGAAATAGCAGCCATGGGAATAATACAACTACCACCCACCCATCATGAAGTCACTGAGTGTGTTGTGATTTCCTTGGTAGCTGCAAAGCTTTGTGATGCGGGTGTGTGCTTTGGAGATTCGAACCTTATGATTACCAAAGAGAGAGAGAGAGAGCCATCATCTAGCTACACAACCTGCAAAAAGAATTTGCTGCACTTTGATACAATGCACATCATTCATGAGTGTTTAAGTTTATAACTTTAGGGGCCAGAGTGAACCAGCAGCACCCACCAATGCATCATGCAGGATGGATGGATGATATGTGGATGAGAAACACTAACTAATCACAAGGGTTAGTTAATACATGGTTAGGTATATATTAACCATCCACATGCATCATCCTAGCTTTAGTTAGTTCAAGTGTTGGTTTGTATGACTTTTGTGAAGGTGACTAACAGGAGGGCGGGGTGGGGGATGTTTTCATCCATCCCTTATGGAGTTCTGGTGGTTGTTGGTTGGTGGTGGTTCAGTTTGGGCTTGAATTGTGAACCCCAGATTCACACATACATCACTTGGGAGGATTGTTTGTTGCGTTGTCAATTTGGAAGCTGGTAACTTAGGGACCTGCATCAAACCAGTTTTTCAACTTTAGATTGGCAAACTGGAGGGACCAAAGTGAAAGAAGCCCCACCAATAGACCTTTTCTACTGGGATGGTTGCAGATGCTGGTGGGTACGCTAGACAGCAGCAAATGATTTTTCACTACTAAAAACACATGAGAGCGAACCTACCCTTTTCGTACCATTATGGTTATTGGATAGGTAGCACACTTTTCTTGATTGCTCTCGACATACATACATACATACATACATATATACATACATACATACATACATACATACATACATACATATATATACATACATACATACATACATATGTGCATGACCACCCTAAAGCACAACAGAAAATTTCTAGTGTATCTGGAGAGCATCATCTCTAGTGGAATTTGTCCTCAGCAAAGGGCAGAATGCTTTGAAAATCGCTCTAACGGGCACTTTTTAAAAGAAAATCCCATTATACCATCCAAGTATTACAAGGAAAACAAAATTAAATAATTTCCTTGCAGTGCTTTACATCAGGTAATGGCCTCAAAGAGGAGCGTTCACAAAACAAGTGCCCTTCGACTCCATCTCAAGTGGGTGTACGTCCCTCTAGCATTATCCTACACATTGTGTGTGTGTGTGTGCACATTTTCCTCTTAATGTCGCAAGCATCTTATAGATTTGCAAGGTCCCTTGTCAAGTTGGCATCAGCCTTTTCAATTGGTGATATTTCGCCAAAAATAAACTAGAAATTCAAATCTTGAAAAAGAAGTGATTTTTGAGCTTTTCAGTCACCAAAAGTGAAAAAAAATGTTTTAAATCACCATATTGATATATTTGGTTTTCATTAAAGTATCCACAAAGTTTACCGAACTGGGTGGCAACTTGGGCAACTACACAAAAATAATTGACAAACAAAATATTTGGGAACACAAATTTTGCTACAATCCAAACTAGTTGGAAAACTTTTTTTGCTCCAAAACCAATGCCTAAACAATTTGTCACCTAGTTCTTGTGTGTGGCACTTGAATGATCGACTCTACAAGCAAGGAGTTTCTATGCAAGTGAGCATTTGACGTAGCATGCTATGAGTTATGGCCTCCCTACAAGTGTGCTATGTGAGCATGAGAAGGTTGTGCATCAAAAGTTGTGTTGGAACATCTCTACAAGCGAGTTGTGTGAATGTGAAAGAATGTGAGGTTGCTATAAAAAGGGTGTAATGGGAGATGCAAGTTGCAACTATCTATGCAAAGGGAGGTGCAACATTGGCATTGGAGGTTGATTGAAGGGGGTACCCTTTTGAATTTTGACAAAATAGAATTTTGGAGCCTTGTGTTCAGTCCCTATTAATGTTATTGTGGTTGAAATTAATTTGGTTTTTGTAGGCAAATGATAATCCCTACTTGAACCATTTAGGCAATCTCGGACATATCTACTCAAAGCTTGATTTGCTAAAATTTCATTTGTCTTTTTCAACATGGTCCTACTCCATGACCTCCAAAATGAACAAAAGATTTACTAGGATTATTTGGGGGACAACTTGACAATGTGAGAAGTCGTGCTTACAAACGTATGGTTGTGTTTTGTGATCCTAAGAAAATTTTGCAAATTTATTTTGAATGTTCATGGTTGCTAGAATCCCTCAATAGGTGTAAAGAGGGTTTTTGCATCAAGGAAGCTTAGAAGTGGGTTCTAGCAATAGAACCTAGGAAATGGGCATGTTGTGCAAAGAGTTGTATCAAATTCAACATGATGATCATGCATAAGCTTGTTCGTTACATGGTCTCCCAAACACCCTTGTCCAAAAATTCATCTTTGCCACAATTTCCAATCTCCACATCAATGATGTGGTGCCTTCATTAGATAATCAAAAGTTAGAAAAGGGAAGTGAAGAACTTATCACATAAGGCTTTCCATTTTCCCCACGGACACCATTGTGAATACCTAAGTCAAATTTTGCAATGTCGGCAAGCCAAGGGATCCATTGCCATTTTCCTACAATTTGAATGTGATTGTTTTCAATGTTGTTGGATATGTGAAACATTATTGAATGGGTACAATCCAAACTTTTAGGATTTATTGGTAGAAAAGCAATGTGATGCAAGTTATAACAATTATCACTTAAACAATTAAGGTTTAGGATACATTTCTGAATTTTGAATTAATAAGCTGCACACCATATACACATTTATAGGTATTGTTATTTTGAATTGTTGTAAGTAATCCATGTATTGTTTCTACCATAGGAGTTCATCCATGTTTCATGCATTTTGATTGTCGATCACATCACACAACTACATTTCAATTTTCTAATTCGGGCATGGGTCATGCAATAATCAATAATTCCTTTACAACTAGAATGGAAATGTTGAAAAAGTTACACAAGCAAATGACAATTTTGCAACATTTGGTTCATTCATAACATCTATGCTCATGGGGCCACATTTGTGTGCATAACATGTCAATGTTAAGAATAGTTCAAGCTCTAATTATTTGTTTAGCAACATTTTTCCACACACTTATCTTCCCCTTGCTTAGCCTCCAATTACTCAAACTTTCCTTCATTTGTATAGAAACAATTTTGAGTTTTGATTGTAATTTCCATTTGATTACAAATTGTTGTTGTATTGAGCATGTTACTACCTAAGGGTGGAACATTTTTACTATTTGTTCATCACAAATGTGCAATGGTCAAATTAAATCTTTTTGTTGGGTTTGAAAAAGGGGTTATTGGCACTATTGGGTTGATTGGGTGGCTCCCCTTTTTAAACATGTGAATCTTGAGAGAGGCAGTTTTGCAAAATTCATAAGGTAAGATTGAATCACCCAAATTGTTTAGTTTTTAATATTAAATGTTGAATGCAAATTTTTTAAATGCAACAACTAAAAGCCCATCCTCTAACAATTGCATCATCCATTCCTATTACCAAGTGTGATGCTCCCTAAATATGTTTATTTTACCATTTGACTCTTGCAAATCCAACAAACCCTAGTTTCCACATGATGTTCTTGGCTTTTCAAACAAATGCACCAAAGCTAGCTAGAGGTGTAGTTAAAGTTGTGAATATCTATTTGCATTCCTTGACAAAAAGATGTATTGAATAATTGACTTAATTATAACATACATGGCTTATGGGATCAACATAAACTATTTTATACAAATGAATTAACTTGTAAGTAGGTTCTAACAAAAAGTTAATTTTTCATTAAATTTGAATCCTTACAATTTCTTTGTACAAGTCTTAAACGTTATAATCAACATCATATTTAAAATGGCACACAAAAACATAATACATTATGAATGATTAGTTTTTTAGAATTTTAATTAATTATGAGTAGCAATAATAAATTGATCATTACTTCCAAATATTTGTATTAATCATATACAACCATTTGGTGATGTAAAGTTGGTTGTGATTATAAGCTACATGCAATTTCTTTGAGGTTTCATTAACAACATTGTTTCTATGAGCTCCAGTCTCATATATTGGGAAAATCTAGTTGTTATCAAATGGTACTTTAGTAATCACAATATTAAGTATGAAAGTATGTGCCGCAATGAATTCAATATTCATGTTGGATGAATACAAACCCTTGCATGTAAGTGATTGTAGTTTAGGGTTGTTTATAGGGATTTAACAAAGGCCATTGATCCAAAATCTTTGAGAAGACATTTGTTCACATCAATTATTAGTAAGGCCCCATCCAATGTGGGGTTCCTATATTTTTAAGTAGCTAATCATCAAACCTTCAACACAACATGTGTTGCTTAATCAGACAACTAAAATTATGTAACAATTCCTTGTCTTGTAAATGAAATACTAGTTAGAAAGTTATATATGTTATAACAAAACAATTTGTTGTGAACCCCCAACCAAATGACATGGCCTGTTTGGAACTTGTAAGGGAAATTTAGGTACAAGGAGGATTGTAACATTTTGTTTACCATCATAGGTACACCTTCAAATGACCATTCCCCCTTCAATATGATTATTTATATTAAGGTTCATCTACAATTGATTGATAGTATTTTGCATTACAACTACAATGCCATTGGTAGTTAATGTAATCCACGTAAATTATCTTATTGCAAATTGTCTTAAGTGTCATCCCCATAGTTTAAATTAGAATTGTAACTCATTGATTATAAAAATAGATGGGATGCTTTCAATGGACCTTAGTTGGATTAGCCAAATGGGAGGATTTGTGGCAAAAAGAAAAATTTAAAGCATTGGTTACATGGTCTTAATCAAAAGTCTATTTCGATATTTCATATTCATTATAATCATTTCAATTTCATCCAAATTTCCCATAATACATTAGGAATATTGTTTTAGAAGTTCATTTTAAAATTTCAACATTTATTTAACTAAATTTCTATTACAAAATGAATTTAAGCATTGATTATCACTTGAATGGAACCCTATTAATCCAAATGCACCCTTTCATGATTCTCGTTTTGGGGTTTTTAAGTTGATTTTTAAGGTTTTGGGGTTGAAATTTTGAGGTTTACCTTTTTGGTTTTCTAAGTTTAACTTTTAAGGTTTTCATGTTCAACTTTTAAATTTTAGGTTTTAAGGGTTTTTTGAAGGTTTTAGGGTTAGGGTTTAGTTTTAAAGATATTATTTATGTCCATGTAGAATGTTTAATTTTAAAATCATGTTTGGCTTTAAAGTTACTTAAGGTCAATAAAAAGGTTTAAGACAACTTTTAATGCTAGGGTTAAGGATCAAACTTAATTTAACCATGCAACATAACAAAGGAGAACCCAATTGTATTAAATAGGTTGTTGAAGTTAACCCAACAACATCTTCTCAATTTTATTTTGTATATGAAACACAACAACATGACCATGTACATGACGTTTTTATGTGGAATTGGTCTTAGTTTGTATTGTATGATGATGTATTGTTAATTATATCATGCATTAATCATGCAATTGTAAATTAGATTCATTGGATTACACCCCATGAAAGAGCTATCTAAGGTAGCTAGATGCAAGAGTTATTAGGTTGTATTGTTTTGTTGATGGCATATTGATCAAGAACCAAAAACCTTGAAAGAATGAGGCACACAAAACTTAATTTAATGACAAAAAAAATAAAATTGATGAACAACATTATGATTATGGATCACAATCTTTTATTCGTGTACATAGACATGATAACCATATTTTAGGTGTTACCATGATGTGAACATCCTTTAGCATTTTAACATTTATAAAAATTAATGTTAATATTTTGTATATTGTGATGGATGCACAAACATGCTTAAAGTAAGCCAATCTTTTATCCTTGTTTTTTAAAATGAATGTAGTCATAAACTATGTCTTAAATTGTAAAAAACTTTGAATTTTTTAAAGTTCAATGATCAACATGAGGATGTTCTTTGACTTTAGTATAATAATACTATATGTTTCATGTTCTTAATTTATGCATTTAGGCAAAAACAATTAGTGCAAGTAGATGCAAATAGATGTCCATATTGGTTTCAAATAAATGAAAGTAACATTTTAATAAGACTTTTGGTATCTTCAAGTTGATGGCACACTAATATTTATTAATTATTTTGAACTTTTGTGTATTAAAGGTCGTACTTTATCAAATCTTTGACATAAAACAAAGTTTTAGAAAAAAATATCTTAGTAGTTTAAACTGACTTATTACATATTTTTCTTAATTAAAAATCTTAAAACTTGATATGCAATTTACTATAAACTTAATGGAATGCATGGTGGTTTCATAATGAGACTTGGAAAGATTTTAATCTATTGTTTTGCATCTATGCAAAAAAAATGTATTACAATGTTGAAGGATTTTTTTTGGCCTACTATAGGATTTTGTTCTTTAATGAATATTTTGAATTGTATTCAAAGACAATTAAGGATTTTTTAATAATTAAAATTATCATTAATTTAAACCATACTAATCCTAATGTACATTCCTATTTAATGAAACAATAAAAATAATATAATTTGTAGGTTATATAAGTCATAATAATCCATGAAAGTTAAGGTTCAATGTGATTTTGTAATGATACATTTTTGTGCGCATTTTGATTACCTCCTACTCCCACTATAGTATCCTAATGATATTTTATTGGAATACACTATCATAAAAAGATCATAGTATGTTCAACACTCCATAACCAACCCTTTAAATAAGTTTGGGCAACCACCTTTCTCCTCATAGGAAAGTGGAAGCTTCATTCACTTACCTTTTAAGAATCCCCCTAAAATCAATTCCAAATCAAGCAAACTCCTATTTAATCCACTACATTCAAGTCACTAATGCCTTTTAACTAATTAAATCATTTCCTAAAATAATGTTTAGGTTCCACCTACCTCTTAAAACGATGAAAATAGTGGTGTACCTATTAACTATTGTTAGGTCAAACCTTGTTAATGTGTACCAATATTCCGTCACAACATCACCCTTATATGTACTCTTTTACTAATCATGTTTCACCATTACACATGGACACAAAGTGGACATGATATTGATGATTATAGAGATATTATGGTTCAAGTTATTAAAGTTTAAATATTTGACATTTTAAGATTCAATATCAATGAAAATCAAAATATACGAGTTTTTTGAGGAGTGTTCTTTTAGTCATGGCTCTTAGGTAAACTCATCCTTGGGTGGTATTAATAAAAAAAACCTCACCAAAATCTAAGGAAAGGTGGACATAATTTAATTTAATTTTTAATTTTTAGTTTTTCTTCATTTTTTATTATTATTGATTTGCACCACATGGGCTCTGTGTTCCCACCTATGTACAAATATGAAAAATTTGTAAACACCTACATAAGCTATAAAAGTAATAAATTTGTGTTCTTAAAATGTTTTTGGCATGGAACCCTGAGATTCCCAACCTTTCATCATTAAGTGTTAAGTTGCACCATTGTAATTTTTTTTAATTCATTGAATATAATACTAAGGTATGGCCCCAATCATTGATTGAAACAAAATGAAAATTATTATAAATTTTAGACATGAATGCAATGGCCCTTTCTCCAAGTCCTCACTTTTGAAAATTGCTAAAAAAATTATGATTCTTTAAATCCATTATCTATTGATCAAATTTTTAAAAATAGTCTTAGGCCCTCCTAGAAATTAAAAGCAATTAAAAAAAGAAAAAACATGTTCCTTTTGTGTTCTTCAACAAAGAAACTTGAGGTTACTTTCTCAAAACCTTTTCCTTGATCATTCATTTGGTATATTAAAACTTCAAGTTTTGTAAATCCAATTGAAGTTTCAAAATTTTCATGACTTGGTTAATTTTTTGATATAGAATTCAAAGTGAAAAGTCTTGTTAGAATGAATCTTATGTTGTCATGAAGTTTGCTAAGCCTAAAATTTTTGGTTCATGACATTCCTAGAAAATGCCTTCATCACCATAAATTTTATCTAACTTCTTTGCAATTTTTATTCCAAATTTACTTGTACAAAATGAGGGTTGTTTTAATCACTAGGTTTTAAGATGTTATATAATTGCAAACAATGTTTTGAGCATTTGAATTCAAATAGAAAGAAATTGAAGAAAATGTGTACAAAATCTAGTTGGTAATTTCTAAAATGGTTTACATAATTGTGTTGCATTTAGTAATTTCAAATGCACGTCATTCCACTTTCTCACCCATAATTTTACACCAAGTTTTTCTTCCTCAAAATATGATGCCAAAACAAGGAAGGATTCTTAAGTAGGTTCAACAAAATATGTTTTATGACAATAACATTAGGGAAAGGTAGTACAACAAGGTTTCATAACTTTGAAACCATATTTTCGTTGTAGGTTGGGTTTTTGGGGAAGAAGATGATAGAATTTTTTGCACTCCTTGAAGTTCACATTTGAGGGATTGTGCTACCCATGCACTAGTAACGGTTTGGACAAATATTTCACACAATTTGCAACAAAGGATGGAAAAACACCTTAGTGACAAGAAAAAGGCCTCTTTCCAAAGGTTTAGGTCACTTGTGTGATAGTTATAAAAAATATATTTGTTTTTCCTAGTGTTGTTTTCCCAAGTTGAAATTTCTAACATTGTTTCTCCCTTGTTGTTCATAAACAACTCAAAGTGTGAAGAAAATCCTAAATCTCCATTAAAAGAAATTATTAGATTAATTAATGCAATTGGTTTTTACTAATTACTATATTACAATATCTCAAAATTATCAATAGTAGGTGGGAGTGGTTGAAAAGTCATTAATTCATTACTTTAGGAAAATCAATTGATTTTTAACTTTCATTACTTTATGGAATGTTGTAGAAGAATATTAGGCATCTTGACAACACTTGAACTCGGTTGACTTGCCCAACTACATTCCTTAAACAAAGAGATGTTGCCATAATTTTAGGATGTAGGTAGGAAAGTTAATGGGTTAAAGATATATGGGGAAAAATTCGTGGATTATAATTTTTTGTGGTTGCCATTTGGGTAGGAGGTAGGCAATATCACCTCACCTATTCAAAGAACTAATTCCAAGTGTTCAGGGGTGGGGTTTTGTTGGTGTAAAGCCCATAGGAAGAATATTGAACACAAGTTTGTTTATTGTTTTGGTGTGGAGTAAGTAACATTCAATTTTGAAGGACTATAGTAATGCTACTAAATTATTCAAGTGTGTGTGGTATGGAGTAGAAACTTGAATAATGGGGGTGCAGTGGTGGTAGTAAAGTACTGCAATGTTTCGATGCAATGTTTCGATAGTTCTATAAAATGTGGTTATGATGAAACAAACACAAAAAGGCTGATTTCTTGTGTTTTATTTTTGTTATTGGAATGTGTGTTACCTAGGGTCATACATGGGTTATAGTTTTTTTTTAGTAGAAACAATCATTACTAGAGTAATTACAATGTTGGAATTATTTGTTAAGGATTAGAACAATAGTTTATCTAATGCATATATCCATCATAGTAACTTAAAACAAAATGTTGTTTTTTTCGAAGGTTTTCATCTATTTTTAATTAATTTATTGCAAAACTTGCCTCTTAAATATTTAGGTGCAATTTGTTTTAAATTTTTTACAAACCTAATAACTTTGTAACTACTATAATATTATGGTGCTTGCAAACCCTTGGCCAATAGTTACAAATCTAGTGAGGTTTATTGTGTTAGAATATATATTAAGTAATCTAATTGCTACAACATATTTTTGCAAAAGTTATATTTCCAAGTAGGGCTGATTTTCTATCTTCCACTTACATATTTTGTCTTACTAGGTCCTTGGGAATAACTAAGTTTCCAACCTCACATGTGGAGCATGAAATGTTTGGACCAAACCACTCTAAAAAAATTCTTTGGTCTATTGAATCCATTGTACACACAAAGTTTGAAGCTCTAAACACATTTTTCTTTTATATCAACTTTGCATTATTTTTGTTTTATATACATAAGCATATGCCCTCTCCTTTTCTTAGTCACATAGACTCCTCTTTTTCTTTACTCTTGGATTGTGTTACAAACCTTGCCCCTTCTTTTCTTTTCTTTGACATCAAACCAAACACCTTCCTTAGCAAGGTTTATTTTCTCACAACAAAGACAAACTCAAAATTACACTCAAGCTTTTGTAAAGCTCAAGAAATGCACACATGATGGAGTTTTTGGGATGAACACACCAACTCAAGACCAAACTAGTGTCAACCTATTTTTTATGCAAAAACAAGTTTGGGTGCCCCCCATGTATAATATTATCATGCCAACTTGCATTGGGCATTCCAACCTTTGTTTGAGCAAAACATGGGGTTCCAACGCCTAGCCTACTAAAATTTACAGATATGTTTAATAACCACACAATATGAAATAATGGGCATCCCCATATTAACAATGCTTAAAGATATACAACCAAATGAGCAAGCATTTGATGTACCATTGTGTTTTACAAATAGAATTTTTGCATGTGCAAATAATTTCTTTTCCTAATTGTTGTCTAGCTTTGATTTTTCCACATTTTGTAAACCAAAACAATAAAAAATCATTTATGCCTCAAAGCTTATGTTTGTACCCCACATCACCCAAACTTTTTTCTATAAATTGAAAACAACACACAAACCTTCAACATGTCCAAAAGATGCAAACAACAAAAAATCTAATTGTATTTTATGTAACTACTTACAATATAGATACCATGGGTATTTCGTTATAATTTAGTCACTTGACATATTTTGTCATTATCAACATTATTCATGAAACACTCATCCATTTTCATAGTAAAATGCAATAAACTAGCTATTAGAACCTACATGTAATTCTATATATAACACATAAAAAACTAATAATGCACAAGTTTCACCCCAACTTTGCAAAACTTGATTGCTCAAAATCCCATTTAATCCCAATGTGCACATAAGTCCTTTAAAACCAATTGATTCACAATAAGATCATCATATCACCAATTTAATAAGGTTGAATTTCTTCCACTTATGTTCAAAATTTTAAAAATATTCTTATTTGCACGTGTATTTTGTTTCACAAAACATTCCCCACAATTGTATCAGAAACTTAGCACACATAATCATATTTCACCACATGACATACATTATTTTCTTTTCTTTTCTTCCCTGCACATGCATGAATTCAAAAAGACAAGAAATCTCCTATTATTTTAATTTTAAAAAACTATAGTAAATCATACTACATGTGAAAATGACTTGAAATTTCCATGAGGAGCATTTGTCCCAACGATTATTGCATTTGACAATACCTTTCAACACCATCTCATTGTTCCACTAGAAAAATCACCAACCAAAAAGCTCATGGTATAATTTTTGATTGTGAAAATGAATGTTTGTCACACCATGCCTCCACCTTTCACTCCAAGCATATAATAATAATTTGGCAATGAAACCCCATGTGCATGAACTTAAAGCTTTTCACCTCTGCCACAATAAACTTGGGTCTTTACATAAATTTGTTATTAAAAGTATCACATCACACCTTGATCTTGAACACATTAGGTGTTCCTTTTCTGTATGATCCACATTATATTACCAACCTATGTATTGCACCATGGATCTAGTGACTATAAATGTTTTACCAACATTGCACACTTTTAAAACATGGGAAAAAAAATAGTGATTAGAATAGCTTGAAAGTGTATTATAACTAAATTAATATCAATGTAATCTTTGAGTTGTCCACAAAATGTAGAAAACAAAAAAAATACAAATTGGATGACTCCTCAATATTCAAGCATAACAAAGAATATTTAGTCTACATGATAATCCTAACCATAAACAAAGCAAAGATGTTAATTTGGCACATAATTGTAAAAAAAAATTGCATGTGCAAATCTACAATTTTAAAATTTTGTTTTTATAAGTCTAATTTCAACATGGGGATGAATTGGACTAAAGAAAAATTATATAGTAGCCTTCTGATGAATAGATAAAAGGGGTAACCTTCAAAGGGTGTAGTCATGTCATCAATAAGAACCAAAACTTGTGTTCAACTAGTGTTTGGTTTTTGTAGGTGGCCTAGAGGCTATTTAAAGACTACTAGGGGGCTATTTTGATTACTTATAATTTACATAGGGCTACCTAGGGCTATGTCAATGTCATCACAAATTTCATGCAATTGGCCATTTTGTTCACCATGCCCATACTCCAATTGTGCCTATGACTAAAATAATTAGGGTTTGGCACCTACATGTCCCAATTTGACTAGAATGATGATTGTACAAATTTGCAATGTGTAAGTTTTCTTTTTTTATTAAAGCCAATTAATGCATGCATATGGTTGCATAGAAATGATTTAGAATGTAGGTGACAATTGTATGCAAAGTTTGGAGTACATGCCCAACAATCAACTTCAGGTTCTAACTATGATGGTGGTTATTACATATGTAGAACTTACAAAGTTCATTTAGAGTTTGTCCATTCAAAGAGGAAATTTAGGTTACTACATTAGGTATGCTAAAATTGTGGGGCCCATTAGGTTGTGTTTGATGTTTAAACTATTCATAACTTGTGGATTCAGAATGGATGGGATTTGTATCAGTTGGACTACACACTATTGATTAAGTCTATGTGGTTAATTAATGTTCGATGTAATCATTAATGTTGTGGAAGTATGAGGTGGGGTTGTTTAATTTTAGAAAGTAGTGCAATTTTTTAAAAGGTCGATGAAAAATTTGTTTTGTTGTGTGTGGATCTAGTTTAGGTGCCATTGTTTCAAATTGATTAACCTATCACTCTTGACTTGTCAAAGTGCATTTGAATTTTGTTGTAAATACCAAGCTATGATGGAGGATAGTACAATGTTAATTAATTTGGAATATGAAATTGCCATACCTATTTACATCAATAGTTAGCTTGCCTATGCTAGTGATTAGGTCACATTTTTTAACATTTGTGCATTGTTGAACACCTTTCCAAGCCTCAAGTTGGAATCCATTGGGTGAAGCTAAATGGAAATGGATAGTTCTATTGACTTGCCTAACTATCTTGCAAGACTACATTTTTTCCAATTGTTTAGTTTTGAATGTTTGGATTTCATTAGGTTAATAGGTCATGTTCCCTTTTTAGCTAGTAGGATGATGATGGAGTTAAGTTGGTTTGGGGGATTTAGAATTTCAAATTGTAAATTTATTGATCTTAAATATGCCCCATCACCTACATTACTTTTGATCAATTTTTAAATTATGCATGAATGCGATCAATTATTATTTTTGGAATAAGAGTGTTACTAATTGCAACTTGGAAGGTTTATGTGGGTGAAAATCTAAATATATATTAACATGATATTATATTACTAATTTAATCACCCTTGAACCATGTATGTGTAAATCAACTGGGAATTTGTAAAACAATCACACACATCAATTTAAGGTATGTGTTGGTGTTGTTTGGTTCCTGATCTTGAAAGAAACCTTTGGTTCTTGGTTTTAAGTTTATTTTTATTTCATAAAATCTTTGGTTTGAGTTTGAAGATTTTTTTTAGATTTATAAAACCTTTTGTTCCAAAAACTTCCCAAGAATTTTGAAACTAGTATGGGTTAAGAACCAATTCAATTCCATTTACATTTCACCAATCAAATTGATAACCTACATAAATATGTACCCACATTCATGAAGAGTGAAGTAGTAATGAAGAGAAAATTGAAGAGGTATGTAATCAAGAAGACAAAATCATGGCAGCCATTGGACCAATGAAACATAACATCAAACAAAAACCCATCATTTTTTACCCATTTGCAAGAGGGGTGAATTGTTTCTTTGAAAAGGGGGGCCGACCTTTTAAAAAGTTTAATGTTTATACCTTCAAAGAATATAAACCTATTTTATAAGGACAATAACCTTAAACCTTAAATCTTTTAGATTGAACCAATGTGTGACATTTTGAAAGAAAATATGATTAAACCTTAAACCTTAAAATCACACTAATGCTACCAAAATAACACATGGCAACACAAAGTGAAAGAAGTTTGGAAACCCTAACCTTAGAACAAATCAACAAATGTTAGCACTACATGTGGCATAATCGCATCCATCAAATAGATAGCCTAAATTTATTTCCCCATTGTTTTATAAATTTAAATGGTCATATTCAATCAACTTTGATAAAAACATGTGGTAGTTTATGATTCATGATTATGGAAGGTTCAAATAATTTTCTGTGTAATTTAAAGATAAAAAATTTGGAACCCAATCCTTGAGTATGACACGTGGCACCTCCAAAGCCGTTGAAGTAGACATGTCATATTTATTTGTGGTCAACATTGACCATATTCCATACTTGACCCTGACACATGGTAGTGCTAGGATTGATTTGATAAACAATTCAGATATATGTTATGAATTGTTAAATAAATAATAATAATATTCAATTTATAAACATGCCATGCAACAACATCGAATGGCATAAGTGGACGGTTTAGATATATTGGGCAACAATTATATTAAAAAAATTGTGATAATTGCATCATAGTTGCATCATAGTTGCATAGACCTTACTCAATGCATACATATGAAACCGTATACATTGACTTTGACTTCATCTTATATCTATTATTGTTTGCAACTAAGGATGTATGCAACTTAATTAAGGACATAGCTTGTCTAACACAACTAGCCGATTATTAATTGCTAGTGATGCGCATGACTAAAAAATAATTACATATATCAGTCATATATCTTGATTTTTCTTCTAATGATTTTCGAGTGTACATGTCAAGGTACAAGCACATGACTAGGTTTAAAGTATGTTGTACTAGCAAATATGTATAATCAATTTTGTTTATTGGCATATAAATGAACTTCGAGTAGCTTTCATTGCTAGAGAAAGGCAAGGGATAGGTTATCAATCATTGGGTGCAAATTCAAAAAAAAAAACCATTGAAAGAAGTAGATTTCAAGTTTGCAAAAAATGTTTTCATTTAGTTTGTTGGTGGTTACTAAAGAAAGGTAGCAAATGGGACAAATGTGAATTTTATCATCTAGTTAAAGTCACTTGCTTTGTCGTTGCTAGAAGGAGGTGGCAATATCAAATTCATATTATGATGAACTTTGAAAAGAACTAATCAAAATTAAAATTTGATGTGGCCTAGAAAATTGGAGAGAGAAAACTATGGAAACTAGTTGTGAAGAGAGACAATTACGGAAGCTAAGCACTAGGGAGAAGCAACAAATCCCACAATTGGTGCAACTATGGATTAAATGCCTATTAAAAGTGATCATCAATATCAAAATGTAAGCTTTGACAATAGTTTTAGTTAGATTGACAAGTGTATTTAAAAATTAAATGATAATTAAAAACTAATGTTAATTTAGGTGGAAAGAGGTGGTGGATCAAAATCAAACAATGATGGAGTTTTTTAAACAACATAAGATTAAATTTTGACGTGGCACAACTAGTTTGAGAGAGACAACTATGGTAATTGCAAGATGACATTGTGTTTGAAAACATGTTTAAATGTTTCATAGATTTATCAAGGTTGTTAAAGAGAGGCAACAACAATATGGCAAGTGTTTGAGAAAGTTTGGTATTGAGAGTCAAGGTTAAAACACTTTGATGCCGTACTTAAACAACAAACTATAGTTGTGACTCTTGATTCTAAAGGATAAACAAATAAAGAACAAGCTTGTTTTCTAGCTTTTAGGAACATATTAGAAGATAATCCACAACAACTTCCAAAGAAAAATAGACCAAATATGAAACAACAAGAAAAAAAAAGACAAGTGAAATTGATTAGAGATATGGAAACTATATTAAGTAAAAAAGGGAGGATATGGGTTGCACTTTAATCAATTGAAGAAATGTAGATAATGCCATCATATATGTTGGAAACTAGTAAAAAATGGTAGTAGCTTCTAGAGAAGATTTTGATGCAATTTGAAGACATGCAAAATGACAAAAATTTCATTCCTAGAGACTTTTGGACAAACGCAAAGGAACAAGAATTGAAATGCACATAATTTTGCAACTTTTAGAGTCTAAATTCACTTGTTGAAGGTTTTTAGAAAGAGGGAAATTGATATAAATAGTACATTGGTGGATATGAAAACATATTTTAGGAATAATTTTGAGTTGCTAGAGATATTTGTGCATGAAAAATGAGATGTGCTCATTTTTAAAACATGCAAAAGACCTTAAACTAATTTATTAGAGGTTATTTCAAAAACTAAATAACTTTTAAGAAGTTGCATGTTGAATTTGAAGACAAACAAAATGGCTTTTATTTAGTTGTTCATTTTTAGAGAGAGGCAAAGCATTGAAAAACCAATGTTGTCAAATTTGAAGACAAGCATTAGAGATTTAGAATCTTTGTGCCACAACTTGAATTGAAGCAAAATTCACAAATTCAAGAAAGTGCTAGAAATTGCGACAAAAATAATGGAAGCTCAAAGAAAATAAATGTTTGGGCATGTTGGAAATAAGCTTGTACTATTGGGAGAAACGATTGATATGTGTGATGAGCTTCTAAGCATGACATAAAAGATAAATGATTGCATGAGTGATGGTTACCTTTTTGAAAAATTTGTGCTTCTTGTAGATTTGTGAGAGTGGGAGATTCAAACTCAATTCAAAACAAATGTTGTTGAAAATGTGTTGTAAAAATGAAATCAATGTAGGCATTGCAATCAAGTGAGGAAAGTTTTGCAAAGACGTCCAAGAGATCAAAAAAATGTCAGTGAAAGATAAAATGATTGGAAAAAATTCCCCTGTAGAAGCCAAACTTGCTCAAAATATTGACATTTTTCAAGGATGGGTTAAATTCATTGTGGTAAATACTAGCTTTGTAAAATGTTAGTTAGTGTATTTAAGTAAGATTTTGTATAATCTTTCTTCAGTTCTGTTATAAAGATGTGTGATTTTCACTTGTAGTATCTCACTATTGAGATGGATATGAATTTCCTGAGTGTAGGGTACACTTCATTACAACTAAATGTAAAGGGGGGGCAGGTGGGGAGGCCATGATTGGAGTGTTGCATAATCTACTACTTTACATTATAGAAAGTTTTGGTAAATGGTTGGTTGGTACAATGCAAACCAAAATATTAATTAATATTATAATCTAAAAAGGCAAGTAAATGTTACATTCATTGTTGCTATGTTCTTTATACCATTCAGTAAAAAAACATTTTTCTTTGGAAAAAGGCGATTTTTGGGAATTTCAATATTTCTGAAATTAATATAATTTAGTGTCAAAGCTACCTAGGTACTATGGTAATTAGTATCATTGTCACTATTGGTAAAGGATAAAGGATTGGCAAAAGGGTTCAGAACGGCATCATGAAAGATGCCCAAGCCTAAGAGAAGACACCCAAAATGTTGAAACCCAACATATAGGAAACAAAATTGTTTGGTATTAGTGAGATGTGAATCATGAACAATTTGTGACCTAGAAGAGAGATGGAGGAAGCCTTCTTCAAATAATACTAGTTATTTAGACCTTTATAAACTATAACTAGTATTTTAGAATATTTAGACCTTTTAAATCTGAAAAACATTCATTTGTTATAAAGCTCACAAATGAGATTTCATGACTTTCACAAAAGAAAATAAAAGTATCAAGTAACACCACAAAGTTCATCATGTTAGGAACTCAATGTGGATACTTGGGTGGACTTGTACAGTCCCAAGGTTTTCAAAGAATGCTGTAAATGAGAATCTTGGTCCTTGCAAGAAACACCAAGAGAAATTTCCTAATGCATTTGGAGGGCACCTTATATCCATGAATATCCCTCATAGAAATGAGGAGAGATCTTCCACTTACTTCTCAAGAGCGGGAGGAATCTCAGTTAGGCCTATAAACTTGTAAGATCTGTACCCCTTCTACACCTTGTGATCTGAGTTTGAAAAAAGATTCACCTCGTGCTTTTACAATGGGTGAAGACCACCGGTGTAAGGCATTCCCAAAAAGTGGGGTTGTACTCAGCTGCCGCCTTGTCCCTTATTTTGGAAATCCTACCACCTTGGCACTTTGCTGTACACTTAAAAAGTGCCCAATCTTGTAAGGGGAATGACCTCAACATGCACTTCCAGTTCACAAAAAATCCACAACTGTGTAAGTAGCTCTCCCAGCATTGGATTTTGCACACATCACTATGTGTTCAAGGTCATTATCCTGATCACTGATCCCACATAAGACTCTCAAGCCTACAGATGATTGTGCAGTCTACCACAACCTAAAAGAAAATGAAAAGATGATAATTATCTTGCACAAAAGGAATGAGAGAGATGCACAAATGAACACAATAAACAGAAATACACTAAATGGGTTGTCATTGCTGATCAGCAATCTTATGAAAAACAGTGACTTATACAAAAGACCATGATGGAAAAAAATATAGCCAATGGAACTCATCTTTCAACTGAATCATGAAAAATTACAGGAACTTTTTCAGTAGACTGGAAATTATAGCTTCTCTGATATGTCTCCTCCTCCACAGCACTATTTTTCTTCTGAAGAAACCAGAGGCTGTAGCTTTTGAGCAAACATATGTGTTCTGCCCCTAGCACTGCTGATTCTGGTTCCACTAACAATCAGGAAGCATCAAGAGGGAGAGGAAAGGAATGAATTGCCTTGTAAATGCATGGTAGACTAGAACATCAAATAGCACTTTGAAGCCTTGAGCTCATACAACCATCGCTGCCACCTTGAGTAGACACTTACAACTTTGGACACAGCACATGCCATTGTCAGAAAACATGTACTCATAATAGGGCTTCACATGGTGTAGCCTTCTAGCCATTGACTCTGCACACAGTTTGGAGGAGCAAGACACAGAGAACCATGGGAAAAAGAAGGAAATTGTAGGGTGAGATAGCTCCAATAGGATGATCCAAAAGATTGGGGAGACCCTAGGGCATTTCATATAATATAGGAGTGTACATTGTTGTCTTGCATGAGCTGGGAAACTGAATATGAAGGAGGCTAGTATGTTTCTTAGTTTACAAACACTGTTCAAAGTAGCTTCTGCAGATGCTACCTGCTAGCAAGGACCCAGAAAGAGAAAAAGAAGGACAAAGAGATTGTGAACCAACCCAAGAATGCCATAGCCACTGCAGCTTCAATTCTACTGCAATGGTTTGGTCCACACTGATTCAAATCATTGTCTATGAGAACAGTAATCCCTGCTGCTGAACATGCAGCTGCAAATGTCATTGTTGATGTAACCTGCTCAGAAAACAATTTCCAAGTCAAAACAGAAGGAAGCCCACATACAATTGGCAGCTTTCACCCAACATGGCATCGCAAGAACCCACAGAAATGCTGTTCAACTCCATTGCATTCAAACTTCAGAGATTTAAGTACTTACCCAGTCACCAACCACAAAAAGGCTGACCAAGAGAGAGTTTTGGAGGCGACGCCCTGTGAGCAATGCATATCCATCCAGAAGGCCAATGGCTAGACTCCACATGCATTGAAACACCATGGCTGCCACCAGATAACTGCAGTTACCAAGAGACCACCACCAAAGATGTCAGTCCTTAAGAGCTACAAACTCTGCAATGAACTACCACCCTCAATAGACATGGCTCAAGGCAGTTGTCTCTGCTACTCCAATGACTCTTGATATTTGGAGACAGCAAAATTTCTTTCCAAGCTGATTTTGAGCTGCTGTGCTACTGGACAACACAAATGTGAAAGAGAATGATGCCCTATTATGATGAGCAATAGAAAATCCCTTCCAATAGAGCTCCCTGAGCATCATCTTTAAAGGATGCCTGGGAAAGCAAGACTCAAGAGATGAGTGCAGCAGTGTCCACAACAAGTTCACCGGCAACCACCGACACTGCAGTTCAGCTTTCTCTTTCCACTACTGGCGATGAAGTACTACATTTCAAGCACCTGCAGAAGCTATTGCTGGGAATAGAAAGAACTAAGGAAGCGAAGAAAAAGTCGTAAATCTGAAAGAAATGTTAATACGGACAGGAACAACGCGAGGCATCAACAGAGGATCGCAATTCTTCTTCATGTTTTCGGCCCCTAGGGCTAATAGTATCGATGTTCAGACGGATGACAGTACAGGGGTAAAGAGAACTGCGAAGCGAGCTTGAGAGCAGAATCAATGAAACGAGATCTTTGTTCCGACGGAAGCCGCGGAGAGGACGTGGGAGACGTACCAGAAAGCTGTGACGGAGGAGAAGCCCGGGACGGTGACCATAACACAGAAGGAGATGAACGCAAAGGTAAACTGGCCAAATCGTAACAACAATCCTCCCACCGTGCCTGCAGAGCCTATCAGATCCTTCATTCTATTTGCTGGAGGTCCCGCCCCTTCAAATTGTGGTGGCACTCCCACTGGATGGACAGCCGGATGTATCGCCGTATGGCTCGCATCCATCTGTGGCTTCCTTTTGCAAACTTTTGTTGTTGTTGCAGCGCTCAGTTCCCGTCTGAGATCTCCTCCTCCTCCTCCGCCTCCGGCTCGAGTGATGACAGGCTTTATGAAGCTTTCCAAGCCCGTCTAACGTTCTATTATCTCCCTCTGCGAAAGACTTCGCACGGATTTCAGTTCACGACTGTTGAGAGCGAAGCAAATGCCGAAAATAGATCTTCTCCCTCTTAATCGTGTACTGAAGCGCACCGATCTTGATATCCATCGCGAAACTCCTGTGCCTCAAGTCCCACTCTCACCAGCAAACATAGAATAATAATCCTTGCACGACCTCCTCTCGTTCCATCTGATTACCTAGTTAGAAACTCGAGGTTTCTCTACACTGTGTCATAATAATCATCTCCTCCGAATTTCTTTGTGACGCGAGATCAAAAAAATTCCAGTATCTCAGCTTTCTCGCCTTGTAATCTTTATTTCCCCTTCACTAATTAGAACGGAGTCAGAAAAGCTGTGCAAACCTCTGGCAAGGCCGCCCTGAATCCTCCAGCAAGATGAAGATGACGCCCGGTTCCATGAACTCTGAAACAAACCAGAGATGATCTATCTGAAACAAACCAGAGATGATCGACCTGAAACAAACAGAGATCTATGTGTATGAGAAGAAGAAGAAGAAGAAGGAAGAGCTTGAAACGAATCACAACCGATCCAGAACAAAACAACACCAAAAACAACAACCGTGACGACCTCAATCAGCGATTCCACTTCTGGAAGGAGCCAAAAAAGAAAAAGAAAAAGAAAAACCTATTTTTGGGGTTTTTTTTCGAGAACGAGATTGGGTGTTTCTACAAGCAAAATGTCTGCTGGAGTGCATGTTCCGCTTATTTAAAGAACCTTTTTTTTTTGTTGTTGTTGTAGAGGATAGATTCCGCTCGATAACTTGCCTTCCAAGTACATTAAAACAATTCTGTCAGTGCTTTATTTACAACAAATGAAATAAGGTCCAAATGCTTAGATTATTAAATTGTTTAATCCAATTCGAGAATGGCCCACCTTACATGGTGGAATAGGGCTATTATATAGGTGGGCCAAAAGGGGGAGGAACTCTAAACTTCAAAATAGAACCAACCTTTCTATTTTGGGGAGCCTCCATAGTTTCATTTCTTTTTGAGTGATGGGCCAATCAAATTGGCTTGTTGCAAAAAAAAAAAAAAAAAAAAAAAAACTGTCATCCCCAGTCTTTACATCTTGGTGTAAAGAGTTGGACAATCCTCCCCAATAATTTCATTTGAGAAAATAATGGATGCTGAAAACCTACCCCAAGAATAATACTAATAGGGGGCCCCATTTTATCCTTTCCAAGGGTGTACCATGATGAGGAATACTATCACTTTGTAGATTACAAACAAAAAATTAAGTTGTTTTTTATACTTCATTAATATCAGAAATATAGAATCATCATGTTATTTATTTATTTATTTAATCTTCTTCTCCCCCCCCCCCCCTTTTTTTT
>Ga0209611_10004498_pt1 | contig 23839 bp, 11 predicted proteins | sample S1TSphgellanicum_3_FD_187693 | JGI IMG/M metagenome (GOLD analysis project Ga0209611, IMG submission 187693) | Host-associated microbial communities from peat moss isolated from Minnesota, USA - S1T2_Fc - Sphagnum magellanicum MG (SPAdes) (version 2) | ecosystem: Host-associated > Plants > Peat...
GCTCTTTTATATAACTGCCGATTCTTTTGGTAGTGGGGGGGGGGAGGGGAAGGTTTTTATATCCGCCTTTGGTGCGGTGGGAGAGGGATGCGATCCGACCGTCATTCCTACCCTTCGGACGGCTACAATGCTTTGTGGAGATGATTTGTACACGGAAACCGTGGTGGTCCAACCCCCGTCACAGACTAACACCGGTCGCCCGCTGCTTCACCGGCCTCTCCCTCCCCCACCCCCCAAAACCCCCGTCACTGACTGACTGACTAACAGATAGACGTAGTGAATTAATATATAAAATATCTGAAAATAAACAGTGGGACCTCATTTCCAGTTTCTCTCCGCCACCATGACCCGCACCTGGTTTTCGGAACCTCATTTTTGTCAATTAGGGGGTTGTAGAATGGGCCTTGCAAATTAACGAGTCGGAACCTCGTTGTTGTCAATTGGGGGGTTGTAGAATCGGCCTCGCAGATTAACGGGTCGGAATGGCATGTCACAGACAGACAAGAGAATTAATATATATGATTATACTTGAAATTATTATTGGATAGTCCACCCTAGTCTATTCTTGATTATTCTAGGTTATTCCAAGTTATTTACCCCTAGGTTATTCCACCTTAAAGTTATTTTCAACTATTCTAAGTTATTTTACCCTGAGTTATTATAAGTTATTCCACCAAGTAGGTTATTATGGGTTATTATAAATTATTTGTACTTTAAAGGAATCTTGTCCTTTACAACCAAAAAACCAACATTTGTCTAGAGGTTTTCAATGATTTTATGAATGACTATATTCATACAATATAACTTTTAATCTTATGTGGAAAAATAAATAGTTATAAATGAGTTTTTAATTCGCTAATATGTGATAATATTACATATGGTAGTAACAAAATCATTATTTCATAACGTTTTTCTTCCATAAGACATCCATGGCAAAGGACAAAATGTTGGGGACTTCTATTTGTCACTTACAATGACTATTGTTTAAAATGAAATGGATAATGATGACATGTCATTTCAATGTGATTATCAAATAATTAAATTTTGAACAACCTATGACTATCATGTAATGACATGGACAATATTGACATACATGTTAAGTTTAAATGATTATGAAATGACTTGAATATGAATAACCAACTAAAAATTGACTAATGTATGTGGACATCATGGGTAATGTTAACCACCTACCTACCTACCTACTTACCTACCCATCCATCCACCTACCTATGTTCCTACCTACCTACCCACCCACCATTAATAAAAAAAGGCCAAAACGTAACTAATTGATTTTCTACTACATGTGATTTATTGTTGCTTGCAATTAACCTTGGTTATTTTTGGGAATCACATTACAAATGTTTTGGTCACATTTGTGATTATGTTGTAACTTCTTTATTCTTCCAATGATATGATTGTTTGCATTATTTTCATCTTATAATGCCTTTGTATGGCCCCTTAGTTGCAAATGTGACCAAAAAATGATTATTTAATACATTATGTATGTTTGTATTTTTTATATATAATAAGTTATGTGTTTTTATGTTCTGATAGCTATAGTAGGCCTTATGTATATGTACATTATTTATTCTACATCCACTAGGGTATCTATTAATGTTGTTTCCATCATTTAATTGGTTTGGTTTGAAAAACTATTAAAATATATTAGCCTCACATTAGGGTATATATAAAGGTGGTACTACATTAATCATACATAAATGTATATATGGATATTTTGATATTATTAGAATTTTATTAAAATATCCAAAAAAATACTAAGGTCATATTATAAGCTTATCTAAGGTTTATTACATTTAAAATTATTTTTATGATAATTATCGTTAAATATTGATTAATATAATGAATAATACCTATAATAAATGTCATAATAAAATATTAATACTAATATTGTAGCTAGCTTTGTTAGCGTACTTTCTAGCTAAAATATTAATTCAATAATAATGATAGTAATCGTTATTTATATGAATTATTATTACAACATAATAATTAATTTCAAGTTTAATTTTTAAATTTACAATTCATTAATATTTTAAAATTATATCTTACATTAATTTTAGTAATAATTGTAATTATAGTTAATGCTTAGTAAAAATTAAATATTTTTTAATTTAATATTTAAAAATAATATAACTGGTTGGTTATTTATATAATTATGCAATTAAAACATTTCAATGAATTACTTCAATAAGTAATTACTCAATTAGCCAAGTTTTTATTTAATTAATTAGTTAGTTAATTAGTGACTCCTTACTTAGTTAATTACATAATTTATAAAGATAAAAATGAAAATGAAAGATATGGGATAAATGTTTTAACTATAAATAGTTTCCAACTAAACCTTCTAACGGCAAACTAGTTTGCAACTTCAAAATTTATCCTATATGCTTTGTCTTCCATTTCTATCTTTAAACTATATAAAACAAATGTTTATTTTTACATTTTCATATTGTATGGGTCATAAGGGATGAACCAATCAAAACTGGTTTACCCCAAAATAAAATAAAAATATTTATGTATAGGTTACCTTTAGTTTATCTATTACCTTAAAACTAACCTACCTAAGTAAATATTTAATTTAAATAAATACATAGGTAAATAGGTAAGTGTTTAAACTAAATAGGTTGGTAGGTGGGCAAATTTATCCTTGGGTGATATCACTAGGAACATCACACCCCAAATTTCTAAGACCCATTCAACTTTAAATTCACATAGAACTCACATAAAGCAAGTTTTTCATTCCAAATTATTTATCAAAAGGTTACCAAAGTCATGTGGAATTCAAATTTTTAATTAAATTACAACAAAATGTATTTTGTTGTGGAAAATGAATGCATAAGCAAAAAGTTTCAAGATTATAACATAAATTTTTTTTTGATTAAGAACACAAAAGGAATCTATTTTTAGGGAATTTTTCTTAAATGCTCATTTTAAAAAATACTTCAAATGCCAACTACTTGATGTTTTTTACAGATAATTGATTGAATCCATTTTCATCTAGTTATGAATTTTTGAAATCAAGATCATGAAGTCCTAAAAGGCCATTGATGTTAAAACACAAATGATAACTATTTTCATCTTTTGTTATTTTAATGACTAATTTGGATCATTCCCTTGTGTATGTACACTAATATATATATATATATAATGTGTAAGTTTAAGGACACTTAAAATAAAAAATTGCGTTAGGAATGGTTTAAGAATCAAAATGGATGTAGTCACATTATTAAAATTTGCACCCACATTTTTAGTTCTTTGCTTAATGACTACTTATTCCAAGTTTAACAAAACATTTAAAAAATCCTTTTAACTCACAAAGATTTTGCATTATATTATCATAATAAAGTTTTATTTAAATAATGTCCAAAAAAATGTCATTTTAAGTCCATTAAGGAATCATTTATGAGTTTTTCAAGTGCTAAAAACATTTGTTACACTGCAAAAATAAAATAAAATAGAATATTTAATATTCATTAGATTTGCTTCAAGTTTTTTTCAAATGTTTCCATAATGTATTAAAAACATTATTGTATGCGTTTACTAAACATTTTAAATATTGACTTGATTTAACACTTTAAAAAATGTGAAACTAAGTATTTTACATTTCAAGTGGGCCTTAATAGCATGACTACACCCAAATGGGCAATCTTGTCCTTGGGTGTTACCACTAGGAACATCACACCTTGATTTTCTTGGACCCATCATACTTTGAAAAATTATAGGAAACACTGAAATCACTAAAAGAAATTTGAAGATCAATGATTGAATTTACGACTCATTTATAATTATAATGGACACATGCAACTAAAAATAACCTAGTTACAAATGCCATAAAACAATGAGTTGCAAAAGACATAACATGGCCATGAAATTTTAAATGTAGTTGCAATCCTTATGATTAAGCTAGAATTTCTCATCCATTGCCATGGATGATCTATAGTATGATGTGGAACCCCAATTTGTGACTGTATTTACAACTACATTTGGGATAATTGCATGCTACCAAATGTGCCATTGATGGGTGGTTAGGATTTAACCACATGGTAATTTAAAAAGCCAATGGCCATACAACACATGGTAGTTTTCCATTTGTTCAAAAAAATTATATTATAATTATAGTTATTAATTATTTTGATTAGTTAACTACAATCTATCCTAGGGTAGGGTAAGGTAAAATAGGCTAGTTAGCATAGGCTAAATAAATAAGTAGGATCCTATTTATTTTGTTGGGGACAAGCCTTTTGATTGGCTCATCCCAAATGGCACATGCACTATGTTTATAGTGCATACCATGAATGTAGTCCATTTTTTCACCTACTTATATACTTTACAAGTTTGAAATTGTAGACAAAATATATGGGACAATTCTAATGAAAGGGAAGCGCTACAACATTGCAACGCTATCACATCCTTTGTCCAAGAGAAAAACATTATCATATATCCACACAATAAAATATTTACTGTTTTCATTAATTATTTACTACCTATCCTACTTACTACATATTACCTTGGCTACATACCTACTTTCTATTACCTAACCTACATTTAATAAATAAATTATTTAACATAGCTAATTGATTAATCAATCAATACAAAAGTATTACAACAATATCCATAAAATAAAATACCTCTTACTTAACTTATAACCTACCTACCTACTACATACTAGTACCTATCCTACTTATTACATATTACCTAACTTAACAAATTAATTGATTAAGTACATAACTTAATTAATTAATTAATATGAAAACATGATCAGATATTCACACAATAAACTAATAAACCTACCTACTACTTATCCTACTTACTACTTGCTACTTAGTTTACCAATTAATTAATGACTTAGACTACCAACTACCTACCTAGCTTACCAAACCTAACTAAGTTTAACCTTCATAGCCTAGCCTATTAGTTACACCTAATAAACTAGCCTACTATTATCTATAGATAATTTAGGCCGATTAATTAAACATGCAAGCTAGGCTAGGCTACCAATGTACATAGGCCTACTTATTAACCTATTAAACTTAGCTAGCTTGGTTTACCAACTAGGTTATAATAGTTTCTTTTAGCAAACTATTAGCTATTAGATATTATATCATGGAAAACCCATGGATGGGTACATTGAAAGGATAATAATCCAATTGAAATAGCAAAGTTTGCCATATGTGGTCTATGTTTCTTTGTTCATGTGGTAGAATATATTATTGCAATTGAAAAAACTTTCATTTATAATTACAAAAACAATTATGTTATCATCCATCAATGAATGCAATTAAAATTGGATGACATTGTTCACTTTTCATCTACATTTTTAATGAAAATCATATTAGTTGTAAGTTGTAGTCACATTACAACTAGAATTTGGTTTAACACTTCTTGTAGTTGCATATGTGACTACAACAAGTTGCAACTACATGGACATGTATGACTAACACACTACTAGTTGTAAAATCAGTTGGTTTGGACATTAGTTGCATAGTAGTTGCAAAAATATGGTCAGAATGGACAACATTTCTTCTATTGAATGAACATTTTCTTAAATTTAAAAAAAAAATACATTTATTAGGTTCCATAGATTTTGAAATTTCCATAATATCGAGAATATTGTGTATTTTGATGTTCCTAATCATTGCATTTAGAAAAAGTTTGAAAAACATAACACCAATTTTTTTCCTAGAACTTTTTGGTCATAAACACAAATTTGAAACATGATTTATGATTTTTTTTTCTAAGGTAACTTGGAAGTCATTATTTTTTGTTTTTTACTTGGCAATTAATTGATTAAATATGATTTAGTTATGAATCTCCAAAGTTGAAGCTATTGATTTTTTAAAAGGTCATTTTAATTAGGAATATAATTTTTTTTAATTTCCAATTTTTAAAATTCCCAAATAAATTTCAAGCCATATATTAGACCATGCAATTGATAAACATGAAAAAATAATAATTTATAATTGTGAAAACATTTAACAAAAAGGGCCTAGAAAATTGATTTGTTTATTTTGGTTCCTTAACTGTTCCTTGAGGTGGTTCTTAGTGGTACCACCCAAGGACAATATTTTCGCCCAAATAGATCACTTGCACTATACCCTAAATGAGGTGCCAAATGTGCAAATCAAAAACATCACTTGTTGGATTGTTAACATATATTTGAATTTTTAAAAATTAAATAATCAAACATTGTTAATGTGTCACGTGGCATTATCTAATTAATCAATCACCTTAAAATGTGGGCAACTTTTGGCCACACAATTGAAATAATTTAAATTGAAATTTTGGTTTAAACTAAGTTTGGTTTATTTATTTATTTTGAAATTTTTAAAATAATTTGTTGTTGAATAGTTGCCATGTATCACATTTAGGGAGCAATATGTCATGTGATTTTGAATGTCATCAAAATGATTGCATGGTTAATCACAAATGCCCATACAATTGATAAACATATGGTGGATATATATATATATTCAAGCTCATCCAAAATTTGATGACATCATGATGATGTCTTGTTGTTTGTGACTTGTCTTAAACAACTGAAAGGACTTTAGTCACAAATTGTTACTTGCAACTAAAATCTAATCGCAAACCCTAATCACAATTTTATGTTTTTTTTCTAGTTTGGGTGGTCTATCAATATTTATGACCAAAATCATTAAGTATTTATATTATAATATTTATTATAATTGCAAAAATTGTAGTTAATGTAAGATGTATGTGGAGTTTTCAAAATGTCGAAAGTGAACCACGTAACCATGCTTTAACTAATTGGAAATTAATGTTAGGTTAATACAAAGTGCTTATTGTGAAAATTCACACATAAAACAAGCTTGTTTAGGAAAAATTAAATATTTTATGTGATTTAGAAGTGTTTTTACAATTTCCGTCCATCCTTCCAATGTTGGAAATGGTGTGGTCCTTGATTAAATTCGCTCAAAGATCAAATGCATTTCTTTGTGAATTCCTAGATGTAGTGAAATTGACCAAAATTAAATTATATCAACTTTATGTTGATCATTTTTGTACGTTCAATAATTTTGTTTTCAATCAATTCATTGTTAACACCATGTGAATTATTGCCCATTGGGCCTCACCTAATTTTCACATGTAACTAATGTTGACTTATGCTTATTACCATATTTGGCTTATGACATTGGTGGCTAAAACTATTGTTGTGGAGATTTTGACAATGTTTATGTTCATGTGGATCATTTTGATTAATCTGCCATTTTTGAAATAATGATGGCAACATGTTTATAAATTGTCTCAAAATTGTTTATTGAGTTGTTTCATAAGTTATTTGATGCAAGAATTATGGTAACTCTTGGCATAGTGTACCCACATTATTGGTTATGTGAAGAAGTTGCCAACCAAAACTTCCTCCCCTATCTAAATCAAATTAAAGTTGCATGTGTGTTGACAAGAAAATCAAGGTGGCAACTATAATTCTTAGGCCATTAAATTCAAGGCAACTTAATGTGATTGGGTTTTCATATTCATCACAAATCATAATGTTGAAGCAATGATATGAGAACCATCAAACCTGAACTTGGATGTGGTTGAAGATCCATATCCCCTTTTCATCTAGAAATTAAATGAATACATATATGAAGCTGTTGAAATAATAGTTTTGCAAATTTTGGATTCGGTGGAGGATGTAAAAAATTGATCATCACAAAATCAACCCCTTTCTCATCACATTAAGAAACCAACTTGGCAAGTAAAGGATTTACCAAAAAAACACTACTCTTGAATCCAACCTAAACATTGATAATTGAACTACTAGTTGAAAGCAAACAATAAAATTATTTTAGGAAATTAAAGGGAAGTTTGCTATAGGGCTTGAGCCTATGACCATTGAAATGTAAAATCCCCCACTAGTCCAAAATGCAAATGGGTCACAGTTAATTTGTGTTTGTATTCCAAGGTAATTATGGGCCCAAGCCCAAGCAAATGGCCTTGGAAGGAAATAAATTTGAAATCTTCTATGGATTACTATGGAGAATGTTGGTTTAGGCCCCTAGGGTATTTTTTCAAACCCATGACCTCTTTGGACTTAAGGTGGGCCTAATGGAAATAACAATAACCCACAAGACCTAGAAAACCCCAATTGTTAATCTAAGGGAAATGTATTTTGGTGGTTTCACCTTTGAAAATTATCACACATAAATTTCAACCTAATAATAAAAGGGATAATCTATTTCCTCTAATCATCTCTTTTGAAGTTTCTTGCACTAAAATTGTTTATTTGTAATTCAATTTGTTGTTAAATTTTTTTCACGATATTTTTTTAAACCATGGAAGGTTAGTGACATGATGGAGAGTAAATTCACAAAGGAAAAATACAAAAAAGGATTAAAACATTAATAGAAAGTTAGGAAAGTCACATTTCCAAAGTTTTTTTTAAAAAAATCATATAGTTTAATGTAAAGGTCAAATTGGGATTACACTATGAACAAATGCCATTGAACCCTACCCCATGGATTTTTCCCATGGTTTCATTGAAATAGTGGGGTACCATGAGCTTCTAAAGGCCATGGCCCAAGCCTTAGAATGCAAAGTGCCCTTAAATAATGGTAATCATTTTCACAATTTGCTGGGTAGTTAGTTGAGAGTAATTTAATAATCTTTTTTTTTGTTGGATGTATATAGCCCATAAAAGCTATGTTAAAAATTAAACTACCAAAATCAAATTTCTAAAATATTTTCAATAGCTAAATATTCAATCCAAATTGAAAAAAAACCACCAAATTTGTATGCATGGTTCAAATACATTGTAACCAAATATATAAAAGTTTTTAAATTTCTAATTTCACATTTAATTTGTAGCCAAATTTGTTGATGCTACCATATTGGCACCTACAATTATCATTATCCATGCACACATAAATCAAATAACATAAAATCACTCTAAATTGTGAATCATCTCCAAAAACCATGACTCATTTACAAAATCCCCAAAAACCCCAGCCCCAAAAACACAATAGAGTCCACACAACAATGTGTTCAAATAAAACTTGCATAAAAACATAAAAACTTGAACCTACATAAAAAGACCTTATGTGTTCTAAAAATTTTGGTGATTTGAAAACACACAACTTGAGATTATATCCCAAGGACAAAATATTTCAAACCATGTTCACATTTGAACCAATTCCCAACTAAAAAACAATTAACTACACTAACTTAGTTAAACATTAACCTAATTAATATTTAATTAAAAATAAAATTAACATTGCTAAAAAATTTGGCCACACCATCATGTGAATCATCACAATTTAAATGACAAAAAAAAAACATTAGTCTAAAAAATGTAATTAACCTAAGTCATTATTGCACTTTTTAAAAAAATAGGTTCACCCCACTTTATTCATTTCACTTTGGCTAAAGTTATATCATTATAAAGTCATAATGGCATCATCATGTTTTGGTACCAATTGACATAATTCACTAATAATTGAAATATCTCATTATAATCAATAATTTTAAATACCCTAAGTTATACACTAGGTTATTCTAGGCTATGTTATTTTATTTTATTCAACATTAAGATATTCTAAGTAATTTAAATTATTCCACCTTAGGGTGAAAACATAATCAAAGGAATTAGGGGTGCCAAAGTAAAAATCCTTTTCCAAATGCTGCACATGACACATGTTGTTTTTTGTGTTGATTTATAATTCAAATTTTGTATTTCGAATACCCCATTGAACACTGCATTTTAGATATAAATACATTGACTTTATATCATGTATATTATGCACTCATGCCCCCTATCACATAAATATGAACAACTTTTATTAAATACACATTTTCAAAATCCATATTTATTAAGGTCAAAAACACCTTTGAGCCAAATGTGCTCAAAAGGGTGGGCATGTATTTAATTTTATATACATTTAAGTTAAAAACATAAAGTTATTAAAATGCTTAACCAACAACAATAACTATGACATGATGTAGCATATGACATTAGGATGTGGCCTATGATATTAAAAAGATTTGGTGTCTTTTGCAACCACCTATTAAACAAATTGTAATATTATTTAAAATATGATTTGGAAAATTAATGTCCACCACTTTACATTTAACATGTGTAACTTTGCCATATGGTGTAAATATGTAATCAAATTAACCTAATTGTAATCATAAGCTAGTTGTATATTGTGAGTCATATTGAAAATGTATATAATAATTGCCATTATACATCATAAAATGTAATTTAATATGTACGTTCATAAATTTTTTATAGGTCATCTTGTGATGGCAATAATCATGTATGCATTACATGAAAACACATGTGTATATGAAATTCCAGTGGAATCATTTTTTAGGGATTTATAAAAATGTTATATTTTAATTCAATATTTTTACAAATGGCATGCATGTATAAAGGTTTAATCAATTATAATTAAATCTATTTTTGAAAATTAAATCATGTGATATTTATGTGTATGTTTAAACTTTATAGTTCACAATGAAATTTTTTAGATAAATATTTTAAATCGATGTAACATATTTACATCTATATTTGGACATGATCTCACACCATGTTGACATGTTGAGTTGTTTAAGCAAATTGTTTAACATGATTTTAATGACCATAGTCATTTAATCCAATATGACTATAAATCCAATCGTAAACATAGTTGTTAATTCTTAAACTGTAATAATGTGTAAGCTATTCTACATTAAGTTATTTTTAATTATTTAAAAATATTTTAGGATATTTTGTCCTAGGTTTGTTTTTATTGTTCCAAACTATTCCACTTAAATTATTTTAAGTTATTCTCGACAATTTTACCTTTGGCTATTTTAAGCTATTATAATCTAGGTTGTTTTATGTTATTCTACGCTAAGGTCAAATAATCTAGAATGAATTAAGGTGGAATATCAAAATAACTTAAAATAAAATAACCAATGATAAAATATGATGAAATAATCTTAAATTGCCAAAAATATTCTAAAATAAAATAACCAAAAATGTTTACAATAAAATAATCTAGAATAACAGAGAATAGCCTAAAACAAAATAGCCAATAACAACTTGAGGTGGAGGTGACACATATTTGTGTAATGAAATCGCACCCTAAAAAAACAACAAGGGCAAAGATAAAAGTACGAAATTACACCCCCCTAAACTACTCGGGAACTATATCACTCGTTTTAACACACACCTCAATGGTGTAATGACTCTACCTTCATGGCAGGCTCAAACTAAAAGCATTCCTTATAGGGTTTAGAATTCTCATCTAGTTGCATGCACTTCCATGGAACATGCCCATTGGTCATATGTGCACATAGTATGATCTAGATGTCACTCATACATCAGGTTAAGTTTGTGCCAAAAATTTATGTACAAATCCTAGTACACCAATGAACATAGTATGATCTAGATGTCACTCACACATCAGGTCAAGTTTGAGCCAAAAATTTATGCACAGATCCTAGTACACCAATGACCCATAGACATTCCGTATGGGCAGAGCCAATAAAACATGACAATTGACCACATATGTATATAGCTCTTCAAAATCTGCACAAGCAACTGGAGCAACAGAAGTTGAAGAATAGCACCGGCTGTAACTGACAAACCAATTTAAACATTGATAAATGCACAACACAATACAGGTACAAATCAATGTGTAGATTGTGTAGAATGTGTACAATAAACGTGCTATTTATGCATCAGCATTTTCATGAGATTCATTTTACATTGAAGGAACTGAGGTCTGGCAGCCCCAATTTGAATATGTTCAATTTCAACAGATTGAGAGTAGAGTATAAAATAAAAATCAAGAGTTTCTTTGAACTTCTAGACAAAATTTGTTGGTAGGTGGTAGAAAAACAACTCCATACAAAAAAAAAAGCAGCAGGTTGGGGATCGAATCTTGAGTGTTTTTTTTTTTTGGCTGTGAGCTTGTGAAATTCGTTCTTTTTTCACATTGGCACTATTAAGCATGGAACCAATGACAGGTTACAAATTGTGTAATTTATTTATTTATTTATTTATTCTGTCACAATTAAAAACAGAAATTGCAACATATAAGTGTTTTTAGGGATGTCGAAATGCAAATAATAATAACAATCATCGCCAGATTTTCTACATTAGGTTCTAGCAGGGTAGCCAAATATATATATATATATATAGAGAGAGAGAGAGAGAGATGTATAATATGTCGAAATCAGAAGTAATTTAATTGTATGTGTCGAAATCAGATTTTTTCAAGTTGAGAAAATGTTTCTTCTTTTTTTTTTAATCAAAAACTTTTTTGGCTACCCCTTTAAAAAAAAGCCACTGTGTATGGCAAAATTAGTAGCCAATAATGTGTTCGAGTAGGTACCTACTACCTACCAACAGAAAGAAAGATTTTTCCTGCACGTGAAGCGTGCATGGGGGTAGGTTCAGGAATGGGAAGCGTCGCCGCGACTGTCGCGGGTGCCACCCACGGCGCGCGCTCTTCCGCCGTTGCCAGGAACTGACTACGGGTTCTGTCCACCCGCATGCGTCACCACCGCAACAAGCCCATGCACAGCGCACGCCTCCTTCACTACTGTGGCCATTCCATCTTCACGCTCTCGACGTCAAGCCGCGCGCGGATTGCTTGCCGCTTCCTCAGTTCTCGTCGTTGTCATCTTCTTTCCCTTAATTACTTTTCTGTATCTGGACCTGATCTCTCTAACTAATTTGTCGTGGTCTCTTTGTCGTTTTCGTTTCTCTTGCTTCTTAAATCCCCGGAATTTTTTTCTGTTGTTGCTTCTGTTGTTTTTGGTGAGCTTTGTTGTCTAGCTTGCTACACAAGGTTTTGTGCTCTAGTGTTTCGACTTGTAAATTACAACTCGTTTGGGATCTGGGATTTTTTTTCCTTTGTTTGTTGCAGATCAATCATCATCATGTCGTCAGCCGTGGATCAGCAGAAGAAAGATCAGTTGACAGATCGTGCGCACGAGCTTTACTACAGGGCGCAGCAGAATGCGCCCACCTCGCGTCAGATTTTGGGACTTGTGACCCTGCTGGTTGCTGGGGGTCTTCTGTTGCTGTTGGGAGGGCTCGCCCTCACAGGAACTACCATCACGGTGCTCTTGGCCACTCCTGTGCTAATCCTCTTCAGTCCCGTTTTGATTCCGTTGGCGGTGGTGGCTTTCTTCACCATCGGGGGCCTACTGGGAGCTGGCACCTTCGGCGTGGCGGTGCTGTCCGCCATCTCGTGGGCATACAACTACTACAAGGGTCGCCATCCCTTTGGTGCTGATCAGGTACTGAATATGATGATATGCGAGCACTGCCTGCATTGAACGTTATACTCCGTGATTTGCAATTCGTGATAATCAGCTAGTCTAAATTTGCAGAACTTGCATGTGTGTTGTTGCAAACAACAGTAGGTGCGGTGTGTGTCAGGGATTGGGGCCAGATTTGTAATATTTTGCACCTGGATAACAATTATCGACCTCTGACATTTGCAGATTGATGAGGTGCGCCATCGTCTTAGTGACACGGCAAGTCAAATCAAAGAGAAGGCGAGAGAGTATGGATCTGAAGCCAAAGGATTTGTGCAGTCCAAGACTGACACCAGTCTTGCAGCTTGAGTCATGGGCCGGCGCGGTCATCTTTGTAGTAGCAGCTACGCGTTAATAATTCCAGGGGATTTATGATCTTTGAGAGTTGGTGAGTTCATGAATCCCTGTAATCATGAGACCACAAAGCTGGGGTTTTGGGATCCTCAAGAACGCTAATGTACATTTTGGTAAACACTTGAGATATAAAATGCAGGTGTTGCAAACATTTTTGTGCAATACTTAGGTCGACTATCTACTATGGTTGTGCACAGAAATATTAGTACTTCATGATAACATTTACTTACTCCATCTCGAAGTGCACTAAGTTGAGTTCCAAAATTGTGCAAACTACTGAATTTCTAGTGTCTGTAAGTCTGTGGTTTGTGGAATAGTTCCTAGTTGTTTACTGTACTACCAGTTGTCTGTTAAGTAGAAGAAGATATATGATCTCTGCATGCTTTTGAAGGCCCTGATGAAACTTGTAGCCTAGTGATCATGGCACCCTCTTCTCATTTGCTTTGCTCCTGCATGTCGATGCTGATCCCCTTGAGAGAACTTATACTAAAGACTTGACAAAAAATGTAGGAGAACAGGGCCTTTCTGGGAATGTGGGCCTGGCGTGAGGCGCCTGATCTGAGTGAAACTTGAGATCCTTCATGATGCTTGTGAACATGCTTTAGATCAAGTTTAGTTGATGTGTTTGATCTTGATTAGAAATTGCAGTTTTGATTTTTTTGGCTCCTTAAATTACTATAGTTCTTCACTTGGAAGTTTGAATCAATTTTTAAATTCAATGTGCCTTATTTTCTCGTTGTTTAGAATTTTACAATATATTATTTTACCATCCTACTTGTTCTGAAAACAAGTGTCTAGTTTAGTAATATTTCAACTTGAAAAATCTATTTTGAAGGTTAAATAAAGTGTTATCAAATAAGCTAAAAATTATATATACTTAATTTAGTTTAGAATTAAAAATCTGTTGTTATATGTTTAAAGTCTTCTTTTAGGGAGTCCCTTGGAAAATAGCTTAAAAAGAAAAACAGCAGGAAAAAAAATTCAAAGTAATAAATAACAAAAATTTTACCCAAAAAATCAATTGAGAAAGAAGCAAACATCATGGATATGATATATATGTATGATTCATGTTGTTGATGAATGGATGGATGTCTTCAAAAATAATTGCAATATATGAATGATGATGACAAAAAATGAAAAATATGAGTTTAAATCCAGTAGAAAATGAAGAATTAACTAATAATACATTTTAAAATAGCATTAAATCATTAACCAATCAAAATTTTGGAAATCATATTAAAAAAATGCATTAAAGCTTTTTTCGCTTTTGAATGATGAATCCTTTGATTAAGTCCATTTGCAAAACTTAATGGGCCCCCATTGTATGTCACAATATTTGGAATGAATTCAAATTCACAACAGTAACAAATAAGATGTCATACTAAGGTCATATTCCAAAATAATGAAAATCTTCCAACTTGTGGATACATAACATGTGGATACATAACAATTTACCATGGAAACGTATGAGAAGGAAGTGAATAATACAAGAAAATATCATTTGAAAGACAAGCTACAAAGGAAAGACCTATAATTTCTTCTAGCTACATTTCAAAGTCTTTTGGTGTATTGGACAAGGCTTTTAAAAAAGACCATGAAAGCAATTTAAAGAATTTGTAGTTGTGAGATTCTTTCTTTATTTTTTGAAAAAATATTTACCTATTAAAATTGTGAAAAGTATTTAGTTGTAATGAATGATATTGAAAAAATCTCCAAGCTTGTGGTCTTTTCTAAACAAAACAATTATTTTGTCAAAAATTATTGGATAAAACACAGTCAAAGGAGCCAACCAAGTGAGTGAACATTTTTTAATTGCATTTTTGTATTTTTGAAAAATCACAAGTGAAGCATAATAGTTGGGATTGTCATAAAAAAAAATTTAATATTTTTTATTAATTGCAAAGTTTACATGCTCAAAGCTTAACATAAATCAAAAATGTTTTCACATGTTCAAAGCATTAAAACCTTGAGAGTGGACAATCATTCTTTGCTTAAATGTCCTTTTTTTCTACCAAATGTGCACCATTCCTGAGTGCATTCACAGTTAGGGTACCAAAAAAGAATGTTTAATTAAAAAAAGGACTGCAAAGCACAATTTTAGATTTTCAAAATGTTTAAAATATATTACAACTATGGTGTATTGTTTTATTCCTACAATTAAAATATTGAGAAAACAAGCTATTAAAAAAATCCAACAATTATTGGATGTTGTATTAAAGTCCTTTTAAGTCCTTGACTAATTTATTGTTAAGTGTCCATATTATAGTTTTTCATAAAAATAAATGTAAAAGAAATGCATAAAATGATCTAATTGATTTCAAACTTTTTGTATAAAAAAACCATATTTCCTTTTATGCAACTATATGTTCATTAGTACAATTTGATGAATAAATCATGTGAAAATTTCAAAATCTTGAAATTTTGAAGGAAAGGGTTACAAGGGAAATGATTCCCTTATTAAATCATTTAGTTAGTTGTTTATATCCATTAGGTTCAAAAATTCTAGCTTTAAATGCAAGTTTCATGCGCAAAATTAATCACATGAAAAAATATGTTTAGTTGATTTTAAAAGCCCATTTTTTCATTTTCTGTATTTGTACTTACAAACCAAAATATTCATGCACAATTATGTATGCATGTGAAAAATCATCACCACCACATACTTTGGACTATTCGATTTTTCTCACTTAAATGTGTTTCATGTGAATGTTATTTGTAATAAATCTTTTTCTTTTTGGTACCCCAATCGTGAATGTCCTTCGATTTGAAAATTGAAAAAGATTTTAACATTGATGATTAGAAGGGCAAAAGGACTTGAACTAATAAAAATTATTTTTATAACCAATTTGAACACATTTGGTTCAAAAGTGTTTTTGACCTTGAAAATTATGGATTTTGAAAATGTGTCTTTAACAAAAGTTATTCATGTTTATATGATAGAGGGCATTCAATGCATAATAATACAAATATAAATGAATTTGTAGTCAAAATGTATTTATATCTAAAATGTAATGTTAAAAGGGATACCTAAAATAGAAAATTATAAAATTATAAACCAATACAAAAACAACACATGTCATGTGCAATCTTTGAAAAAAAAACTTTTACCTTTGTGTCCTTAGCTTTTTTGAATGTGTTTTCACCCTAATGGTGGTTGAAAAGAACAATTATAAATTCTACCTCTCTTTGTTGATTATGTTTTTTCTCCTCCAAATTTTGATTTATGAACATCAAAATTTATTCTGGAATCAATCCTAAGATAATTTTTGCACTTACATCTCAATAATTTTTAAGTTCAATTAATAAATTAGATTTAAAAGCAAATATAGGACCAATTATGATTGTCTTTCAAAAGCATCCCTATCATTTAGTAGATTCCAAGTCCATGGCCTCTTTTGGGTCCATTAAGAACTTCGACAAGCACCATTGGTGGTGTTATGTATATGCACTATTTTGCAAAAGGTGGAACACTCCTTAGTTTAAGCTTGGAAATGATTTTATATATTATGTTTATATGATGGGTCATCGTGTGATGTTATATGTGAATCTACTTACAAAGAACATCATACATTTGTGGTCCAATTAAGATTTTTCTATGGTATGATTTTGTTTATTATCTCTAAAATCATGTCCTTTTTAGCTTTCTTTTAGGTTTTCTAATCTTCTTTGGCACCTATGGTAGAAATTAGAGCTATATGGCTTCCCAAAAGAATTGATGTGTTAAATCCTTAGGGAATTCAATTTTTAAATATATATATTTTACTTTCATCTGGAATTATTGTAACTTCGGTTCATCATGTTATATTAGTTGAATCCAAAAAACAAGTTGTTTACGTTTTAATAGCTACCAAGCAATTGTTACATTATCAAAAAAACTTTCTACTTACCTCTTGTAATCATACCATTATTGATGTTCGCAATGAAACAAACGCAATTTATCATTTAAATGAATTGGGACAATTTAAGATGGTGTAAAAAAAAAGGACCAAGTTAATTAATTGTCACAACCCTAGCCTTGGGCTTGCGACCAATGCAAGGGCTTGCAAGGTTACGGGCCAAGAGGGAAGCCCGGGAGTGAAGGAAAGTGTGAGGGAATGAACCCTCACACTCCCAAAGGAGCTTCCACTTTGGGAGTTAGAGTCCCAATGGACTCCCAAATGTTCAAAAAGCGATTACAAGGGGCAAAACCCAATTGCTCGAGGATTTTTTTATACCATTGGAAAGCTATTGAAATGTAGATGTCTAAAATGGGCTTGCATGACCCATTTAGAATTTGAAACACAAATTATGGCCAAAAGAAGGGCCGGGAATCAACTTGGCAATTTGACTCCCGACCATTAAAAGTCGGGAATCGACCCGATTTCCTTGCGTGCAGGTGGTGTGCGACATACTATTGAAAAGCTTTTGACAAGGACTACAACTTTGTTTTAGACTTCATTTCAATCGGAGGTCTGCACACAAAGTTATGGGGCATCAAAGTTGCGGGAATCCCAACTTTGGCAATTTCAGAACTCCCATTTGAGAGTCCTAGGACAAAAAGTCATTTGAATGTGGGTCTCATGGAGAGGCACATAGTATACTATAAGTGGGAAGGTGGTGGCTTCACCCAAGTCCAGGCCGTGATGAGTCTTGTGAATCCGAATTGCTCGTGGCTCGTCTTAGCACCAAAAATGCTCAAACTATGTATTAACCACCTTGTGTTGGTTTTGTGCAAGTTCGTGTGAGTAGTTGATGCTTGTCATTCTGCCTAGTCCCATCCCAAAGCTCCAACACGCCCCTTTACCCCCACTCAAAGTGCTACGAGCCAGGGAGCATGCCTTAACTCCTTGCTCTTCCGTTGTTTTCAGTTTGGACTCACATTTGAATGCATTAAGGGGTTTGGGGGTGCGTCCATTAATGAAAATTTATTTGATCATGTATTTAAAAGATAATCAAATGGGTCATTTGTGAATGTGAGGTGTGGATAAGATATTAATTTGAATGTGTTCAGTCAAGTTATTGATTAATTAGTAATATTATAGTGCTACATCCTTCAAAACAGAATGGTAATTTGTCTGCGATAAAACAAGAGGAGGTCTTAAGCTCAATATAAAATAAAAGCATTACAAGCATTACAAGCATGATTGGTTTTTTGTTCAAACTAACCTTATTAGTTAGAAATCTTATGTGTTTTCAAATAAATATAAATGTATTTCAATAGTATCAATGAATTAAATAGCCACAATCTAGATATCTAGGATGAAGGACTCATAGTATCTACCCACTTAATAAAAAAAGCTAGCAATAATAAAACATTTGATTCAATCTTATTTGTTTACATGCAAAATAAGGAGTTTAAACCAATGTACATGTAAATGATTTTAATTTATGAACTTTGTGTGATTGACATAAGAAATCTGACTTTATGTCCAAATAAAATCAATCCAAAAAATTTTAAATAAAATAAATGACTACGTGTCTTATGCATTATGAAGACATGGTAAAAAATCAAATGGGTGGGTTGTGGTGAGTTGTGTGATAGGAGTTACCTTGCACAATTTAAAAAGCATTTTACCATATCATATGAGTAAATGGCAACCAAGTCGTACAACTTTATGAAATATTTTTTGACTCTAACATTTTCCTATCCCTAATTTTCATAGGGTTTTAAGGAATGGAATATGTAAATACACCTTTCACGATTTTTACCCAAAACATGTTATAATTAAGTTTTTAGAAGAAATATAAATTTTTGAACAAAATTTGGCTAGAACCTTATAAATATTGTTTAAAACTTTCAAGTCCAACAAAGAAAATCATTGCCTAGATGTAAATAATGAAGGATCCAATTTGAACTTTATGGCAATTTAGTTAAATATTGAAATATATTTTCATGAATATATCTTGCAAGAAAATAATACAAAAAATTAACATCAATTTGTTCAATTTGTTTCCTTTTTCTACATATGTTTTACAACTATTTCGATTTAGCATCCTTCTTTCTTTTATTTTTTAAAATACCTCCAAAAAAATTTATACAATGCAAAGAAATGAATCCATTAACTACAATTACCAAATGGCACAATGCCATCTTTTGTATGTTCAATTGTGATAATAATGAAATTAAATGATTTTTTGTGAAAAAAATTTATCAATATGATTTCTTTCATATTAATAAAAGTATTCATTTTTCTAAGTCATTACTTCCATTGCTTTAGAAAATTTGCACAAATTTTTTACTTTTACAAATATATCAAAATAATTGAACTTGTTTTAATCCTTAAAGTTTTGCCAAAAAATAAATTACAAATTAAATCTTTAAAAATGAAATGATATTTGGATTTTTCAATCACCATAATTAATTAATAGTTAATAAAAGTCAATAGAAAATTTTTTATTAAATAATTTAAAATATATAAACATGCCTCAATTTTTCATTTCCATATCTCAAATACAATCAAAATTTGGCTACGTCTATGGATGATCATTATTTTCGCTCCATCACATAACACCAACAAAAAAAAATAAAACAAAATGTTATTTAGAATTAACATACACATAACATTGCAAAATTTGTTTGATGTCCAAAATCATAAACATCGTTTTTTATTCATGCATTTTTGCTAAACCTTCATGTCCATCCTTGCCAATTAATATTTTAAATACAAGCTTGCCTTCCTTGCCAAAAGAATGCACCTTGAATGCAAGCATGGTAAAGTAAATATTCATCTTTGTCAAGGTAAATGAAAACTGGGATGAAATAAACCTTGATCTATTAAATTTTTAAATATTAATTATTCCAATGATCCATATGAAAAGTTTTTAGACTCTTTTATAATAATTACATGTTTGATATGCATTTGAACAAGTAATTATCTTGTTTGAACAAAATAAGTTTCAAATATGTGAAAATAGGATTTTATTCAGAAAACTTTGTTATTTTCAAGTTGATCAAGCCCAAAATTTTATAGATCTACTTTCAACTTTTCCATATTATAGTCATAAATATTTATTAAAAATATAAAATTGAATATTAATATGTTTGAACATAGGGTGTAATCCTCATGGGGGACATTTAATGTTATTTTTGTGACCTATGTGCGTCAAACAACTATTTAAGGTGGGTATTCAGTTTTGGATTTATATTTTTCTCCACCCTATTATTATTTAATTTTCTAATATGCACATATTTTAGCCACCATGTATTTGATTATGATTTTTTTCTAACATCTAATTTCAATACTGTATATTAAATTAATCTTTTAGTTTTAGAAATTTTGGGATGAAAAAAATTTGCCTATTTGCTCTTTGAAATCTTATATCCAAAAATCCCTCCAACCACTTTCACATAGAAAGAAAATGTATAAGCTTGTGCTTGAACTTTCAACAAAAACTAAGAACACAAAGGCTTAAAACATTGGTTAAATGGGGTATACTCATCAATTGCATAAGTATTTAGATTTGTTTTAAAGTTTTTAGAATAATAAATAATATTTAATATAATTTTATAAATAAAAAATAGGACCTAAAAGCAATTTGCTTGAATAATTGTTAAACATGAAGTTGAAGACTTGTCATATGATTTGACATAATCCTATTGATTTCCAAATAAAAAATTGAATGTAAAAATATTCTAAAAATTATATTTTCAAAATGGAATTTTCAAATTTAATTAATTATTCAGTAAACATGTTGAAGCCACCCATGTATTAAAAGTTGAAATATACAACAAAATTGTGATAAAATTTTGATTTAAATTTCTCGATTGAAACTTTTCAATCATATTTGCTTTTGGCATGGTTACTTACAACATTGTCCTTACAATGTTAGTCCCTAATTTGAACTATGGTTTATTTTATTTGAATCATGTGAACTTTCAAGGTTTGGGATCCATTTTTTTCTTACAAACATCTAATGTTCAAGCATGGGTATAACTTAATGTTGTGCAGTTACTCGATATAGTTGGTTACTTGGGGTTGGATCTACTTTTGAATAATTAAAATTGGGTTTCAATGCCAAAACCAAATAAGAACCAAATCCAAGGTTATGAGCATTAAAGTAATTGAATGGGGAATTAACCCCCTAATTCCATTTTAATATTCAAACCAAAACCAAAACTAGATTTAATTCTTAAATGCCATAAGAATCAAAACCAAACCAAATTGTTTCAAAAAAATTAGTTCTAATTCTTGTTTAAAGTTAAGGATTATGGGTCGTGTTTTGTGTTTTTGCTTTGAGTTGTTCTCGTATTTTCACACAAGCCCACCACCCACCATCGTTTCATGTTATTGTGTTTTTCTAATTGTTGTTGGCCACCATTGCCATCATCCTTGTGATCCTCTTATAGTGTCGGTGCTAGTAATTATGTTATTTTCATTTTTGTAATTGTGCAATTCATGTCATATTGGTGATTGCAATGGTGTTTTTCTTGTCGATGCAACACATAGCTCACCATCACCCAAGTATTAACCTTCAACCTATTGCTTTTGATATTCTTTTGATCTTTTGATCCTCTCCTGATCCATTTGGTCATCATTGTTGTGGTCTTCATGTTGTTACAAAGCCCCCACCATCACCTTCATCTTGTGATTTTCTTATCATCCTTCTAGTGATTGTCATTTTAATATTCTTACTGCTATAGGGTTCTCACCATCATTTTCATCTTCTATTTTTTTTTTCATCCATCTAGACTTCTCGTTGTTGCAATGTTCCATGCCATTGCTTTTGTCTCATGATCTTTTTATCATCCTCCTAATCATCAACATCCTAGTTTTTTTAGTCGTTATAAGATCCCCAGTATCACTTTCATCTTGTGATCCTATTTTCATCCTCCTAATCATTGTCATCTTAACGTTTTTGTTACTATAATGTCCCTGCCATCACATTCATTTTGTCATCCTCTTCTTAGTCATTGTCATGTTTTGGTTTTCTTGTTGTTACAATGTCCCTACTAGATCACCTTCATCTTGTGATCCTCTTTTCATCCTCTTAGTTGTCATCATCATGGTCCTCTTGTTGTTGCAATGTTCCCACCATCGCTTTCATCTTGTGATTTTCTTTTCATCCTCTAGGTTGTTGTTGTCTTCTTATTATTGTGGCACTCCCCACCATTTCTTTCTTTTTGTTATCCCCTTCTCATCCTCCTAATTGTCATCATATTGGTCTTCTTGTTGCTACAACATCCCCGCCATCACTATTGTATTATGATCATCTTTTCATCCTCCTAGTTGTCATCATCATCCTAATCTTTTTATTGTTATAGCACTCCCCACCATTACCTTTGTCTTGTGATCCTCTTCTCATCCTCCTAATTGTCATCTAACTAATCTTCTCATTACTACAAGATTCCCTCCCATTGCCTTCATCTTTTGATCCTCTTCTCATCTTCTACTCTTATCATCCTTGTGTTTTTTTTTATGTTACTACAATCATAGCCATCTTCCTTTTGACATGGAGGACTTTCTAATTCTTGGTGAAAAAAACGTTAATTATCCCAATGAACATCCCTTGAAGGTTGATTATTGTGGTTCAATATCAATCTCTAGTGTAACTATAAGCACAATATCACAAATATTTACAATCACAAATCATGCTACAATCCAATGGGCTTTGTTCACAAAACAATGAGATTTTTGGAAAACTAAGAATTATAATGCCACTATTTGGGTGTTCTTTGCACCCACCATCACATCTTCTTTTGAAGTAAGTTTAAATTCAAACCAACCTAAGCAATTAAAGTGTTTTTTGTAATCCCATTGCCCCAATTACAAGACCTAAAAAAGGCATCATAACATACAAGACAACAAATGGGATTTATGTCTTCAAAAACATTTTGAAACTAGTCATTAACAATTGTGGAATGTGTGGATTGGAGAAAGAAGGTCCTAAAGGAAAAAGACAACTTGTAAAGAAAAGGTCTAACCCCACCCCCATCAACCATTTTTTTTTTCAATTGTGATCTAGCTTATCCCAAGAATGATTTTCACCAAAAATAATTCGAAATGGATTTAGCATTATTCATAGCTAAAAAATTAATGCCCTTGTTAGGCTCCATTGATCTTTTGTTGAGGTTCCATTTTTTAGGAATTAATTCTAAAACTAAATCTTCATCTAAATCTTCCATCAAGGCAAGTTTTGGTCAATGAAATTTTTCTTAGGACAACAAAAAAGACAAAACAAATGTACAATTTTTCAACCCTTGAGTCTTGTA
>Ga0209611_10004499_pt1 | contig 23836 bp, 15 predicted proteins | sample S1TSphgellanicum_3_FD_187693 | JGI IMG/M metagenome (GOLD analysis project Ga0209611, IMG submission 187693) | Host-associated microbial communities from peat moss isolated from Minnesota, USA - S1T2_Fc - Sphagnum magellanicum MG (SPAdes) (version 2) | ecosystem: Host-associated > Plants > Peat...
TAGTTTAGCATTCGGGACACCCTTTGGTGTTGGGACTTGCCACGGGCACTTGGACACACAAGACTCACCACGGCCCGGACTCGGGGGAAGCCACCACCTTCCCCCATATAGTATTCTCTGCAGCTCGTCACCGAGGCTACATCCAAATGGCACAAATTCCCGGGACTCCCAAGTTGGAGTCCCGAAATTCTCCCGAAATCGTCCCGGTTGGAGTCCCGGGACTTTGAGAGGTCATATCTTCTCGCCCTGACCTCCAATCGCGACGAGGTCTAAAACAAAGTTGTAGCGCTCGTCGAGATCTTTTCAACGCCATGTCGCACGCTCAAATCGAACGTCGGGAAGAGGTCGATTCCCGACTTTTAGTAGTCGGGAGTCAAACTGCCAGTTTGACTCCCGGCCCTTCTTTTGCCCATAACTTGGGCTACAGATGTCCGAATTGTCAATGCGAGGGCATTTTCGATATTTACGTTTCAAGACCTTTGCAATGACACCAAGAACACCCCAATGTGACGTGTTTTGCCCCTTGCTGTCGAGCTCTGAACATTCGGGAGTCCCGGAAGACTCCCAACCTCGAACTTTTCCAAGTGTTGGGCTTCACCCCCACACTTGGCCAAAGTGGGGTTGCGACACTTTTGAAGGAATGTCATGATGGACCACTTGCAGGCCATGGTGGTGTAAAGCGCACCACAACTTCCTAAAGAAGTCCTACTATTGGCCCAACTTGAAGCTTGATGCGGAGGAGTATGTGAAGACTTGTTTTGTTTGCCAACAAAACCGAACATTTAACAAGAAGCAAGGGGGCTTATTGCAACCTTTACCAATTCCCGAAGGGCCGTGGGAAAGTGTGTCAATGGACTTCATGGTAAGTTTGCCCCCTTCCAAGGGGTTTGATGCCATCATGGTTGTTGACGCGCTCCCAAGTCACGGGGTGAAACCCACTCGAAGGTTTCACAAAGTCAAGTTGCGGAAAATTGAGACTTGGTAGCACGCTCTCGGCTTCCAACTCTAAAAAGGGGTAGAAGGTCGAGTTGGGAGCCCAGGGATTAGACTAAGAAGAGGGACTAACTTATCTCGTGTGAATCTGCATAAAAAAATCAACCATAAGAGGTTAGTTTAGCATTCGGGACACCCTTTGGTGTTGGGACTTGCCACGGGCACTTGGACACACAAGACTCACCACGGCCCGGACTCGAGGGAAGCCACCACCTTCCCCCTTATAGTATTCTCTGCGGTTGGTCGCGGAGGCTACATCCGAATAGCACATTTTGTTGGGACTCCCGAAATGGAGTCCCGAAATTACCCGGTTGGACTCTCAAAACTTTGAACGGCCATAGCTCTCACCCCGAACTCGGACCAGGACGAGTCCTGAATCAAAGTTGTAGCTTTCGTCAAGAGCTTTTCAACGCCGTGTCGCACTCTCAATTCGAACGTCAAGAAGAGGTCGATTCCTGACTTTTAGTGGTCGGGAGTCAAACTGCCAGTTTGACTCCCAGCCCTTTTTTTGCCCATAACTTGGGCTGCGGATGTTCGAATTGCCAATGCGAGGCCATTTTCGATATCTACGTTTCATGAACTTTTCAATGACTTCAAGAACACCCCAATGCGAGGTGTTTTGGGCCTTGATGTTGAGCTCTGAACATTCGAGAGTCCCGAAGGACTCCAAACCTCCAACTTTTCCAACTGTTGGGCTGCACCCCAACACTTGGCCAAAGTGGGGTTGCGACAGTTGTGGTGGATCGATTTAGCAAAATGGCACATTTCATCTCCACAAAAGATGAAGCCACGGCTCAAGAGACGGGAAGGTTGTTCTTCTCGCACATATTCAAGCATCATGGTCTCCCAAAAGACATTGTGTCGGATCGAGACCCAAAGTTTACAAGTATGTTTTGGCGGGCCTTGTGAAAGCGAATCGGGTCGGAACTCAAGATGAACACTTCATTCCGTCCCCAAACTAATGGGCAAACCGAAAGGGTCAACTTGGTGATCCAACAATTCCTAAAGAATTATATGGCGGCGAATCAACAAGATTAGGTGGACCATTTGGAGTTAGCCAAGTTTTGTTACAACAACTCGGCACACTCCGCAACTGGGTCCACCCCATTCCAAATGGTGACAAGCAAATCACCAATTGTGCCCATGACTTGGGCAGCACAAGGACAAACTCCAAGTGATGCAAGTGAGGAAGTGTCAATGGTCACACAACTTGATGAAGAGAGGGGGCGCCTTTGGCAGTTGGCAAAAACCAACTTGGAGAAGGCGCATAAAAAGTACAAGGATGTTGCGGACAAGTCCCGACGAGAGGTGAAATTTCAAGTGGGAGACAAAGTGTGGTTGAACATCAAGAACTTTCGGTTGCCAGAAGGTTTAAGTCATAAGTTCTTGGGCCCGTATGCAGGTCCATTCAAAGTGTTAGAAAAGAAACTTTTCGACACTTATAAGTTAGAATTACCAGAAAACCTTAGAGTTCACCCCACATTTCATGTTTCCTTCTTGAAGCCGATCGCCCGTGATGCCTCAAGGCCTAATCAAGAGCACACCTCAAGGCCCCCACCAGACTTGGTTCATAATGAACCAGAGTTTGAGGTGGAGGCCGTGCTCAAATCAAGGCAACTTAGAGGACGAGAGCGGGAGTACCTAGTTAAGTGGAAAGGATATCATCCGATAGAAGCTTCTTGGGTGAATGAATTCGACATGGAACATGCCCAAGAAGCCATAGAAGAGTTCCACAATAGACCGGCAAAGAAAAAAAGATGTAGAATGTGATGAGGACATCACTTTTCTTTTAGTGGGTGACGCGCTCCCAAATCATGGGGTGAAACCCACTTGAGGGTTTCACAAAATCAAGTGAATAGGACCGAGCTCCTTGGCTCCTCCTCACTTTTGGGCTCATCTTGGTCTTCCCGGAGCCTTGGTTCCTCCTCACCAATGGATTCCAACGGGGCTACTTGGTCCTCGGCGGGCTCCCCCAACATGGAGCCTTACGGTTGCTTGCGAATCTTCTTAGGTGCCATCCCAACCCAAGAAGTGAGCTTCACCACTTGCTCTGATACCACGTGACGCGCTCCCAAGTCACGGGGTGAAACCCACTTGAAGGTTTCACAAAGTCAAGTTGCGGAAAGTTGATATTTGAAGGCACGCTCCCGGCTTCCAACTCTAAAAAGGGGTAGAAGGTCGAGTTGGGAGCCCAGGGATTAGACTAGGAAGAGGGACTAACTTATCTCGTGTGAATCTGCATCCAAAAAAACCAACCACAAAAGGTTAGTTTAGCATTCGGGACACCCTTTAGTGTTGGGACTTGCCACGGGCACTTGGACACACAAGACTCACCAAGGGCCCGGACTCGGGGGAAGCCACCACCTTCCCCCTTATAATATTCTCTGCGGCTGGTCGCGGAGGCTACATCCGAATGGCACATTTTGTTGGGACTCCCGAAATGGAGTCCCGAAACTGTCCCAGCTGGACTCCCGAAACTTTGAACGGCCATAGCTCCTCGCCCCAAACTTGGATCGAAACAAGTCCTAAATCAATGTTGTAGCTCTCGTCGAGAACTTTTCAACGCTATGTTGCACTCTTCAAGGCGACGTTGAAAAGAGGTCGATTCCCGACTTTTAGTGGTCGGGAGTCAAACTGCCAGTTTGACTCCCGGCCCTTCTTTTGCCCATAACTTGGGCTGCAGATGTTCGAATTGCCAATGCGAGGCCATTTTCGATATCTACGTTTCAAGACCTTTTCAGTGACACCAAGAACACCTCAATGTAACGTGTTTTGGGCCTTGCTGTTGAGCTTTGAACATTCGGGAGTCCCGGAGGACTCCAAACCTCCAACTTTTCCAAGTGTCGAGCTTCACCCCCACACTTGGCCAAAGTGGGGTTACGACAGTGGGGTTACGATAGTGGGGCAGAGTGTCACATAAAATGTACCACATCAAGTGCAAGTGAAATAAAGGCTTTAAAACTTCTAAGAGATTATATCATGAAAATTTTGTATAAGGCAAATAGAGTTGTCAAGTGGCATGGGACAAATGAAACTATTTCGCATAGGCTCAAATCAAAATCGGACTCCTCCTTGGGGTTGAGGAAACTTGGCCCCGAAAAGAGGAGGCAAGCAAGGTGAGCTTGCGGGGACACGCACATGCCTTAAGTGCATCCCGAAGGGTTGGTTGGTAGTGTGGCCAACGCGGGAAGTCATGACCCCGCTCACATACTTTAAGTGTAGTTTGGGACTTGGGCTTGGCAAACCCAAGTGTTGTTTCTCGTACCTTGATAAGCAAACCTTTTAGTTAAGGCTTGGTTGTTGTGACCAAGGCGCGAGATAGGAAAAGGAGTCACGTCAAGTTAGCTTAGGTCAAAAGTAGACTTGACTTAAGTTCCTCATGAGGGGAAGAATGAAAACGTTCCTCCCAAATGAGGAGTTTCGTTAAACTAGGATAGTTTAGTCCTCTTTTGACGAAGCGTTGGATGAGGGTTTTCTATAAGACCCTTTTGGACTTGTCAAGAAAGTGTTGGAAACTTGGGGACGCCTAAGTTAGCTTGAAACAACGTCCAAGTCGCAAAGTCGGCAAATGGCCAAGGATCCAAAAGAAAGCAATTGCAATTGTACGAAGGAAAGTTCTAAGTGTCAATGAGGACATTGACCTCTTTCTTCTAGTGGGGGAGAGTGTCGCAACCCCACTTTGGCCAAGTTTGGGGGTGAAGCCCGACACTTGGAAAAAGTGGAGGTTTGGAGTCCTCCAGGACTCCCGAATGTTTAGAACTCGACAACAAGGCCCAAAACACCTCGCATTAGGGTGTTCTTGAAGTCATTGGAAAGGTCTTGAAACGTAGATATCGAAAATGGCCTCGTATTGACCATTTGGACATCTGCAGCCCAGGTTATGGGCAAAAGAAGGGCCGAGAGTCAAACTGGCAGTTTGACTCCCGACCACTAAAAATCGGGAATCGACCTCTTCCTGACGTCCGAATTGAGAGTGCGACACGGCGTTGAAAAGCTCTCGACGAAAGCTACAACTTTGATCTAAGACTTGTCCTGATCCAAGTTTGGGGCGAGGAGCTATGGCCGTTCAAAGTTTCGAGAGTCCAGCCGGGACAATTTCGGGACTCCATTTCGGGAGTCCCAACAAAATGTGCCATTCGGATGTAGCTTCCGCGACCAGTCGCAGAGAATACTATAAGGGGGAAGGTGGTGGCTTCCCCCGAATCCGGGCCGTGGTGAGTCTTGTGTGTCTAAGTGCTCGTGGCAAGTCCCAACACCAAAGGGTGTCCTGAATGCTAAACTAACCTCTTGTGGTTGGTTTTTTTGGATGCAGATTCACACGAGATAAGTTAGTCCGTCTTCCTAGTCTAATCCCTGGGCTCCCAACTCGACCCTCTACCCATTTTTAGAGTTGGAAGTCGGGAGCGTGCCACTAAGTCACAATTTTCGTAACTTGACTTTGTGAAACCCTCAAGTGAGTTTCACCCCGTGACTTGGGAACGCATCAGTTGTTGTTCAAATTGGTTAATATCTCCTTTTTAACCACATCCTTTGGTGTGGCATCATCAGATTTAGACATCACAACTAAAGCTGCCCACAATAAGGTGTGATCATCACCATTTCTTGTAGCAATATTATGTGGTTGTACCATAGGAGCTTTTATTCTTCATGGTAACCTTTCTCCCAAGCCCTTCATGGTAAGAATTTGTGCCATCTGTGTGACCATTACTTGCAATTCATAAACGATGTACATAAAACCAAAGATAAGAAGAACATAATCAATTAATTTACTATATGTTGAAATATGAGTTTGAATGTTTAACTAACAGCTCTTTTATTGGTGTAAAATTAACTCAAAGTTGAAGCAAAAATTTAATGTTTAGTTCAACACTCAACATTCTATGTCCAACATTCAAAATGCAAATTGGTGTAACTAAAATTGTGAGGAAAAGATTCCAACTAATTGGACCCTACACCCTCAATAAACCTTGTCACTAGTATATATTAATACATATAACAATAGATTGCATTTTGTGAGTCTTTATGTCATGCATGTATGTTTACATTGATTAGCCACCTACCATCACCAAGGTATTCATAACTTGATATGCATCTTGGTTTCCATTACCATCTAAATGCCAAAGGAAAGAATTGAAAGGCTTTGAGCAAGATGAACCAAGCCATATGGACATACTTGAGATCCCCAAGCACTCCAAGGATTTACATATAGTCAATGGAGAAGGTGGGACCCTTGTTAGTTTTCCTACCAACATAGAGCTTAGAAGGAAAGTCCCAATGCCTCCCAAAAGGCCATTTCTTGCAAACTTGCTCAATAAAAGTTTCTATACTTGTTTATGAAGAAATGTCCCTTTTTAAAGGAAGGGTAAGATTCTACAAGGTGCTGCATTGTTGGAGGTGTTGGAAAAGGGTGAAAGCACACTATGGTGACCCCCTTTGGAGTGTCACATTGTATTACTTTCTAGGGGTGTGCATGTTTGAGTGTATTCCACCTCAAACTTTTGAAAGAATTTCACAATATTTTTGCATATTATGTTAGAATATAACTTAGGCAAGATAATAGTTTTATGTACTCAAAAACACAAATATACTCCAAAAATAATTGAAATGATTTTTAATATTAATGAAAGTTGAAGGTATATTGAACCATGTCATTTCACATGGTTTGAACCATGTTTGGATATCATGTGAATAATTTGAAAATTTTCATATCAAAAAGTGAATTTTTTGAGCAAAAATGTAGTAAATGTGTGGTAAATTGAAAATTTGACAAGTAATCACATTCACATGGAAGATGACAAGCATAACTAGATGGTCATTTTTAAAAATTCCATTAAAATTGATTATTTTAATGATTAGTGAAGCTTTAAAATTAGTGTAGTCAAAACAAGATAATGGCCCTATTATACCAATGTGTATTATAAATATACTCATGGATCTTTCAATATATATAATGAAATTAATAATTATTATTTTATGACATTACATGACATCACTTTTGTAAAAATAATAATTATAAAGCCCAAAAATCAAAATCGATACCCAAAATTAAATGTACCATACTTTTGGAACAATTATACTATGTGAATTATAATACTAAACCCAAAAGTGCTCCAAGGGGGAATCATTGTAATGTGATTTTCACCCAAAACCCTAAACCCTAAACCCTTTGGCTATTGAAAACAAGGTTAGACATTGTGTTTACATTTAGAGAACCTTTGAATAGAATGTTCGATATTGCATATCAAATATAGTTATATCAAATATACAAGGAAACCATCTTCTAGGGGAATCATTTGACAAACATTGTTTCTTGTTCAAAATGTCCATATATGGTCTTGGGAGTGGAGTGGATTTGGTGAAAAGAACAACAAAAGTTGATCTTAAGACTTCATGGGTGATGTTTAATCACATCAAAAGAGTGCACAATTGGACAACAATGAAGGTGCATGTTTATGATCCTTTTTGTCATCATTTGTGGACTATTGCTAGCCAATGGTCAATAATCAATAGCTAAAAACCATAGCCAATAACAAATGACCATATTCAATTGCCAATAGCCACTTAGCACGTTAAAGCCAAAGCCTCCTAGCACCCTAGCCCATATACCTAGCATAAACTAGAGGTGGACAACTCGTGGGCGAAAAAAAAAAAATTGATATGCTCAATTTGAATAATCATCTTGGGTTTTCCTTGTTTGGAGCCACGTTGGACCCCTATTGACCATGGACAACTCAAAATAAAGGATGAGGGATCAAATATGAGATCAAATAGAAGGTCAAAACTATGAGGCTCAACTAAACATCACTTTACAAATAACTTCATTATATTGAAAAGTTTACCCTAATACTTTGTGAAAAGCCTTTAGAAATACATCATTGACACACACACACCATACATACAATCTCTACTTTCCTCCTCATTTCAACTCATCACTAATTCCTTATCCAATCTACCAAATGCCCTAATGCTCCCCCCTACCTAACCCTTCCTAATTAAAAACTACCCCCTCCATTACAACCTTAACAAGGTCATTCAATCAAAATTAATCCACAATTTATTTAAAGATCTTTCAACATTATTATGATTGGAAACATTTTCTCTTAAAACATTCAAGATAAAAAAATCAATTATTTTTCATATGAAGTCAAAGAGTCCCAACCAAAGCTAGCTTTGAGTGATGTGCAAATATAACAACCCAATTAAAATACATTTTGGGTAAAAGATTAGGAAATTTGTAACTAGATTTGTATGCAAACATTGTTTCATGACCCATTATATTAACCTTGTTGGACAAACTAAGTGAAATGCACATATAATATACAATTATTACATCTTTGTCAATATTAAGCATTATCATACGGCATACCTATATGTATTTTTTTTGCAAAACATATAACTTCATGTGGCAAGTTTATTACAAAACATTTGAAAATGGTTCATGGTAATAGTTTTACTAAAGTGCCAAATAATTTACTCCAACACAATGGGGCTGGCTAAAAAACAAGGTACCTAATAATAATAATAACTATTTTCTCATATACCCTTTTGTGCATTTGAGCCATTTTGCAATCTTTATGAGCCTATATGCATCAATGTTTCTTATGATGTGCATTTCATCAATGTGTGTGCATTTCCCATAAGGTGCACTAAGCTTGGTCTTGCAATATTGTACTATACTTTAGTTGTATTGTTAATTCAATACCAATGTAGGGTGCATGCATTGTGTTGTGCAAATTACACGCACAAAGTGCATTTATCACATGGAACAATGTTCTCAACCTTGATAGATTAAATGGATATTCAGCTTGATCCAATCAAAGATAAAGGGCTTACAAGTGGTTTAGTGAGTATGCAGGAAATAGACTACCTCTTTCCATGTTGATTCAAAGTATTGAAGCTAATACGGATAAAGCATTGTTGGTTTTTGGCTTTGAGTCACAAAATTGGGCTTGGAGAATGTTTACCAAGATAGATAGGTACACACAATGTTGATGCTTGGAATGCAATGATACACAACTTGCCATTACACTTCAATTATAATATATTGCCATGTAGCTATAATCATTTGGATCTAAAACCCACCATCTACCTTGGTATGTTTATTGGACCAATCATGATCTCAAAGTTTTTTGAATGAATTCCTCTCGTGTGTTATAATTGTTAAGGTTGTAATGTTTCAAAGACATGCTCAAGTGAGTAAATGAAGCACAACATGGTTGTCACTTCATGGATGAAATAATTGGACTTGCAAGCATGGTTGTGTAGTGTTATTGTCACTTTAGGGATTAAAAAATCAAATTCACGAGCATGGTTGTGATCATTGAAAGATGTCTAGCGCACAAAGTGCCGATTTTCAAAAAAAATCTTCATATATTTGCCCTTTACCTCATCTTGCCATTTTCACCTGAGAATTGGAACTTCAAATTAGTTTTTGGAAATCTTTGACATTGTTTATGTGTTGAACAATATCATTACATAGCCTAAGCCCTTCCTATGGTTTATGGATTAGAGTCTTTTGAACAACCTATGAAAAGCATTTCAAAACTCCTAAATTCCTCCCACGAAACCAAGAGCATCACAACTAATTTGCACCAACAATTTTGATCGATGAACAATGGGTTAGAGGATAGGGTAAACTGTTTATAGAAATGAGGAAGTCATAAAATTTAACAATTGATGTGCTGAGACTTTTGTTTTGGTTGTAAATTTGTGGATTATTTGGGATTTTGGATTCTCCAAGCTAGCACAACTACAATGAAGAACACTTGAAGTGTGAGACCAAGCCACAAAGTATCATCTTCTGAATCCTCTTTTGAGAACTCAATCTCCCTTGGTATAAATTCCTCTCTATGTGCCTTTTCACCATTGACTAGATCAAAAACAAAAAAAGGCAAAACATGCATCTGGTATTGATCTTGAATGGTAACTGCAGCAATGGAATCAGAAGGATCGAACGGATTTATATCAATCACCGCAGCAGACTCCCAATTGTTCTTGCTCTCCAATAATAACCATGCTTTTTGTGGTGACACAGCTACTAATCCTCCTCCATTGAACTGCAATGCTATTCCATCAACTGATGTTAATGGGTTCTTTAGATTTACAACCTCAACTTTTGCACTCTCCAAATCTACTTTGAACATTGCACCTGAATATGATTGCAACACCAGAAGATAAGCTCCCTCTGTATGGTACGCTAAACCATTCGATCCCCACCATGCCACTGAAGAATTTACAACTACAAGTTGTGACAAGAAAATGGAGCTTTTGGCAAACACGGATGCGATTCCTTCCATTGTCACTTTCCAAATGAAATCTCCATATGAGTTTGTAAGGTACACATTTCCTGCACTATCAGCAACCACATCATTCACCATGCGTTTTTCCCCTACGAACAACCCATATTCCCAGTTCCATTTTTGTGTGGAACCAGAAGCAGAAGCAGAACCATTCTAATTTGTTTCCCAGAACCACACCCAGAGGAGGTTCTTCATAAAAGTAAAGAACCGCCCAGCATTGGAGAAAACTACCTCTGGGCCAACACCCAGAAACTCAAAAAGCTTACATTGAATTTTTCTATGCTTGCAACTACTGCAAGGAAATAGCAAAAGAAAAATTAATTGTTGAAATTCATTGAATTCTTTGATAGCTAGTCATGTTACCTTCATGGACTCCCACATGATGGAGTTTGGTGAACAAAAGCCTTTGTTTGGTGTCCAATTCATAAGCTGCAACTGCACTAAAAGGTGCATCAGTTCCATTTGTGTTTTGAACAGCAACAAGAACTTGATTGCAGGGAAGATCCACATGTACACTGAGAACAGCAGATGTGCCACTATAGTCCTTATCATTCACAAACTCTTCCACATTTCCTTCAGGGGAAACTGAGATTATGGAGCCTGTAATTAAGGAACCCAAGAGAAACCTTCCATGGCTAGCATCCCAATCAAAGCTCTCTGGATACACCAATGGGGGATTTAAAGCAAAGAGGTTGTTGCAGTGGCTCGTTTGCACATGAGACTGAGAAGCTCAAGAAGAGCAAACCCATCCAAGAATAAGACTTGTGTAGGAATGTTTTTGAGCTTTTCACTGTTGCCATTTAGTCCTCTACTACGTTCAGCATCTAGATTAATGTTCTCCAACATGATTAAAACAAAATTTGATGGGTGTTTTAGAAAACCCAACTGAAGCTTGAGGGTTCATCAATCTGCTGTTCTTGCCTTGCCAGAACACAAATTTTCTTTGATATCTGCAGAGAAATGCATTACACTATTTTCAGTGTTTTTCAGCTGAAACACAACTTTTTGTTCAAGTTTTCAAGCTATAGCAAGAGCTCTCAGATTGTCTTCATCTCCATATTTCTCAATTAGTTTTTTCTACTTGATCTTGTGATTTCTGAGAACTCTTGTAGCATTTGCATTTCCTGATGTAGAAGTTTTAAGGTTTCTTTCATAATCTGAAATAACTATTCTTAATCTTTTGCAACATTGCTCTTGAGATTTTGTTCAAAGAAGTTGGTGTTTTCTTTCTTGAATGAGGGAGCTGGAAAATTCAGTTCCAAATTGAGTCTTTTAAGTCTTTAATTAATTATATTGTAAAAGTCTAATTGCAAGCCAAAGGCATCATACCAAAAAGAGATCAACTAGCAAATTTGCAAAAGAGATGATCATCACAAGTAACTTCACAAAGATGTGCACCAAATTTTTTTGGGGGGCCAAAAAAATGTATTGGGGAAGTTGGGTTTGTTTTTTTTTTTTTTGGTTCTTGTGAGTTCACAAGTTTTCAAACTTTCAAAGGTCCTCAATGAAGAGGTGAATTGAGAGAAAAAACTAAGATGTGAGCTTCCTTACCCAAGTGTTATACAAAGGGTTTAGGGTTTACCCAAGGTGAACACTAAACCCTAAAACCCTAAACCTTACAAATCACACAAAGGTTGAGCAACTTTGGTACCTCTCTCTATATATATTAACCTAGATTTAATTGCAATAATTTTATCTCTATTGCTTTTGGGTATGAAGGCCTTGAGGTTTTAAAAATAAATATATAGATCAAGTTTTTCATATTCGAAGCCATGATTTTCCAACTCTCCAATAACCTTTTTTTTAAATGAATGAAAAATTGTTTTCATCACTTAAACAACCAAAGTACCAAGATTTTGAGCTGTTCTAGGGTTACTCCTCCTCTTTTGGTTAACTCCAATACTCTTGACCTTCTTCCTCCTATGCTATGAATTTTATGCACTCAACACCACTAACCATATATTAATTAAACTAACCTTGTATTAATTAAATTAAACCCTAAGCACCATATTTTTAAAAAAATTAACCTTGTATTAATTAAATTAAACCCTAAGCACCATATATTTTTAAAAATTAACCTTGTATTAATTAAATTAAACCCTAACCACCACATATATTTTTTAAATTAACCTTGTATTAATTAAATTAAACCCTAACCACCATATTTTTTTAAAAATTAACCTTGTATTAATTAAATTAAACCCTAACCACCATAATTTTTTAAAAAATTAACCTTGTATTAATTTAAATTAAACCCTAACGACCATATATTTTTAAAAATTAACCTTGTATTAATTAAATTAAACCCTAACCACCAATCAATTAAATTAAAGAAAAAGCACCGGTCACTAACCCTTCTTCATTGTGCATTGCCGAAAGTGAAGTTTTGTTATCGGAAGTGGGCTTTCTCGAGTGTGTCGGTCAGCTACGTCTCCAGGTGAAATCTTTTCAGGAGAAATCCCTCCGGCTCCGAATTTATTAGGATAGACACCTTTTCTTTTCTTTTCTTTTTGGGGAGGGGCGGCGTGGGGGGGTTTCGGAGTGGATTGATTGAGTTCTCAAATTGCCTGACGAGATTGGGATTGTCAAAAAGTTTCTTTCGTATTGCGGCCGGATACTTGAATAAAGACAACGAAATTATGTCTCGTTTCCAAAAAAATTTCATGTTTTTGAGATTATGTGTTACTAGGTTTTGGTGTACGTCTAGACTAGACGTACAAAAGTTCGGAAGAATATAAGGACTCCCACCTTTATATTTCTGAATATCCCACCTAAAAAAGGCGAGGGAGGGGGGTCTTAGGCCTATTATTTGCAATTGGGAAGGATCTTATAGCCATAAGATCCATCCCACCCACTACTATCACCTCGGGATCTCTTCATATGATAAGGTTCACCTTGTGCTTTATGTTGGATAAGGTCCCCAAAATGTGCCCCTTTATGTTGGATAAGGTCCCCAAAATGTGCCCCTTTATGTTGGATAAGGTCCCAAAATGTGCCTCCTTATGTTGGATAAGGTCCCAAAACGTGCCCCTTTATGTTGGATAAGGTCCCCAAAATGTGCCCCTTGATGTTGGATAAGGTCCCAAAATGTGCCTCTTTATGTTGGATAAGGTCCCAAAATGTGGGGTCGGAGGACTCAACGACCACCTTGTCGTAGGCCCCCAAATATGTTCCCACCCTAGGGCTTTATCCTACACATAAAAACCGGACCTAATTTTCTTCATTGCAATTCTTTTGAGTACCACCACACCACATAAAATATTTCGTGGTAGGCCGTCCGGGGGGGGGGGGTCACCGTACAAAATTTGTAATATGTCATCCAAAAAAAAATTATGACTCCATTGTGGATGAACCACCTCCGTCGATGCTGAGTTAATATATGGGTTCCACCTTGGTAACCCCCTTTTGTAAGGTGTAGGTCCTATACATAGGTAGGTAGGTAGGAAACTAGGTGACTAGTACTTTAAGTAGATAGTGTAAGTGGATGGTTTATACAGAGTAAGTTTTTACTACCAACTTGTTAAGCTGGTCCATTAGTAGGTAGGTAGTAAAAAAGTAAACTAAAGCTAACCATCGTGGTCTAATTAACCATCATGGTTAGTTAGCTAGGGGAATTGGAACCCAACAGAATACTGTTTTGTGACCATTTATCATCCATCCTTCATGATGCACTTTGTGGGTAGTGGTTTGTGGTTCAGTCTGGTCCCTGAACTCGTACCCGTCGAGATTGATCTCAACCCGTGTTGGGCGGTTATTGGAAGCCGGAACCAACCCCCGACGGTTATCAGGGAGGCTGATAAGACTCCTAACCATGGTTCTCGAAAAATCGAAACAAAGGACCCGGTTCCAGTATATAACCAGGGTTCTCCAAATTGTGGAAAAATATCAAAATCCCGGTTAGAAGCTCATTGCCGGTTCTTACATGAGAACCGTTGGTTCTTTAAGGTTTTAAACCCCAAACCCTAAACCGGGACTGACAGAAAACCTAAGTAGTCGACGAATTGCACAACCATTCTTAAAACCCTAAACCACTCCAATTGGTTTCACAAGGTATGTACAATCCTTGGATGGAAGTGTGCTTAGGGTTTAGGGTTTAGGGCTCTCCATTTTGAATATGCAACCCTAAACCCTATATGAACTTGTGTTATCTTTAGACAAATTTTCAAACCAAAAATATTGGGAATTTTTGGGATTTTTTTTTGGCATAAAAATTTGACTAATTTGGTGAAATTTTTCACCCAAAAATCACCAAATTTTCAATATCACAAAATTTGCAAGAAATAAACCTTGCTCAAGCAAAAAAAACCTATTTCAATTATGAAAAAGAAACAAAAAATTGGATTGCCTACTCCAACGGCAAATTTGCAAAGTTGATCTTATTATGATCACACATTTAAGAACACGTTCTAAAATATCCTCCTAGTACCAAAATATTTCTTGCTAAATTTTGGTACATAGCACCTATAATATCATATGTACAATTAATGTTTAGTATGAATTAATTCTCAAGAGAGCTTGTTTTGGGGGGGGTTGGGGATCTTAAGCTTACTCTAGATCCAAATTTCAAGATTTGAATTCAAGACCTTCCGCATACAAGGGACAATCTAAACCATTGAAAAATCTCAACAACATCATTAATGCACAAAACACTTAGTGTATTTATTATTTATTGTTGAAATTTTGAAATATTCATTTAATGCGACCACCACACCCTTTTTTCAAAAATAAATAAATAAATTCAACACACAAATGTGAATTATTAATCGTGGGTATAGGATGTTGGCCATGAAACCCAAGTTTCAAAATTTGCAAATATCATATTTACATACATACATACATACATACATACATACATACATTTATTTATTTATTTATTTATTTATTTGTGACATACAAATTGTCGATATAATTTGAATTCACAATTTTTCATTTAAACCACGATTGCACACCTCATTACACAAGAAGAACCCTTATTATCACACTTGTCACTTCATCATGCACACCAAGACCAAACCATTGCACACCACCTTGTACCCAAGGTTACTATTTCAATTACAAAAACCAAAATGTTGTTGTGGAAGGATAGGAAAAATTGCTAATGGACATTAAAGTTTCAATGTGCAAGGATATGGAACAACCTTGTGCTTAGCAATAGGAGAATTGTTTTGCGATAATAGAGAGAGTCTCAATGATATATGCTTTTACCTTAATAGCCCCATCATGGGAGTAGCCCCGACACACTATTAAGATTTTTTTTAATTGCCAAAAGAAGATGATAGAGAGAAAGGAAGGAAATAGTGTGTGCTTTGGATTAATGTTAATGGAGATGCACATTGCTTTGGAGGTGAAATTTTTTTACTAATGGTATGTATGTATATTTATATATATATATATGTATGTATATTGTAGCTTGGTGTCAATTTCCACATTGACAAATCAATTTATTTTTTAAAATTTTGAAATTATATATGTTTCCATCATCTACTATAATATTGTCATATGAGTAATGAAACTATTTAGAGTGTAGCCTATGATAATTATGATGATTTTCAACATGTGAACTTCATATTTTCACATATTTTCATTTCACAATTTTGAGGATTTTTTAATGGCAAAACCAACCTTAGGGTAAGGTATAAGTTGAAGCCCTTCAAAAATTTTCAATGGTGCTTAAAAATTAACATCATGTTGGTGTCATTTTATTTAACAACTCAAATCAAAACCCTTGTTGTATCAATGTACTTGCCACAAGCTCCATTGTACAAAACAAATGCAAAACCTACCAATTATTCTCAATATTCCAGTATTCTCCATATGACATAAAAACTTTTGAAACCTTCCTACAAGATTTGTGCACACCACAAGTTGTTGTTCTTTGAGTAAGGTTTTATAACTTCCAAGGGAAAGAAAGACAAAAGAATTTAGTAAATGAATTTAACAATGTTGTAATTTTATTCACATTTTGCAAGACCCCACATTAAAGTCAAGTAGTGAAACACAACATCTTCGGATTGACATGCATAAACATTGTAACTACCAAAAAAAAGATCACCAAATAGGACAATAAAGCATCAAACATCATGAATGTGTAATGCATGCACAACCTAATCCTATTAGACACTAAGCAACTATGACAATAAGAAGGTCCACAACGATTGAGGATCAAAAACCATGGCACTCTTCACCATTCCAAATGAGCAATTGGAACTTTTAAACATGAAAGAATATTTCATTCTTATCCAAGTCCTACTTATAATTTTAAAAAACATTAATATCATAAACATTAATCACATAAACATCATAGCAATAGATAGTAGAAGTGCCTTGACAAAATAAAGAAAAGGGAGACTCAATGACAATCATTTCATTTCCATAGTGGTGTTGCCTTCTTAAACTCTAAAATGATTTATCAAATCATTCATGATATCCTTATGGATGTTTGAGTTTAACATCCTTTTGGTCTTTAACAAGAGGCTTCAATTGATACTTTGCATCTCATCTTTTTTATACTATTAGTATCATATATAAACTTGTAACAAAATTCATTATCTAGAATATTTTATGCAAAATCACACAAGTTATGTAAATCTTGATGAATCTGGCCATTCCCATTACCTACATGGGTTATGGATGATTACAAATCTAACTTGAAACATTCCAAAACAACTATATGGGTTTTTTTTTTTTTTTTTTTTACATTTTCAAAATGTGTCTTTATTCCTTTCATAGGGGTCCATTTCAAATACATATACCATTAGTGGTAGTTCTTTCTCTTTAAGAGACCATTTGGTTTAGGCTTCGACATTTAAGAAAAAAATTGGTAAGTTTTTTGGGTGTAGGTTTGAGCTTGGTTTTTCAAATCTTCAAAACATGCAATTCCAGTTTTGACATTTTTTTGCGAATTCAAAAACATTTGGCCCTAATTTAAAAACTAGGTATAATTCCATGTAGACACTACATTCTCCAAGATTGAAGATCATATAGGGATAAAATATTACAAAAAACTAAAGTTGAAAATTACATAGGTATGAAATTCTACAATTAATTAAAACCAAGGTCCAAATGACATATAACAAGCCAATGTGTTTACTTTGCATTTAGGACTATTGTCCTTTTCGGGGTCCTTTTTTTCAAAAAACATGTTCTCCTAAATGAAATGTTTTGAAACTTTTTATATATTATGTTTATAATTGCCTCAATATGTCTTTTTTTTTTTTACAATCAAATTTGGAGAAATACAAATTTTTGAAAGTGCATAGATTTTTTCAGATTTTGTGTTTCATCTTGAAAATTTGTCATAATTTCAAATCATACCAAAACATGTTAACATTTTCAAGTTTAATTTTTTATGTTATAGGCTACAAGTTTTCTTCAAACAACATATACATTGCATCACATTTACATGTTGAAAAGGATTCACAAATTGTTTTTAAACCTTAATTTTTGATAAACAAATTTTTTTTTAAAATGAAAATTTGAGTGTTTTTTTACATATGTCTAATGGTACCCTATTACTATAAAAAAATTTGAGAATGAAATAAATTTTATTATGAAAATTAAAGGGCCCTTTATGAAAGTAGTGTTATTGAATGAAGTTATTAAACATCCTTGATTCAAACCAAAATTTGATATTGGGATTTTGTTTGATTCATTTTAGAATTTTCAATATCCATATTATTTAGTAAGCACAATTTTTCATAATTCACATGTGATTAAAATGGCACCACATAGACAAATGTAACAAGAATTGCAAAAAAGTTGACGTTTTGACATCAATTTTGGCTCATTTGAGCTCATCTACACCCACCAATCAAGTATTTATATAGTTTGGCCTAAGTTTCAAATTTTCAAAAAACAAATCAACTTGCTTACCAAGAACCTAAACTCGTGTTGAATTATTTTTTTGAAGGTTTTAGATTTAGTTCTATTTTTAGTGAAAGGCTAATTCATGGCTCAATTTTTGTGCCAATTCCACTAAAAGGTGTCAATTTAGGTCTAGGTCATAATAAACATGAACCTTTTAGATTTACCACTCCAAACGAAAGAACCTACCAACATTTATATATACAAATATTGTGCCCCTTATGTTTCCCAAATGGCATCAATGATTAACTCACCAACATAAATAAACATATGAAACCTTTTAAGCTTCAAGCATGTTCTTTAAAACTTCTCACAACCTAGTTCAAGTAGTAAGAGCTTAATTAAAACATATATGCAACATAACATTTTGAAAAGGGGTTTAACCACATACACCATTGATGTGCATGAAACAAACAAAAGAAGGATTTTGTGCAATTTGGCCCAAACCCATGAAGAAGGACTACTCTCTTTTGAAATATTTTATGGGTCTCAATGCGAACTACATTGAAATGGCAATCTCTTTCATGGAACTCCCAAAATCTTTTCCCAAAATTATGCCTTCATATCTCATGAATTTGGAGCATTAAAGCCTTTGGCAAACATAATCAAATGAAAAATGCAAGACTATATTCTTATAGACTGTCAAATACTTTCCAATATGGGGTTTGAATGTACTCAGTTGAACATGAGTTTCCATTGTAAATTGTAATCTAATTTAGCAAGACATTTTGAAAAAAAATTATCCTTTTTGAAGAACAACCTTGTTTATATAAGTATGCTAGTGAACTTTATAATAAGGCTCTTTACAAATTTCAAGTATCCAATGAATTAATGAACATTAAATTTGAAAAGAAACCGACTTTTCAAATCTTATGTTAAAGTTTCAAAAATCATGAAAAATCTTAATTCTCAAAATGTGGATTCAAGTTTGGAGTCCTAAATGGGCCACCCTTTGATTGTTAAATAACACCCTTTCTTTGTGAGAGAAGGTTGCATTGTCTTCAACCCTCAAATTGTATTGTATTCATGTTTGACAATTCCTTCTCAACTTAATTCCTTATCATTCCCAAAAATTGATCACAAAGCCCAAGGTAAGGTCAAGTTAAAGTTGTGACACCATCAATTGGAGGATCTTATTATGGATATATGTTCTTGGTCACCACAAAATTCATGTTTAGAATTTCACCCTTTAACAAATATGCAACAAAAGATGCCTATTGAAAATATAAATCAATAAATCCAAAAAGTGGCTTGGAAAAGAAATGTCATATCCACCAATATCAATATGAAACTACTTCAAAAATTAGAGAAAATATTATCATTGTGTTGGAATCAATCTTGCCAACAATTGGACAATTCTTCCACTTATAATGCATACCATTAGCATACCAAAGTGGCATGGCTAGTTCAATGTCATTTTAGTGTTGAATAATTATTTCATTCTAAAGATTCCATGTTAAAAATATATATATTCCAAAATAATTTAAAAGATTTTTTATTTGTTCCTTATAAAATTTTGTTCATTGGGGAAAAAAAAAAAAAATGAACTTTCAACACTTTTGAAAATAATATAATTTATGTTAAAGTTGCCAAGGTACTATGGTACAACAAAGATAAAACATAATTTTATCCCTCTAGTTTTTCTATTGTTTCAGCATGTTGCATTGGCTAGATCAAGCAAATCCTTTTGAATATTCCCACAATAATACTTGAACCAATAATTTCAGAAATTCAAGGGTTTTCCCCTACCACCAATATATTCATTTATGACATTAACAACAATTCCATATGGAAGCAAACAAAATGTAGCAACATATTTTTGAATTGATAACAAACCAAAAATGTTTTTAAAAAATTCTTTTGTCATATAACACCCCAAAAAGGTTAAAAGCAAGATGTGTTTCATGCTATAATGCTTTCCAAACAAGTGGTCATCATGTACATATGAGGCAAAAATGACTAACTCCAAAGACAAAGGAACTAATACAAAAGGGTGAATCATTTTCTTTGTATAGGATCAAACTAAAAGGAGCTTATTGGAAATGTTCTTATATATGTCTTTGTGTATTGACTTCTTTCTTTACAAAGGTTTAGAACTTGCAAAAGATTATCCCTTTTCAAGGGAGGGAATATGTTATAACTTTGCTTTGTTTGTTTCATAAAAATTATGTGAGCAATAGCTTTTGTTTTCTTGATAAGAGATGAACAACACGTTATCTTATTATGCAAGTCAAGTTGATTGGCCAATCATAGGGTGATGAGACAAATGGCATACCTTACATATAAGATGTAGTAGGGTCACCCATTCCATGAATTAATGGTTTTCAACATTTTGGACAATATTACAAAATGACAAGCAATTACTTACTAACATCCAATAAGGATATAATATTTTGATACTTACAAAAAAACATAATTTGCCCATACCTACCTACTTACCATGGGGACTATATCCTCTTTGCAATTTTTACTTTACCTTGAAATGGGAAATAATGAACCTTCATAATCCATTACAAGAGCATTGTAATTAGGTTTTCTTTTTGGTTGGAAGACTATGACATGCACTCATTCATGTGAGTAAGTTATTATCATTCTAACAAGACTTTTGCACATTCTAAACCCTAAACCCAATAAGAACTCAAACGTAGTGTTATGTAACAATTTTTTGATCATTTCTAGCTTGATCCACAACAACCCTACCACATCGCATTTCAATCATATGACTTTCAAAATAGATTTTAAGAAGTTTGGTCCCAAATTTATCATCACAAAATTTCAAAAGACAAAAGTTAAGTTACTTACACAAGAGACTACAAAAGGAACATTGTTATGGGAATTTACATGTGAAGCCAAAACTAATCCCTTGAAATTGAACAAATAGATTTTAAAAATTTATCTGTGTTCCCACCATGTTCCCAATTTGTTCCCGAACACTCACAATGATGTTCCCCCAAGTTATTGGGCGTATCTATTGTTACTTTTATTAATTAGATGAGATACCTCCCAAGTCTTTTTTTTTTCTTAATTTTTGCAACGAACCATTTTAAAATGGCTTGTCACCCAAATAAATAAATAAACCCTAAACACACACTTCCTTTACAAGCTCTCCAAATGAAAAGTCTATTTGCGAAGAATATGCGATGCTTCCCATTTGGCCCACCTCTATATACAAAAGTGAGAAAGGGAGAACTTTGGGCTAAGCCATGTGAGGGTAAAAGTGTGGTGCTATTGGGAACAGCTTTGGGGAACACATTGGGAACAATGTGGGGAACACGACAAGAACATGGTGAAACACCCCCCCCACCAAAATTAAATAAGTAAAGAAAAATCTATGCCCATATAGAAACCAAAAAACCCGGAACCTGACAAAACCAATAACCAAACCCTTACAAACTCAATGCATGGATGAGTCATCCACAAAAAAGCAACAAAACAAAACATAACATAACATAACATAATCCTCTAAAGAAGTGGCTTTCTTGGTCATGACAGCTTCAGCTAGCATCAAAATTATTGCTATTATGTATGTATGTATGTATGTATGTTTGTGCACTCATTGAATGGGTCAACCCAAACCAAATCTAACCAAATCTAACCAAACCAAACCAAACTCTCTAACAACTAGGAAATGGGAATCATCTAGTTGACTATAAAAAGAGTGAAAGCATCAGGATGACATCATCCATCCACCTTACAAAATTACATTCAGCATGCAAAAAAAATTGTCTTGTCAAGTATTTTATGTGTATGTGAGCTGTTTGTTGTCCAAACCACTTTCAAGAAGCAACAAAAATAACCCCACACACACACACACCCAAAAATAATTTTTAAATATTTTTTAATTTTTTAAAATTTTTTTAAAAATAAAATAAAATAATGTATATGTAGGTACTTATTTATTATTTAATAGGACCCTGGGGCCAGGGAAAAATCCCTGGATTAATCCAAGGTAATATAGTGTCAATTCAATAATTATATAATTGAATATAATAATTACATAGGTAGCTTGAAACCATAGACTCTGGATAAATCTAGAGAATTAATTATATTTTGAATATGTGCTCGCGCTATATTTATTTATTTATTTATTGTTTGTTTGTTTGTTTGTTTGATTGATTGATTGATTCCCTCACACTTTTCAAAGAACCCATTTCCAAATACAATGATTTTTTTTAAAAGAAAAGAAAATAATAATAATAATAATAATAATAATAATAAAATAATGGTTTGGGACTTTTCCCATTTTGTGGTCCCACTTTTAGCTACAACTACTCAGAACTAGGTGTATGGGTTTATTTTTAATTATTATTTAATTTTTTTAATTAAAAAAAAAATTCATTCATGTTCTATAATATAGTTTTCAAAGTGTGTTTCTAAAAAAAGTATATAAAATATAGAATATAAAAATTAACTTTTTAATAAAAAATAATAATAATAATTCATATACTCACTCTTTGTTTGTTTGTTTGTGAGGCCATCTTCTTCCGAATGCACGCACACCCACCAAGTGCAAGTGGTGTGGTGTGTAAGTCATGCTTTTGAGCCTGCAAAAAAAATTTGTCATGGGAGCCACCACCACCAACATTATTGCTTGAATGATTGATTTGCACCCGATGTTTTTTACATGCCCTTTTTCTTTCTTTCTTTTGTGGTGTACATGTGACGTGCAAAGATATCGCCAAAGGAAAACAAATGGATAGATAGATACATAGTGTGTTGTAGTTGGGGATGGGAGAGGGGCGGGTGGGCACGAGGGGTTAGCGAGTGGGTAGGTCGGTGGGTGGCGTTAGGTGTGGTGTGGTGAGTATACCTGGCTAGTTAGTTGGTCGACACTTTCTTCCTTTATAATTGTTAATAATGTTGGGTCCACAAACATAACACAAAGTTTGCCTTGTTGACTTACTTTCTTTCTTTTGAACACCCAAAACCAAACTTGCCATTATAACAACACAAAGTACAAAGCTACAAGAATCTCTCTACAAGAGAACAAAAAAACACACACACACACAAGAGTCTCTCTCTACAATTGTAGAGAGAAAAACGCATGACCTTTTGATTTGATAGATCGCCAAAAAAGTTTTGGGCATATTCAACATACAAACTAACAAATGTTTGATGACCAAAATCAAATGTTTTTTAGGTTTAGGGTCAAAAGAATTAGGTTTAGAGTTTAGACCAAAAAAAAAGTTTTTAGGTTTAGGGTCAAAAGAATTAGGTTTAGGGTTTAGACCAATAAAAAAAATGTTTTTAGGTTTAGGGTCAAAAGAATTAGGTTTAGGGTTTAGACCAATAAAAAAAATGTTTTTAGGTTTAGGGTCAAAAGAATTAGGTTTAGAGTTTAGACCAATAAAAAAAATGTTTTTAGGTTTAGGGTCAAAAGAATTAGGTTTAGGGTTTAGACCAATAAAAAAAATGTTTTTAGGTTTAAGGTCAAAAGAATTAGGTTTAGGGTTTAGACCAATAAAAAAAATGTTTTTAGGTTTAGGGTCAAAAGAATTAGGTTTAGGGTTTAGACCCCAAAAAAATGTTTTTAGGTTTAGGGTCAAGAGAATTAGGTTTAGGGTTTAGACAAAAAAAATGTTTTTAGGTTTAGGGTCAAAAGAATTAGGTTTAGGGTTTAGACAAAAAAAATGTTTTTAGGTTTAGGGTCAAAAGAATTAGGTTTAGGGTTTAGACAAAAA
>Ga0209611_10004500_pt1 | contig 23835 bp, 14 predicted proteins | sample S1TSphgellanicum_3_FD_187693 | JGI IMG/M metagenome (GOLD analysis project Ga0209611, IMG submission 187693) | Host-associated microbial communities from peat moss isolated from Minnesota, USA - S1T2_Fc - Sphagnum magellanicum MG (SPAdes) (version 2) | ecosystem: Host-associated > Plants > Peat...
TAGTGGGCAGCACCAACCAACCAACCAACCAACCAGAATGGGAGTGGGCAACCACACCGGAATGAATAGTGGGTCAATGCTCAGCCACAATGAACGAACCAGCAGCACCCACCTGCACGCCATGAAGGATGAATGGTAAGTGATCAGCAAAACAGTTTTCTGTTGGATCCCAGTTAAATTAACCATGGTGGTTATTAACTCAGTTGCTGTTTCTTTCCTACCTACCTACCTACCTACCTACCTACTAACAACCCACAAGCAAGCAGGTTGTTAGCAGGTAGGTAATAAAAACAAACAGCCCAGCAGGTTGTTAGTAGGTAGGTAGGTAGGTAGGTAGGAAAAACAAACAACCCTTAGCTCTCTATGGTATAAACCATCTACTTACCTACAAGTTGTCTATATTTTTCTTACCTATCTGCCTATCTATATATGAGACCTATTTCCTACAGAATTGGTTACCAAGATGAAACCAAATGTTAACTCAGTTGAGGTTCATCCACATATATTTGACCGCGTGCACAGGTAGGTGAAGTAGTATAGAGTAAAGATGACTACCACGGTGACGGTGTTCCGTTTGTAAGGTGTACTTGGGGGGGTGGGAGCTGGGGAAATTTGTGGTGCAAAACCATGGATATTGGAGCATGTAGCAGTGTGAAAATGAGCAGTCAGGAATAGGGTTTCTTTTTCTTTTTTTCTTTAAATAATAATAATAATAATCTATTAAGTAGGTGGATTGGCAATCATCCATAAGAGGAATTAGCCGAATTTGGCTAGAGGTCAAATAATAAAGTGGATTTACAAAAAAATTCTGGCTAAAGATTTCTTGTGACCAATAGGAACTCATTGTTTTAAATATGGCAACATGTGACTTTTTTTTTCCTCAAAACATGGCAACTTTTGTAATTTTTCTTCAGGAAGTGCCCTTATACAATTAGGACTTGGGGTTTTTATTTTGTTACTAGAGTGTGAAAATTTGTAAGAAGAAAAACACTATTAAGGAATTGTGTTTTTTTCTTTTTCTTTTCAGTTTTGTGGTCTTGAAATGTTAGCAATGTTTTTACAAAATGTAGCAAAATTAGTTGAATTTACACTTTAAATTTTTTAAAAAATTATCACCAGGTGGTGAAAATTTGCCCCGAAACAATTATAGCCTAATCCAGCTAAATCATCATCTTACAGATGATTGATTGCCACTTCAGCTAGATCACAAAATTGGAAATTTTCTTTTTAAACAATTTTTTTAATTTTTAAAACCCTGATAAAAAATAGTGAAATTATTCAGATCATCAGCTTATAATATTAATTGTGGTGAATTATTCTCCACACCTGAACTTCACATTTTCACAAAGATTCATTTCAAATATTTAAGGATTAATTTAATGACCAAATTGACCCTAGGATAAGGGAAATAGCTGTACAGACCTCTCTACAGAAACAAGGGGAGTGTGTGTCGCACTGTGGCCTTGCCCTTTACATTAAAAATATCTTAAGGCAAAAGAAAGAATTATGGAAACTCAAATATTTCACCACATCTTTCAAAAATCCTCATATAAAAATAGACCTATTATTATTATTACCTAGTATGGGCCAAAATCCCTTAAGCTACTATACTCTATAATGAATCTAAACACAATATCTTTGCCTTGGTAGGCAAGGCCAACAAATCCTGGCATTAAATTGCTAGCTATAGGATTTCTGTTCCTAACTAACTATGCTTTAAAAGTATAAAAATGATATAGTAAAATTATTTATATATATATATATCAGTTTTGTGAAGGATGATTACTTCATGATTGCTTTGTTTGGGGAGTTGATACTTTTTTTGTCTTAAGTTCACACAGTGTCCACACGGGTGCTTTTTCCTCCCTTTTGTTTTTTTGGCGTTGTTGTCTGTGTCTCAGCTTTAGACTCGATGCTGGTCCTCTCTTTGTGTTCCTCCCTTTTTTCGTTCTGAATCGATGCTTATATATATATATAATATTACTCATACTTTGGATGGATGGAGGATCATAATATAATTTCTTAACTATTTTATTAATTAAATCCAGTATTTAGAATCATCGCTTCTTATGATCGTTACCCAGATCTCAATTCATACAAATTCCTCACCTGCAACAATGCCAAAAATCAACATACACCAAACCACACATGTGTGCTCAAAAGAATGAGCTGCCAGTTGCTTTTGTTTGACGACGATGATGCTGAAACCCTGGCAAACTCCATTAAACAAAGCACCCAGCTAAGGCGGGGAAAAAGAAGGAACAGATAGAGAGAACCCAAAAGAGGGTCACTAGGAGGCAAAAGGAACAAAATCAGCAATTATTGCCTTCAACGGAAGAATTGTATTAACTACTATTAAAATACTATGATCAAACAAGCAGCTCATCACATCACCCTAATGGTTCTGTCCTTTGTTATGGCAAATTTTTTATTTTTTTCGATAATGAACATCAATTCACTGCGAAGAAGAAGAAAACTTATTATGGCAAGTGTAAAATTCAAACTCCAAAACCAGCACCGGCTACAATCCACTGTGAAGAAGAAAACTTATTATGGCAAGTGTAAAATTCAAACTCCAAAACCAACACCAGCTACAATCCACTGCGAAGAAGAAGAAAACTTATTATGGCAAGTGTAAAATTCAAACTCCAAAAGCAGCAACAGCTACAATTCACTGCAAAGAAGAAGAAAACTTATTATGGCAAGTGTAAAATTCAAACTCCAAAACCAGCAACAGCTACCATAGGAAATGTTCCATATTGTTCCCCCAAAAACAAAAGAACTCACAGTTCTCAAAGTTAGTGACAACACCTCATGAACATTTCTCAAAATGTAGGGGACAAAATGAAAACTAACTGACATCCATTCATATAGGTTTTTTCCCTTACAAGCAGAGCCGACAAGCAAGCAGCAGCTCCATTTGTGTAATGGTGCCGTCCTTGAAGGCAAGTTCAAATCATTGTTTGGGTGGGTATCAACCAGTGTTGTGCAGTTATTTGAATTTTTAAAGAATCAGCAATTTTGGCTTTTTTAATATTTCAAAATGATAATTGTCAGGAATGGTTCTTTGAAAAAAAAACATCAAAATTAAAGTATCATTAGGTCTTGGGTATTTCAAAATTCTTAAAGAACCTGTGATTTTCATGAAAGAACTGGTGGTTTTATGAGCCAGCCAACAAGGAGCTTCTTGTGTAAACCCCTCCACCCAGCCAAGCAAAATCATGAAAGATGATGAGACCAGTACCAAGGTTAGGGTTTAGGGTTAGGGTAACCTGAACAGTTTACAACCGAATATTACCCTAACCCCAAACCCTAAACTGAATATTATATATATATATATATATATCCTAATGTGGATCTTTTTTTCAACACTCAACGACAACAACAAAACACACAACCATTCTATTATGTATTTGGATAGGGTTCTTTCACGACCTTGAATTCTTTTTAAATCAAGTAACCTTCAAGTTTTGGGTTGTGAACAAAAATAAATCCAAAGAACTAGCCAGCAGGTTTCATGAAGGAACTGGCAAAAAGGAACCGACTGCTAAGGGTAGGTTCTTTGACTGGTTCTTCGATTCTTTTCACAACCCATCGTAGTGGTGGTGGTGATGGTGGTGGTGGTTACAAGTCAAACCCCAATTCGAATGATTCTTAAGAATCCACCACCGTTACCTTTGTCTACTGGTTCTTTCTTTGAAAAAGAGAGAACCGCCCAACACTGGCAGAAGACACAATCTCTCGCAGCCAGAAGTGAACCAGCAAACATCAACACACCGTGCACTACATGCTTGTTATGACTCAATTGTGAATGAACCTCCACCAAGTTAATATCTGGTTTCACCTCAATAACCCATTCTGTAAGAAGTAGGTCATATACCTATATATAAGTATATATATAGGTAGATAGGTAGGAAATAGGTTATTACTGAGTAGGTAGATGGTTTGTAAATAGGTCATGGCTGTTTTCACTACAATCTACTAACAACTGGTTTGCACGGGTTGTTAGTAGACAAGTAGTGAAAAAAGGAAGGAAGTGAGCTAACGATTATGGCTTAGGGATAGAACTGGAACCCAACGAAGAAAACTGTTTGTTGATGATCATTTATCATTCATCTTTTGGACACAATGAAACCAGCTGTTATTAGGTGGTCATGATTAGTTGTATAATTAAGTTTAGATTAAATGTGCATAATATAACTTAGTTAGGTTAATTTAGTTTAGTGTGTAATTTAGTTGTGAATCAGTTTCAGTGTAAACAGATTCAAACTGATTTATGAATTAAACATAAAATTGGATATGATGTATCGTTCAAGATTTTATTTATTGTGTATTTGGTATGTGTGATGATAACGATAGTTGTAAGTGTCGATGTGATAGTGCATGACACAATACTCACCAATGCATCATCCATTGCATGTCCATTATGATTCAATTATGGTTAAACCCTAAACCCTAAACCTCAAATGAGTTAATATCTGGTTTCACCTTCGTAACCCGTTCTCATGTAAGAAGTAGGTTGTATGTATAGGTAGATAGGTATTAAAAAAAAGGTGACTAGGAAGTAAGTAGAGAGTTTATAGACCTAGGTAAGTAGTGAAAAAAAAAAGAACAACTGAGGTAATCACCATGGTTAAGTAGAGAACTGGAACTCAACAGATAACTGTTTCCCTAACTACTTGCCATCATCCTTCATGGTGCACTGGTGGGTGCTGGTTCACTCTGGCCCCATCCTTCATGATGTGCTGGTGGGTGCTGCTTCTTTTCACTCTGGCCATTTTTCAGCCCAGGTAAAGAACCTGGGGACAAGTGCCAAGGGATTATCAAGTGCTTCTTTCATTAGGGCCTGTGTAAAACAAGGGGTGTGTCACACTGTAGGCCTTGCCATTTACCTTAAAAGTATCTTAAGGCAAAAGAACAATTATGATGAAAAAACTCAAATATTTCACTATGCAAAAATATACCAACCTTCAAGAAAATCCTCTACAAGAAACCAAAATCCTTCAAGATATCATAACTCTCTATAACTCATCTCAAGATTCAACACAAGCCAAAATATATCATCTTTCAAAAATCCTCATATAAAACTAGACCTAATAATATTACCTAGTAGGGGCCAAAATCCCTTAAGCTACTATACTCTATAATGAATCTAAACACAATTATCTTTACCAAGAGGCAAGGCCAACAAACAAACAATTAATTCACCTTCTCCATAGGGGAAATCCACATTTGTCAACTGAAAAGGTAGAGCTAATTTCACTCCTCCCCTTAGCTCCTCCTCCCATCCATCATTGGGTGCTTTGTATATATCCTTAAACTAGAAGATTTCCAAGAGCACTACTACTGCATGCCACCCCCCCACCCCAACTTCTGACATTATTCTTTGCACCATGTTCAATGTCAATTTGCTGTTTGTCCAATTGTGGCAACTATGGGGAGCATCCCTTCTGACAAATGAAAGTTTCTACAGAGTTCAAAACTCACTGGCAACAATTGTTTCAAATCCTCTTCAAAGTCCCACCCCCCCTCCCTCCCCTCCCCCCAATCTTAAATTTTTCTGGGGAACCTCAACCCTACACAAAACCACTATTAAGTTATTTTAATTCATAAGATGCTTCTTTATGAATTTCCAAACCAGGGTTGATTCTTGCTTGAACTGAAATGGGTGTTTTCCATTATGCTCTTTCCCATTGCAAGAAGCACTAACCAAAAGATATATGGAGAAACAAGTGCCTATTAAGCAACATATATGTTGAGTAAAGAGCATCTATCTCCACCCATCCACAACTGCCATTTGAGTCTCTTCAAATGTTTATCAGTTCAACAAAGAGTAATATTTGTGTCCCCATACACACCTATCTTGGTTTGTTTTTTCTTTTGGGTGGCTAAATTTAGCTAATTGGATTTTTATTTTATTTTCAAAGTGGCTAAAATTATGTGTCTTTTCAGTTTTCTAGTCATCAAATTATGGGGGGGAAAAAAAAAGTTTTAAAATTCTTGCAAAACCACCGGATTTTGCTATTGGGTTCTCGCATGTAGCCAAAAATTTGAAGGAGGCAAGGGTTAACAATTGGGACCTTTGAAATAAAACTTAGTCAGGTTTTGGCTTGAAGCTACTTGCTAGGGTTGTAAGAAAATCTAAGAATTGGTCAAAGAACCAACCACGAACCACCAATTCTCTCATGAAACCTGAATTTCTTTGTGGAGAGTTTTTCAAAATGCCTCCTCTTTTGCAAAAGGTCTTCCATTTTTTTAAAACTCTAAACACGGACCCAATTGCTCTTAATTTTAAACCAAGAACTAGGCCAACATCACAATTTTGGGGGAGGGCGTGGCTAAGGGGAAACCCTAGGTAGGGAAAAGGATGGGATAGGTGGTCATTGAGGGATAAAATGAGAAATTTAAAGATGGGCAAGATTAGACAAAGGAAGAAAGGATAGGGTAAGTCCTCTGCCTTGAACCCCAGCTTCAGAACCATTCCCACATTTAAGCTGGAACATGCCTTGTGTTGAACTCAGAATCACATGTTCTTATAAAGGTTGGACTTGTCAAACCCAAAATGGTTGGTTTATAAAATCTAACCTAACCTCAAGATCAACAAGTTTTAATTTTTGAAAATATTCTTTGAACTCATAACTGGAAGGTCTTCCATTTAATTTTTTAAACTCTAGACCTAGACACAACAATTCTTTAGAAATCAAGAACCCAACAATTCCATTTTCAAGGTTTTTGAAGGGTACATTTCATCCAAAATATAGTGTATTGGCTATATGATTGATGTTGATGCAAATGTTATAAGTGTATTATGCTACTAGTGACATTGTAACATACACATGGAAAGAAATGGTTTGATTTCTTTTGTTCTCCATGTTACTTTGGTTTTGTCTACCGACCTTACTAAACAAAATGGGGCTAACCATTTGCCAAGACTTTGAAACAAAAAACTTACATTTGGAAAACTTGAAGGATACTTGTAGTTAGGGAAGGGAGTTACATAGTTAGCATTTTCCTAAAATGCTTTACATGGTTCTATTATTCAATAGATTATACTTGTTAACACTACAAGCTTATGTGAATAAGGAGGTAATGTCTAGCGCATACTCATTGTAAATTGCATTGGAAGTGGATAACACACTCTTGTGCCCAATATTTGAATTTTGAACACTCACAATCCAAAAGATCTTTGGAACAAATTGGATGGAATTTTGGATGCATCAAAAATTAACAATGTTTTGTTGCCATGTAAGGGAAGACTATTGATCAAGCTTCAACATCATCTATGCAGCTTCATTGTTGATTATAAATCAAATGATGTTTGTTACAAAAACAAAGATTGTTTTCAACTTTCATTTCATTTTTAACTAAATGAACAAAATAAAATGATAGTTTTAGCGAACCCAAAAGGTGTCTATAGAAAGGCAATGGATTTCAACCAATTAGTTGAATTATTGTTCATTGTTTTACCTGTTTTTTATTTCCAAATGTACTTTGAACCCCCTTCAAACATTATGTGTGAAGTGAAATCAAGATTGTCATTTTTATGTTCATAGCAATTGATGATGTGATCAAACAAGGTGTCAAGTTGTCATTCATCAATAATTTAGTATGACATTAACAATCACTTTTGTTTGTCAATGATGGATATGAAAGAACAAATGGATTGTAATTATGCAATTCATTGTCTATTTATTTATGAAATATTTATTATATCACATTAGTTTTCATCTAATTTTCTATTTTTAAAATAGCTAAAACAATGAAACAAACAAATGATGTGTAGTTCTTATTCTTTATTTCCTCCTTTTCCTAGCTCCACATTTTGTATAATTATGGACTTAATCAACATCCAACCAATGACCCAAGAGGTTAAGAATCATGACCAAAATTGCAACTGGCTTTAGATTCAACATCCACCGTCACCCGAACACCTTATCAAGGTGCAAGCAAAATGTACATACTTTATTACCTTGTTTTTTGCTTGAAAACACCCAAAAAACAATTTTCAAACTTATAACTTTTTTCTAGCATTTCAAAACAAACGAAACTTTTAGTTTTTTTCATGCGCATATCTAGCATCCCTCTAGTTTTTGAAAGCAATTTGTGTCATATCATTTAGACTTGAAAAAATACCCCAAACGTATCCCAAAAATTATGTCATTTTTCAGGGGTCGGAGATGATTTTAGTTTTGAAAAAAAATTCCATTAACAAAAAAACTTATATTAAAATGTTCATCACATCAATATTGAGGTGCTTGAAAAAAAAATCAAATAATTGCAAAAATATTTCACCTATTTTCAAGTACTTGAATTTTATTTTTCAAATTGCCACAAATTTTAAGTACAATTCAAATACTTGCAAGTAGCTTAACAAAACATGATTATAACAATTTAACTTTTGAATTCTATGCAAACAAGAATTAAAAACTAATGTACCCAAAAAAAAAATTAGTATCCCCATAAAATCATCTACTTGCTAGTCCTTTTATTTAAGGACCTTAGTATTTTGTTGTTTAAACTATTTTTTGTGTATACTTTACCATGCTTTCACCCATCAAGGGAAGTGGGGCCTTGTAATTTCAACCATAGGCCTTAGATTTTTGCTTTATCATTGTCTTTTACTATTGAAAAACTATAATTTTTGTGAGGACATCCTTCCTTTTCAACAAAAATTAAAAGTGACTTGTGACCTTTTGCCACCCCAAACATGTGCATATGTTTCACCATTTGAACAACAAATTGATTATTTGAAGGTGGATAAGCTTCAAGATTTCATCTCAAGACACTTTGCACCAATGTTGTGTAATTTTTTCTTTTCTTTTCATATTTAGTGGGGTAGGTTCTTTTTTTTTTTTTTTTTTTTTTTTTGGGTTTGGTTTTTTTTTTTTTTTTTTTTTTTGGGGCACCACATAAGGTATCAATATTATAATACCTTGGGTAGTTCGAATTTGTTTCTCAAATGATTAATTAATGTTGAGGACTCCATTCCAATAAGTGATATATTTTCAAATATTCCATTAGATTTGTTATTTTCCTTCAAAAAAAACATTTCTTAATTTTTTTGAAAATTTAATTTTTTTGAAAATTATATAATTAGTGTTGAACTAACCTAGGCATGATAAAAACCAAAAAAAAATTTTTTTTAAAGATTCACATGTCATCCATTTCTTTGGCAAACTAGTACCCTTGGTTACCAATTAACTTGATTTTGTTTTTGGTGTTTTCCACCTATTACGCTTTAGGGTGGATTATCAAGTACAAAACTTGGGAACCACCTCACATGTTGCCCAAGTAGGCTCTAGGCTTTAGGTGTTTACTTCCTTTCAATCCTTTTTCTATGATCTTGTAAACCAAAATTTTGCCCATGCCCTCATGTTTCCAATGAACTTCCATAGTAAACAAGAGATCAATAGAAGAAAAACTCAAAATTACAATTGGATCCTACAACTATTTTTTTAATGCAAGCAACATTTGCAACTAAAATCTTAATAGTTGAATAAATCATGTCGCATATGACCATACTTAACAAGACATTATTGTTTGCCTCATCAAATTTCAAATGAATCCTATTGTCAACATATATGGTTTCATCTACTGAACAAATTGTATATGTATTGCCATTGTGGAAATCATTTGCAACTATCTTGCCACTATTTTGGAAACATATAATATTGTATGACATGGAAATCATTGAACAAATTATGTTTTAAAATCTAATCGCTAATGCAAGCCCATGTGGATTTGTGCTATGTAAGGGTTAATCAAGTATTGTTATGTGACATTATCAATTAAATAGGTAGGTAGGTAGGCCTAGGTAGGTAAGTAAATAGGTAGGTAAATAGGCCTAAGTAGGCAAGTAAACATGGGTTAAATAAGCATAGCCTAGGTAGGTAGGTTTGAGTTTTGAAGACCTTTTTTTAATAATCTTATTTCATTTCGAATTTAACCTTGAAGGTAAAGCCCCTTTAATTGGTTCATCCCAAATGGGACTTTGTTTTTTAACGTTTTTTGTTCTTTTTAAATGTTTTTAAAGCATCTAGTTATTGTAGCTAAAGGTCAATTTCCACATGGAAAAAATGAATAATATTTTTTTCCAAAACTTAATTCTTTTTAAGAATTTGAAATTATTATTTTTTCATGATCTACTATGATAGTCATATGAAACATGAAATTATTCAAGTTGTACCCTCCCATAATTATGATGGTTTTTAGCATTTCAACTTCATATTATCATGAAAACTCATTTCATTATTTGAAATAGTATTTAATGAAGAAACTAACCCTAGTGTAAAACATATAATTTACAAAATTATAAAAGAAGACAAAATATATGAGAAAATTTTAGGAAGAATAAATAGTACAACCCTACAAAAACAAAATTATTCCATATCCAATTAATTTGCTTGTTTGCCAATCAACGAAGCCCATTAACTTTTTATTTGAAAAACATTTTGAATGCACCACCCCAACATTGTCAAATCACCATATGCTTTTGAAAAAACCATACGACATGGATGTACAATTTTTAGTATGTGAGAACCTGTCATCCATGTCTATTATGACTTACACATACATAAATTGAACTATGGAGCTCAAATGGTAAGTCATCAAAATGTTATTACAACATTGGGGTAGGGCCTGTAGTGCATTTGGAAATTAAGGTAAGCTTGGTAGGCAACTAAAGCCATTGTTTATACAAGGCTTCATTGGCCTTATATTGCACAAATGCCTCCTTAAAGGTCTTTTCCAAATGTTCTTTCATCTTGTTCCATTGATGTTCAAATTTTTGCCACCATGTTATTGCCTCCAATTTGAACAAAGAGTGTTACAACATCAAATCCTCGTAGTGTTGTAGTTTTTGATCGCCCAAATATGCTCACATTTAATCGTTCATTTCGTGTATTTTTTCACCCATGCCTTTAGATCTAGTATTATCATCTTTGTGGGCAACTTAATTCACTTTTGAATATAACTACCTCGTTTTGGTCCAACTCATGGATAAGTGTTACCTTCCTAGATTCATATTCCTTAACCTCCATTACCACCTCATGTTTTGCCAATATCATTGGCGATGGGTAGTAACAATTTCATCATTCAATTCTTAAAGTTGGGAGGTAAGTTTCCTTTTATCATCCTTATCTTGTTTCAAATTCTCATGTATGGTGGTAGTTATTCCATTGTAATCTCATAAACTTCTAATTTGAAAATTAATTACCTTATGGTTGTGTACCAACTCCTCCTTGGCCTTTGTTACTACCACTTTCAATGCCTCCGAAAATTTATGTTCCAAAAGCTCCCTCGTAGTAGGTGTTATTCCTCTACAATACAACTCAAAGTTTCATTTTTTTCCCCTATAATTCTTCTAGGGTGGTAATATGATCCATATATTGTTAAAATAAATTTTTAATGTGTTGTTGCCCCTTGGCAACAATTGTTTCATCCATTTTCAACGCTTCCAATTGCCTTATGACCATGTTCATCATGATTATCACATTATGTTTTATTTTCTTCAAGGTATTCAACAAGCCAACTAATTTTGACACCAAGGTAAGGGACCTTCTTAAAGAACCTTGAATGTTAAATGTATTTAGTAGTTTGAAGGAGGTGATAATGGTAACCATGATGCCACCTCTACCACCAACTTTAGTTGTCTTTAGGACCAAGTGTACAATCAAGCCGGTAGATGGTTTCTAGGGTATTACCTTGTTTACTAATACTATGGTTTGTTCTTTCACATTGGTGGAGGTAGTGGGCAAAGATGCATTAATTATTGCTTCCTTTGCCACTTCTATCATTTTTTAATTAATGGCATGTAATTTATAGCACCAAAATGTATTTGTTCTCAGTATACCTTTCCATTGGCATAATTGGGCCAATGAAACCAAATCTTCATTTTTTGAATGTGTCTACAAATAAGCTGGTCACTAGTTTTGCAATGCTAGTGGTAGTTAGATTCTTTTCCTTTGGCAATTATCACAAGTCTTACAAAAATGTAACAAGTATTTGTGGATTATAAGCTACCAATATTTTGCATCCAACTATTCTAAATCCTTATGTATGTTTAAAAAAATGATCACCCCCAACCCCCTTATGCAATTCTTGTGGGATCATGGGTCCATCAACCATCGACCATGGGTTGTAAACAACATTGTAATACCATGTCTTATCTTAGGTGGTAGAATTGGTAATTCATTATCAAAGATTGAAAAGTTTGAAGTGCAATTTTCTTGCAATAGTCCAAGGGGTAATTCATTGGAAATGTACCTATTAAGATATAATGTTTCACTTCCTAAACTCAGTCGAATTGGACTAAAAGAAAAGGTTGCATTTCTAGTTTGATCTAGGACTCCCACTAGTTCTATGGAATGGGCTATTAGGGACAAGACATCGACAACTAAATGGCATTTATTAAATAATTTGTAGACTACTATATATAAAGTCATATTCCAAAAATAAAAATAATCATGATGTAATTACATTTGACACCTAGGGTTTATTCACCAAATACGTAAATGTCATATGATTGACATCAAAGATGAATCTATTAACTAGGAGGTAATGAAAGAATTTGTATGAAGAGCATAAACCATGGCCAATGCTTCTTGCTCCATGGTAATGTAGTTGCATTTCACTTGATTGAACAATTAAGAAGCATAAGCAATGGGTTGGTTGCACTTCCCATTGACATTTTGGGCCAACATTGTTTTCACTACCAAATTTGAAGGATTTATATGTACATGAAATTATTTTTCCTAGTGGGGTCCATGTGGTGTGGTGAGGGTTGGCATCTTAAAAATTGCCTTTATTTTCTTTCAAACCTCTAACTTCCCTTTGTTAGAAATATCAAACCAAGAATTTGATTATGGATAATACCAAAAAAAGGCAATTTTGTCCCCTTGAATTGTGAATTTGCATCAATTGACTTTTGCAAACTTAGGGCCACAACCATAAAGGATCCATATCCCTTTTCAATGGTGGCATTAAATTTCCAAAAGTCAATTAATGCAAATTTGCCATTTTTCTTGGGCACTACCACAATGGTTGACAATGATGCGGCTTATTCCATTAGTTCTATGTACTTGACAATTAGCAACTTATCCGACTCTTACTTTAATACTATCACATAATTCAAGTTGAATATTATTACATAATTCTGGTTCATCTAATACCATGATTGGTTGGCAAGGGGTATTGTAATGTCCAATTATATTCAATGTTATGTGATGTAAAAGTTCATGGATATCATCATAATTCCATGCAAAAACATCTTTATATTCTTTCGACAATATAACCATTAACTTTTACAAGTCTTGACGTTGATTTTTAAATAATGTGGCTCCTCTACCATTCCCATGTTAATTTTTATAACTTGTATTTCCTAGGGTAATGTCGATTCCAAGATTCTCAATTCTTTCGTCTTTTCCTCGACCAAGGTTCATCTACTTCCATGGTTCTTGGCTTGTTTGAAGAAAATGTTCGAGTGTTGTTGTGATAATATCGGGTTTACCTTTGGTAGGGTAAACTACACCAAAACATGGAATACATAATTAGGACATTTTATAACTATTATCCAAACATGGTCATGTAGTCGTATGAAGCAATATATGTGACTTTAGTCTTACAACACTAATATTCAACTTGAAAGAGGCATAGGTAGATAAGTTAGGTACCCATGTTAAATACATGCTAGGTATTAAATGTAATTAAGTTACCTACATATGTAGGTAAGTAGGTTAGGTAAATTGGCTAGGTGAGTAGTTTAGGAAGTTATGTATAGCTAATTAATGAGACTTGGTAAATAGGTATGTAGGTAGGCTAGGAAACTAGGGAGTTAAATAGGTTTGGTAGGTAGGTAGGTCTCCATAATCTTATGTAAGCCATAGTAGGCTTAAGTACACCTTACATAGACCTAGGCAAACCCTACCCAGGTAGCTACATAGGTTTGTTAGCTAGGTAGGCTTATGTAGCCCTATTTAGGCCCTAGGAAGTTTCTAGTGTTGTGAGTGTAAGTGTCAATAGTCGTATATACGACATGTCCAAATTTTTTACATTTACACTTATCATATTGCAGTGTATATATATATTTTTTACACTTACACAAGGCCAACGTAAATATTTGTTAAATACATTTACACAACCTCAGGTAAATGGTTTGGGGCATGTAAGTGTAAATACTTAAATTATTTGTAAATTCACCCTGTCTTTGGGGCTCCTTTTACCCCAAACCCTTCTTTCAAGGGTATCCATAAAGTAAGGAAATTTTATTATATATCTTTAATGACCAAACCTCTTTGCAAAGTCATATGAATTAGTTGTGGGTGTATATTTTGGCCTTTTTTTTTTTTTTTTTGCAATGGACCATTTAGCTGGCTTATTTTCAAAAACATTATGAAATCTCCCCTCCTCAAGTAAACATCACATTTTTTACGTTGATTTATCAAACCGTGTAAAACTATATAAATATATTTATTTTTACATTTACACTTACACAAATGTAAATGAATATTATACACTTACACTTGCATGGAATGTAAATAATTTTCATTATGGGATTTACATTTACATGGAGTGTAAATCCCAAACCTTTTACACGCACAACACTAGTAGTTACCTTGGTAGGCCTCAATATGCTACCCATAGAAAACCCTAGCTATGTAGGCTTATCTAGACCTAGGTAGGCCCTAATTAACTACCTAACGAGCTTAAGAACATAGGCCTTAACTAGCTACCTAGGTAGGCTTATGTATGCATTACATAGACCTAGGCAAGCCTTAGTTATGTATGTCTATTTAGATCTAAGTAGGTCCTAATCAACTACCTAATTAACTTGAGCACATAAGCCATAGACAAGCCCTACATAACCTAAAGTAGATGTAAGTAGGTTCTAACTAATTATCTAAATAAGCCACATTCATCTAGAAATATCTTGGGTTTATTTAGGGCCTATGTAGTGCTAATAAATTATCAAAATAACTTTAGGAAAGCCCTAAGAAGGCTTAGGTTGACCCTTAGTAGGACTAGGTTTAAGTCTTAATAACCCCTACATAGGTTTAGATATTTTTAACTAGATCTACTTGCAAGCCTTAGGTAGACCTTCATGGGTAGGCCCTAAATCAATTTAAACAACCATATATAAGGCTAGGTAGATATAGGTAAACTTTAAATAACTTTAAATGGATCTAAATAGGCCTAAGGTAGGCTTAAATTGACCTAAATAAACCAAACAAATATAGGTAGGCCTTAGGCTAACCTAGCTTACCTAGGTTATCAAAACCAAGGTAATTTAAATAAGGTAAGATATCTTACTTATGCCAAAATAACTTAGATTGGCTAGGTTATTTAAATAGGTTAGAAAAGAATGTTTATTAAAATGTAATGATATCATTACATAAAAATGTGAAATGCAATGGTAAGGACTATCACTCAATGTGGAGGTGAAATCATCAAATCCTAATGCTTGCAACCTCAATAAAGGAGGTAAGTTTTAGGAATGAAATAACCCATTTGCCCTTTAGTGAAAAAATGCCTAAAGACCTCCCTTGAATAGTTGCCACCATTAATGAGTGATGCCTCCATTTACATCTCCACCATATGTTTGTTGGACACACCTTGGAAGCTTTCCTCCTTCTAATGCAGCAATCACCTTTTACATCACCTTGCCTCTTCATGGTACGTCTAGTCTTAGATCTCACAACCTCGTCATCACTCTTCACTCCCTCCCATTCCATCACACACTACTCATGAATCTAGGAGGTGGAAGGGTGGTCAACAATGTTTTCCCCCTTTCAGCTTCAAGAGTAAAATATTGTTAATGTCCTTACCTAAATCTAATTCTTGGAACCTTCCTAGAAACCACCTCCACCATATTTGTACCCCCTTATCTAATAGACCTAACCAACCTAGGAAAAGATATGATAACCATGTATTAACCTAATCAAGTTAACCTACTTCCCACCTTATCCTATCCAAGGCACCCACCCCCTAGTAATCCATTTGGGATAAAATCCAACCTACTATCCATTAACCTCAAAACTCCATCACCTGACTATATATGTTTAACCAAAAGTGGGTTAAGCTAATTGGGGCCCAACATAATTATCAAGATCCCAATGGCAATGTTTTGATGAGTAGTTTTTTTTTTTGCAATTCTACCACAACCTCCACCTACTTATGCCTCTTACCATTATTTTGTTTGATATCTTCTTCTTTATCCTTACTATTTGATAAACATATAACATTACCATACTTTCCTATTAACACCTATCAAGCTCGCCTTGCAAATTATCATTGTTTCCTTATGTTTGATCAAAGCATCCTACTTCATTCCAATAATTGCAACATGAAGGTAGCTAGGGTAATAATCTAACCTTGAAAAATGTAGTGGGTAATAAATCATTCACCTTATATGAACTAAAAGCAATTTGCCAATTTGAAAATCTTCTCATAGTATTTTCCCACTAGTTCACTATAGCCATGTTTAATGGTTTGCAATGTCATATAAATTGGCTCATCTATTTAGACATGTGGTACCTCTTTCAAAATGATTACTCCAATTCACGAAGAGTGCAATATGGATCACTTTGTAAAAAATTCTCCTAACTTGCACTCTAAAATGGTGTTCCATAATGTGAATCCAAGGAGGTTAATGATAACGTTTTTGCTTGTTTCTCCATTCACCTATTACTTCCACTAATTTAGGAGGTGACACTAACTAGATACTAAGGCTCTAAAAAAAAACTAGGTGGCAAGTTAGTGGCCACAAAAGTAGAATTTGGAAGATACATTTGGAACATGTTGCCATATTTCAAAAGGAGAATTGATTTTTTTTTCTTCTATGTCTACCATTGTTGGCTTGTACTTGGAGGTTTTGATGTAATCCAAAGACATATGTGTTTGGGTGTGGAAAAAAAACTTTTAAAAGTTTGTAAAGAGTCGTGTGTGTATATTCTTAAAGTGTGTGATAGTGGTAATTCTAGGTAGACTAGAAATAGAAAGGACAAAGGGCAAGATTACATTCTAGAATAGTCCAAAGGGGATGGCATTGTGGTAAGGTCAAGTGAGAATATGTACCTCATGATCTTTTCTTCTTATGTTTGTTTTTATTTGTTTCCCATTACTTGTATTAGGTAATGATATTTGTTAAATGAGGTTTAAAGGTAATCAAGTTATTATATGATAGGTTACCATCTCTTATTAAAGACTAAAGAGGTTTTAGTTGGGTTTTCTATCTCTTTTTATGCTTATGGACTTAATGTCTTTTATTTTATGTTGTTTTCTTTATACCCAATAATTACCAAAGACAAAGGATGTAATTGTTAGGCCCTTTGTTAGGAGTTGTTTACACTCACAATATTAATTTGTTATTAAAAGACACTTGCTAGCTTGGGTTTGGGTTAAATATAAAAGTAATTTGAAAAGGATTGAGTTTTTGAAATTTAGTTATATTCTTGCCAATGGATTGTCAAATTGGTCGAGGTATTAGGTATTGCAAATATATGTTAAAATTCTAACTAACACATTGACAATGTTAGGTTCATGGTGCATGTAAATATTATAAACTTTAACTAACATTCCAAAAAAAATGCAATGTGTTTGAAAAGATAAAAGATTTTATTTTTAAATTACATTTTGGATGGTGATTGGGAATATATTGAGAAACCACTATTGCTTTGTGCATGGATTGTGTTAATTGTGAGTGCCCTTAATGTACCACATTTTCATTATTTTTGGGGTTATACATGCTAATGTCCTTTCATTCCCATGAATGAACAATAAAAAAGATGGTGCAACTAAAACAATGGTAATTTATAATATCCCCAAGGATGACTTATTGGGAATACCATTGATTGTGTTGGTTCCAATGATGTTTATTTTTTCAAAGGGTTCTAATAACAAGTGTGGGTGAAAGCATGGTAAAGTATACACAAAAAGTAGTGTAAGCAACAAAATATTGGGGTCCTTAAATAAAAGGACTAACAAGTAGATGATTTTATGGGGATAATTTTTTTTTAGGTACATTATTTATCTTGTTTGCATGGATTTCAAAAGAAAAATTGTTATAATCATGTTTTTTAAAGCTACTTGCAAGTACTTGAATTGGACCTAAAATTTGTGGTAGTTTGAAAAATAAAATTCAAGTACTTGAAAGTAGATGAAATGTTTTTGCAAGTATTTGGTTTTTTTTTAGGCACCTCAATATTGATGTGGTGAACATTCTAATATAAGTTTTGGTTAATTGAGTTTGTTTTCATAACTGAAATCATCCCCAACCCCTAAAACGTGGGGGATGTTTTTGGGGTATTTTTTCAAGTTCAAATGATATGACACAAATTACTTTTAAAAGTTAGAGGGAGGTTAAAGATGCCCATGAAAAACAAATCATTTGTTTTGAAATGCTAAAGGAAGGTTAGAAATTAGAAATTTTGTTTTTTTCATTTTTTCAAGTACAAAACAAGGTAACAAGTATGTACAAAATATCTTGCTTCCACTTATGTGCCATCCTATTTAGGGACAAACAAGGATGATTCTTTTGCAATAAAAAAATTTAAGATTTAATTTTAGGTCATTATTGATTTTTTAAAATAATTTTAATAATTGGAGGTCAAAACTAGATGTCATTGTGTTGAAAATGGAAGGATCATGTAAAAATAACATTCAAAACATTGAACAACAAACTATTGTGAACTAAACCTAGTAAATACATTACCTAAAATATGAATGTATGCACTATTATAAGTTAGTGATCTAGGTAATGGTCAGTATAGGCAAAGGGCAAATGAAACAAAATTGTCACAAAAGAAAATTGTCACCAAAGGTGCATAAGTGATTGGTTGTAATACATTGATATATGTTTACCAATTTCTAATGAAGGTTCATAATCTTTAATTTTCCAATATGAATTGATGTTACATTGAAGTTTGTAAATGGAATATTGTTTCAATTGATTTTGTTAATGTTGTAAAACCCATTTTCAATGCATTCATTAACCAATCTTAAACCCATTGTATAAGGCAAGGATAATTGTAGGTTCTCATTATACCAAGATCTCCATCTTTGTGACTTGTTTACCAACAATTTTATTATGAAGCTTACACATTCAAATAAAGTATAAGTTGCTCAAATGTGTTGTCATGTTTATTGGTGTTTAGGCAATGCATTGTGACATTTTTGACCACTTAAATGAAATCATTAGTGATTTGAATGAACATGATGCAAGGGTGCAACTGATGTCAATCAAACAAGTTGAAATGGAGGTTATGAATGACAACCACATTATGCATTTTATATTTGAGACAAATTTCACATTGGAATTGATCAATGTTAAAGTCTAAAAATAAGTTATGAAGGAAGATGTAAGGATGGAGTTGAATTCCTAGTGACAAGTTTACAATCAATTATTACCACAACTAGGTACCACAACTACAAGTCCAAATTGGGTATTATATTGAACCATTTTGAGGCGTAACCATTACTTAATTTGACTATGGTAAATAGTAACTTAACTTGATGTTGGAATTTTTGGATGAACTTGTACAACAATATTCCTAATGTATTATGAAAACATTTAGCTACATTTGAAATGAATATAATGATATGGAATACCCAATTTAGGACTTTTAAAATAGTGTAACTAGCATTTTCATTACTTAAATGACATTTAATTTTTTTCGAAATGACTTGAAAATGACATTTTTAAGGGAAACATTTTTTATGCACACATTTACACAATAGTATAATATAACCAACATATTTTTTGGAGAAAATTTTCACAATGGAAAAAAGGTTTGTTGGATTTTATTTTTGTGGTTTTATTTTTAAAATTTGAGAAACTTTGAAAATCATAAAATACATTTAAAAAATCCCAAAACATGACATCTATTTGGGTCATAACAATTACAAATAATTTTCAGGTTGATTTGTATATCACGATTTTATGAATATTTCCCAAAATATTTTGTTGTTAAAGACTTAATCCTTGGTTCAAGTGGATATTTTCGCTCAATTTGGACCCTTATTCAAAAAATTCTAAGTTATATATGTATAATCAATTATATGGATGTACTTAGCCTAGAAAATTGTCAAGGTTTTTCAAAGTTGAATCCAAAAGGTGTGACTTACATAGTTAATAACTTTCCTATATTCATTGTTATTTCTATTTTGAATAACGTTGTGATATACAATTTAATATTTTATACCTTTATTTGACATATTATTCACTCTTTTATGATATAAGTGTGAGTTTCATTTTTCAAAATTATGTTTATTTTAACATGTTTTTGTTTAAGTGCCTTTCTTCAACCTTTCAATTTGCTTGTGATGTGCAAAAAAATAGCTTTATGCATGAAAGGAAAAATCAAGGTCCTCTTCCCCATTCATATCTATGTACATATGTACATACAAATACCTACATGCATGTTCTTTGATTTCATTCAATGAAGTTAGTTGGGACTGTGTATTTGGCACTATTATTGAGTTATACAATGTCGTGAATTGCAACAATTTTTGTTTTATTTCAAGTTAATGATTGAGAAAAAACTAATGCAAATTCATGAAGTGGGAATGGTATAAAATACTAAGAGGGTGGAGATTGCATTTAGATAGCCCATATCATGAATAGATTTGCACATTTAAATTTTCACCTATATTTGTAATAATTTAGGTGGACAAGTGCTTGTTCATCTTTACTTAGATTTTTAACTACTATGTGTTGAAACCAAATCATTTTAATATCTTAAACCCCCGCTATATCATCTATCCTTGCAACATATGAATTTGTGTTTATTCAATATGATAAAAAGGGTGTTTTACAATTGGGCTTGCAACTCATTGTAAGTCTACACCCATGAGTGCTATTGGACAAGTTACATAAGTTACAAGAAATGCAACTCACTATATAAATGATTTCACTTTAGTGCAATTCAATTGCAACAATTCCTTTTCAACTAGTATGCAACTCCTTTATGACCACAACCATAATGGCATGTTGATGTCATTTTTCATCCATTCATCAAAATTTAACATGTGGCACTATGAAGACTTTTGGGTGAATGTTTTTTGAAAATTTGATATCCATTGAACCTTATGGTTATTCATTTTAGATGGTTTTAGATTATGATGTGTGGCACAATCAAAAATTGCCATGCGGCATATTAATTGAATTTTGGAAACATATATATATATATATATAGGTAAGTTGGTAGCTCCTACATACCAACTTATTTATTTACCTACCTACTTACTTACTTAGGTAGGCAAGTATGTAGGAAGGTAGAAGGGTAGGTGAACCAAAAAGTAGCCACATAAATGTTTTAATTTTGTATTGTGTTTTGCTTTTAGGGTTAAGCTTTTATGAATTCATCCCAAGATGACACATGTATTTTAATGTGAAAATATAAGAAAAGATGTCTCCTTCATATAGTTTGTGAGATGAAATCTTGAAAACAAAGCATATGGGTTAAATCTTTTAGTTGCACCTTAATTGCAATTGAATTGCAAATACAAAAACAATTTGCCACATGCTTTGTGTTTGATTTAATTTTGCAATTAATATGAATAGTTATTTGGATAGTTGATGATATGAATTCAAATAAAATTCCATCATTATTCACGTAAATTAAAAAATTCATTATCTAAATTATTTGAACTAATGAATCAATTTAAAATAATGATTTAGTTAGTTAGTTTTAATATTTAATTAGCAAATTTTAGATATTTATTTATTTACTGTCTAAATTAACTTTTAAAATTATTAAATGTGATTACTAAATTCATATTAATAGTTTATTATTCAGTTTAATTAATTAATTCATAATAATTGAATATGATACATATTAATTACTAATTAATAAATTATTAACAAACAATTCATTATGAAATATTAAATAATAAACATGAATTTGAATATAATACATTGAGGTATATAGAGACATATTCATATGTACACCCTTATTGAATTTTTAATATAATATATGCATTGCTTTTAGTTTCAATTCAAAAATAGACTTTCACCTTCCATGAAATCATATGGTTTGATATGTATGTATGTCAACATGATATTGTGGATTGTAATGTAGTGGAATATCATTAATATAACAATTGAACACTAATCACAAAAAAATAGGATTATAATATTTACTAGTTGTACCAATGGGAATCATAGTTGAAATTAGTTGCAAGCAAGTTGAAAGTTTCATATCTAATGGGTGGTGGAAATGCACACACATGGCATGATCATATGTGTCAAAGCCATACACTAATTGCGACATTGGTTGCAAAATAATTGTTGATTGGGAGTTCCATTTACACTAGTTGTAATGCACTTGTCACATGCAACTAACTTGCAACTACAAAATGACTCCTTGATTTTCTGACATGGCATTTTATTTATTAATTCCTTGTATTTCCATGGGCTAGTTGTAATGTAGTGGCATATTAGTTGTTTTGGAGCTTTAGTTGTAGGGCAGTGTGGTTGGGGCAAACATAATTTCTCATAGTGATTGTTGAGAGATAAATAATAAGTAAGATGCAAAAAAAACCTTGATGTCTATGGCCTTGGCATTGTAATAGCATGATTTGAATGCATATTTATCAACTTAAAAAATACATACTTTTGTCCCTTGCACTCCTCCTTAGAGAATTTGGGGTCTTTACATACAATAAGTTTGACAATTCATTTCAATAATGGATCATTTGACAATTAATGTAAACAAAGATTGTTTCAATTCAACCTTTGAAGAATTTATTTCATCATCTTACTTGTGCATATTTTCACATTATTTTGAAATTTCAAATTTAAATAAATGTTAATATTATTCTATAACTAAATGACACTGACATTTTAAAAATTGGCCATTGCAACATAGAAATTCAAACTTTACATATTGTAATAAAAAAAATGTTTTGTGTTCAAAATATCTACAACACGACTTCATTTCTTTCCATTGAAAATGGAAAATACATAATCTTGTTAATAAAATCTAGCAAAATGTTTAAAGCACATGGAATATGAACTTTGAACTAAATTATGTACACAAAAACAAAGGAACATTTAGTTTTCAATCAAACATGTTTATGTTCACCTTGTTTGCAACATTGGTTCCATTTTTAAAGTAATCACATTTGAATTAATGGAAACAATTCAATTATCAACCTAGTTTTAGAGTTTGAACTAGTCTTGGGTTTTTCAAAAAAATTCCAATTGTTTTATAATCTAGTTTTAAGTAATGCAATTTATAGGATAAATCCCTTGGTTGAATTGGACTTTAAACTAGATTTTGCTATGAAGTTAATTTGTTACAAACAAATAGGAATTAGATAATTCGAAAAAAAATTCTTACTACAATTAGATTTGAATTGGTTCAATGTTATAAACTATTTTATTTATTTTAGTTCTCAAGGCATATAATTAATGTCTTGTTTGAAAAAATAGGAGATAGGATATATGGTTAGTCATGTGGTGATTTCTTAGTTAATGATACAACACAATTTATGACATTGGATTATGTGTGGAGTAAATGTGGAACTAGGTCCTAAGTTTGATATTATTTCAAAAATAACCTTAAATGGAGATTTAGCAACCTAAAAACTTGTTTGACATTAGAAGTTCCATCTTTTCCAAAAAATAGCCAAAACATTCTAATTAGGGGTTGCTTTCAAAATTCAACAATCATAGGGATCAAATGCAAAAGTTTTCTTTAAAGCCAAGGGTTGATGCAAATAGGAATTAAGAATGTGGTCAAAACCACAAAAAATAAAGAGATACCATCTATACCTATATAAAAATGAATATTTGGATAAGGAAGCCATCGAATGGTTTCCACAAATTGAAATTTGGCT
>Ga0209611_10004501_pt1 | contig 23831 bp, 9 predicted proteins | sample S1TSphgellanicum_3_FD_187693 | JGI IMG/M metagenome (GOLD analysis project Ga0209611, IMG submission 187693) | Host-associated microbial communities from peat moss isolated from Minnesota, USA - S1T2_Fc - Sphagnum magellanicum MG (SPAdes) (version 2) | ecosystem: Host-associated > Plants > Peat...
TGGTTATTGGTTGTTTTTTTATTAGTGCTATTGGTGGTTATTAATGGATATTAGTACCTATTCTATTTGTGGCTATTAATGTTTTTTAGTGGTTACTTTATTAATAGTTATTAGTGGTTATTCTATTAATGGTCATTATTAGTTATTCTATCAGTGGCTATTCGTGATTATTCTATTGGTGGTTATTCTATTGATGGCTATTGGTGGCTATTCTATTAATGGTTATTGGTGGCTATTCTATTTATGGTTATTGGTGGCTATTCTATTAATGGTTATTGGTGGCTATTCTATTAATGGTTATTGGTGGTTATTCTATTATTGGTGGCTATTCTATAAATGACTATTAATGATTATTCTGTTGAAAGCCATTGGTGGTTATTTTATTGATGGTTATTGATGGTTATTGATGGTTATTGATGGCTATTTTATTAATGGTTATTATTGGTTATTATATTATAAGTTATTGTTGGTTATTCTATTAATGGCTACTAGTGATTATTCTATTAATGGTTATTAGTGGTTATTTTATTAATGGTTATTGGTGATTATTTTATTAATGACTATTGGTGGTTATTCTATTAATGGCTATTCGCGGATATTTTATTAATGGCTATTGGTGGCTATTATATTAATGGCTATTAGTGATTATTCTATTGAAAGCCATTGGTGGTTATTTTATTGGTGGTTATTGATGGTTATTTTATTAATGGTTATTAATGGTTATTGTATTATAAGTTATTGTTGGTTATTATATGTTATATTACAACTATTGGTGATTATTGTGTTATAAATTATTGTTCGATATTCTATGTTATAATATCTTAGGCTATTGGTAGTTATTATATTCTAGGGTATTTGAAATTATTTTTCATAAGTTATTATTTTCTATTCCAAGTAATTTTTACCTTAGGTCATTATATTTTGTTTTAGATTATTTTAAAATTATTATGTTTAGGATAAAATAATTTATAATAACATAAAATAAAATGACCTTGAATAATTTAAAGTATAACTTGAAATAACATATAATAATTTAGGGTACAATAATTTATACTAGCCTATAATAACATAAAATATAAGTTAGAATAATTAAAACAACTTAAAATAATATAGGGTATATCATAAACTAGCATAGATAATAGTTTTAAAAACATAGAAATAAACCTATTTGTTATAGTAAATTGTAATAGTGAATTATGTTAACTAGTAATGAAACATGATGTCTACATAATGATATTATAGTGAAATAATTTTCACTAGGTGAAATCAGTAAAATGAAATGAAGTTATTTCATTTTGAAGGTCCCATAGTGATTTAAGTTAGTAAATTACACCCCACTTTGGTAGTAATGATTCATCCTATTTAACATTGTACCCACCCATGTCATTTACATCAACTATGTAATTTGGTTACATAGTTGATTAATTGTTGTATTCAATGCATCCCTCATGAACCAATGCCCGTGTGGGGTTGGTTTAACACACAAGTTGAGACAATTGGAAAAAGACTATTCACTATAATTTAAATGACATGCCATGTTAATGTCAGAGGTATGTGATTAGTAACATCGTTGTGTTTGGTGGATGTAACACAAAACAATTGCATTTCGATATCTATATCAACCAATTTGAAACAAAATCATTTTGCTCACAAATTTACAAATGCCACAAACAAACATGTAAGATGAATCCATTATGTACCAAAGTTTTGCAATAGTTATATTCTACAATTGCTTACAACAAATTGGAATTTAAAATCCCTAATTTTAAGGTTTGTGTTTCATTGTTAGATTAAATAGACAAAACTTATGTTAGTACCCAATTTATGTAAATATAGGTGTGAATAATAAATGGGATTGATTTCCCAAATGCCTATGTTGAAAAATCAAACTATTCGAAATGTAAAAAATCTTATTCAAAATAAGGTATTAAATTGCCTTGTACATCTACCTTTTCCACATGTAAGGAAACCATTGTATCCAAAGTTCATTATATTATTTTTTTCAATAACACTTTAGATTCAACACAAAATAGCATGCAAGAAGCCATTAGTGGAACCAATAAGTTCTCCCACATGTATTTAATTTAAATGGAACTTGCCTACACACATAAGATGAATATGACAATGAGCCATCAAGTTGCCCAATAAAAACACTTAAACTAATGTTGGACTAAGTATGTAATGATAAACATCATCCATATTTTATTGTGTTAGTATGTTTACTTAGAAAGGAATTACGATGGTAAACCACATGGACACTACATTATGTCATTTTGTGGTTTAAAATACATATTATCAACAAATATAACTATTGAATTGATACCCAAAAGAAACAAATGATGGCCTAGTCACACAAATATTGCAACCAACCTCATGTAATGGCTACAAATGAAGTTTCAAGCTCATGATACAAATTGCAATGAACAACCACCTTTTTGAAATGTCAAATTTATGTAAATTTTTTATGGTAGGAATCTTATTATGCATTTATACAAATGAATTATTAAAAAAATCCAAGTAGTATGTATTGTTCTAAATTAAGCTTTTAAAAGTAACTTCAAACAACCTTATCATAACGTGTTTCAATTGCCAATCTACACTAAGAAGATTAATAAGTGCAAAGATGTTGAAGGCACCTTTAGACATTCAAATACCAAAGGTTGCTATTGTTAATGTGCACTTGTGCAAGGCAAATAATACATACATGTTTTTGGTATTTTCTACCAAATCAAATAACAAATCATATGTGAATTCATTATTTTGGAAGACCAAACAATATGAGGACACAACTACAACCCTGTGCATTACAACCACATGCTTTGAATTGTATGCATTAATAAACAACTTTTGATAATAAATGGAATGAGGTCTTGTATGAATGCATGTTATTGTTAATAGTCCTCAAATGGATCTACACAACGAAAGAAATTTGAATTTATGTTTGGACTAATTTAGGCCTTTTCTTATAATGTCATCTTTCAAACAAAGATCTTATTGTGTTAGTCATTTTTTCAAACAACATGTGAACAAGTTGAGAATGTTCAACATCAACATTTTTTCTCATGGTTAGATGCCATTAACTTTGATTTAAGTTATTATGCCCCTTCAACACTTGGTTCATTGAACAATAATTACATTATTAATTGTTTCATTATAACACATAATGCACAACATGGCTTGTGCATTGATCATATCTATAGCCCTACATCCATCATTCATATGGGTCCAAACATGATTGGGGTACCCCCTTTGAAACATAAGGACTCACTCCTAGGACTTTCAAATTCACATTTTTTTTCATTTTTCTTATGACCTGTTTTAGATTTCCCCTTTTTTTTCGTGTCAAATGAAATAATTTTGCTCTAATTTTTATACAAGCCTTTGAAATATCTATTGTTTTCACTTATGAAAGTAAGAATAGTAAAAATTATTCAATGTGAACCATGTTCTATCAATGGCCCAAAATTCCCATAAATTTCATCTTTTTACATTACAATAGGGCATTTGGTTTTTGTCATAACCATGCATTTTATGTACATTAGTATTTAACATGTTTGTGGTAAGAATCTTGGGCCCAAAAAAATTGAACTTAAACATTCCTTATGAGTCCTTGAACCTTGTTTTTTTTAAAAACAAAGTCATGGATTTTTTTCTAAGAATTGGTAGGAATATTGAAACTTGTTCAAATTTGACGTGTTATGCATAAAATAATACCTTAGTAATGTATTTATGCATGACGAAAATCAAACTTTCAATATGTGCCATTAAATTACAACATGTTTAAATGAGGGGCTCCATTAGATATTAAAAAAAGACAATCTTTTTTGGTACCCCAACCATGCTTTTGTCCAATACCAAAAAATGCCCATGTAATTGAAGTTTGGTTGAAAGGCTTCCAAAACTTAACTTGCACATGCAATTGTTTAATATACTTTTAAAAATGTGCACATCAAGTTTAAGAACTCCACTTATTTGTGATGAAATTGGTGCCCAACATGTTGTGTTTTTTTTAATTCATTACAATTTCCATGTGACATTGATAGTGGGCCACAAATGAAATAGGTTCTTGTCTAAATACCTTCACGGATTAAAGAGCCAAGGGCACACCTTTAAAGTTTTGAGTTTTAAATTCCTTAAAGTTTTAAAAAGTTGATGTGATAGTTTGAGATTGGTGAAAAAAATGTTTTAAAAATGTTTTTGGATATCCATATGAATATAAGATTGCTTTCAGATTTATCCATACTATATAAAATATTGGTGTTTACAACAAGCATTGGTTACATGTTTAACTATTTTTTAATTTGTGAATGTAATTATGATCTTTGTTTTGAATTTCCAAGAAATAAGGTTTGTGTTACAATTGAGGTCAAGAAAATTTTCAATAGTTGCATGTAATTCAAAGCAAAAATTCACAAATGTACGGTCACGAAATCCATTTAAATTTATTTCTTTGTATTGAATTTCAATGTTTAGAGTTCACAACAATCTATTTTCTACAATTTTTACAAGTGTAAACTGCACAAACCTACAACTACAAAGTTTCACTTGAGATATGAAATTAAAAAAGTTGAAGAGTAATGTTTTGATGTTTGATGCATCAATTTTATACTTGATGCCAAGCTCAAAATATCATAATAATGTAGCATGTGAACTTCAATGTCCTTAATCCCTAATGGTGCAATGTATTAATAATGATAATATTTGTATGAATTAGCTTTAGATTTCTATGACCCTAAATGGAGGTGAAGAAAATCTTTGAATATCTTTGTACTTAAGGTGATCTTGCTTATGAGGTTGTTAGATAGTTTGATCGTTGAAGGTTCCTTCCTCTTTTAGGTTTTTTACATTTTCCCCTTTGTATGGCAAGTGGGATGCATATGCGTGAATATATAACCAACAAAGGTTCGCAAAAAATTGTAATAATTTGATAACACTTATCAACATGTCACTTAATCAATAAAATACAATGTACAAATTATTGGTAAATTGTTAAGTAGACATTCAAGGTGACTTGGGAAAGTAAATTGCCATTTTTATGATGCATAGAAAATTATCTTTTTCAAAACAAATATAATATCCTTGCAAAGGTGCCCTTTCAATTTATTTTCCTTGAATCATGATTTAAGAAGTGAAATAACCCCCTAATTTAATGTTCATATTACTCAATATTCAAAAAGAATTGCAAACAATCTAATTTATTTTTATTTGAACATTTGGATCATAATTCAATTGATGAGGATCTGTGGGTGCATTACAAATTTCTACATGGGTTAAATTCCCCATCATATTGTATTGCAAATCCATCATATTCAACTATAATAGGGGTTATTGGATCAACCAATCATTAAAATAACCACATGGATAACAAGGGGTCAGCCGAATGCTAGAATATTGGGATGAATTCTCACAAAAATTTGAATATGATGTTGGCACATGAATTGAATAACCATTTTATGATTTTTTGTGAAGTTATCACTTCCAAAAATATCACACATGTACATAATGTAACATATAAAATATATAGTCAAGAATAAAACATGTACTGAATTTTCTGTAAATTCTAAAAAAATCAATGAATCCTATAAAACATTCCAATCATGGACAAAATGTTGAATATAATTATGGTCCAAGGAATTAAATTCATGTTGATCAAACTAAAAATAATTGGCTAAATTAAATTTATCTACATTTATTTATGGAATAATGCCATGGAAGTAAAAAGTTTCCATAAATATCAATTGATGTCAAAATACAAAATCTTCACATTCTAGAAATAAATATTTGGATGTTTTATAATTTATTTTAGTGTCAATAATCATCATCCATGACATTGTTTCTTCTATTACAAACAAGTTCCATTAATATGGCTTAGATTAGTTTGTTTTGAAATCACAACTAGGATTAGCAAATATTTTGAAAATCGTTAAATACCATGCATTGAATTGGTTCCCATATGTGATTGCCAACATTATAATAACCTTGGCAATCAACATGATAATGGCATCAATGATACAAATTATTTGAAAATAATCATTTCTTTTCAAATTGGCATTCTTATTTATTATCCATGTAATTGGTGAACGTAATGATTTAAAGCTTTTCTTTGAATACTTTATACATGGTTTAGGGTTACAACAAGAAAACATGAAATATGATGTAATTCATGATCATGCAAACTTATGATCATGAAAAATATAATAGATTATGGGTTTGATCAATATGAAAATTTACCAAATATAACTTTCAAAATAATTCCACTCATAAACATGAAATAAACATGAAGGATACACAAAATTCAAAGAAATACCCAAATGAAATTTCAATTATTAACATGAAAATATTTTCATTTACATGGAATGGGTGAACATTAAGTGTAGGACATGTTTTGGAAATATTTCATTTTGGAGAAATATTAATTTCAAAACCATCCACTTTGATGTAATGCCAATGGAAAGCTACAAAAATATTATAAAAAGTCAAAAGTAATTCTTATTATAATATTAAGACCTATGTTGAACATGTGATACATCATGATTACAAGCTCAACCAATAAGCATAATTTTTTTCTTCATTTGTATGATGCATGTGAAGGGTTCAGGGCATTTTATTATGAAGCAAATATGCCATTGAAACATATCAAGGAAACACCACAAATTAGTTTGTCAACTCAAAAATGTTATTTTACATAGGTAGACACCTTAGTGGTTGCAAATAAAATTATTTCAATTTGAAATTGCACTCTATGGAAGTATTGGGAAAAAAAAAGATTTCATAAACCTTGTTGCTAGGGCTTACTTGAATCTACTACATTGATTTTTTTACTTGAAAAGGTCATCAATAGTGAGCTCAAATGAGAGCTATGAATTTATAGGAACATGGCAATGAACTACATGTATTTGTTGAACATATCCATAGATCTATGTTTTCATAAATGAAAACACATTAAGATCCTTACAAAATGTGGTCACAAATATTGTTTTACAACATTTGATACGTTTTTTTTTGGGGGGGTTAAAATTCACTTTCAAAATTGGAATTATTCTTTTGAATTCTGATGATATTTGATTAGTTTGGAACTTGGGCCAATCATTTCTATATAAAATAAATAAATGATGAATTAAAAAAGTGTATGATTATATTTATTATAAAAAAATGCACGTCAAATAGTATAAAAAATATAAATATATTTCACAAATGAGGTTGCAAGTGATATTTTTGTATGAACCTTTGGATGATTTGAATAATATTCATACAAACTAACAAATTAACAAGTTCCTAAAAAATGTCACTCATCAAACATGTTTTTAAAATATCTAGTTGTTGGTTTGCACAAGTGTTTCATTTTTTACATGTATTGAGGATTAACCCAATATTTGAAAGTACCAAAATTAGTTTCAAAATTATTAGGCAAACTAGGTAATTCAACATAATGATATAAATATTCGCTTTGAATTAAAGTGTGCAAGTGAACGATCTACAAGGGGTAACCATGTGCCACTTGGGAATTGTGGGATTACATTTCATTGTCCAAGACATTCATGTGTCTTGAAAATGTGTTGTAATGAATGAATTGAGATTTAAAAATAACCTTTTTGATTTGCCTTACAATTTAAAGTTGGTGTCCAATATGACTATCTAGGGCCTAGTTTTTTCAAACAACGATAGATTGTCGAATAATTGCAAATGATAAAAACCCTAGTGTAAGGGTTTAGAGGCAAAATGTAAGTAAATAATGATTTTTTAAATAATATAATCCATGGAAAAATGACAAGTGCCCAAGAAACCCAAGAGGTAATGCTAAAATAATGTGAATGAATGGAAATACTCGATAAATGCCCATCGAAACATATTAATTATACTATGGGCCCATGGGTAGGTAGTAGTTTTTATAAATGGCCTATTGATCAATCACATGTGATGATAAAATGTGATTATTCCCTTAGCACAATCCCATAGGCAAACTATGGGTTGTAAATAGTATATTTTATTAAAAAAAGGGCTTTGACCAATCACAAGTGTTGAAACACTCACTCCCCATGGGTCACAATTCTAACAAAACTATATGTAATTAATTTTTATGGAATGGAATGGTCTATGAACGAATTGCAAATGCTTTGGTGACAAAATGTATTACATTAAACATATAACATTTACATTCATTATCCTAGATTTTGTCATATGAGTTTAGGCCATAAAAAAGACAAGGTCTCATTGGTTGAATTTGATGCACTAATGGCAATCACCAACTTTTTTTTCATTGGTGAGATTTAGTGAAAAATAAATTTAGTGAAAAATCAAATAAAACTCAAATTTAACAAAATGAAATGTCTTTTCAAGGTTTCAATTGTTGTAACTAACCAAAAAAAAGAAAGCAAAAATAAAATAAAAATTACCATATTTCTAAAATTTAGTTCCTTGAAATAGACATAAAAATATTCAAGTTAATTATTGATTTGAATTTCATATTTGGTGGTTGGCTAAATTTGGGTTTGCATTTTGCTATGGATGATTGTCATTTTGGTTAAACCCTTACACTATGTCAAAACATCTTTGTCACAATTAGAACAATTTGTGATTAATGTTCAAATTTAATCATGTATTCAAATGTGAATGCTAATCACTACCATTTGTATGACTATAATCATACAAATGACTATCTTATTACAATTATGACTATGTGATTGATCAATAGTCATTTTAAAAGACATGACATGTGTTATAATCTTAGGGCCACCCTAGATTACCCTAGGTAAACTGGCCTAGTAAACTAACCTACTTTTATCATATAAGATCACAGATATATAATATACGACTATATTTATTTATTATATATTATATTAATAGAAGTATGTGGATATAATGAATATAATATGAAAATTTATTTATAATTTATAATAATAATTTCATTTATTAAAATATTTATATTTTCAAATTAAGTTATATTTTATAATTATATAATCAAACTCATATTATAATTTAAAAATTATTGTGTATGTATTGAATATACCATATTTTAAAAATACACTATGTAACATTGAGTGGTTTTGAGAATAACGTTATTATATGTTGATATGTCATATTTTATGAACTATTTGTATTGAATTTCACAATTAAAATGTACCAAAAAAATTATATTAAAAAAAAATTCTTTCATTTGGCCAAACTATGAAAAAGATAATGATGGTTTTTTTTTAAAAATGTTTCCAAAACATCGTTGTTGAAATGTATTGAAATGCAAGATTTACATGCAATGTCTTTCAAGTCAAATATATATTTAATATATTTAATAAATTTTTATGTAGATTTTGGAAAACCCTCCAAAATGTAGTTTAAATCATTTCATTTGAACATTAATATGAGAAAGATATTACTAATTAAAGTTGGCATTTGGAAAAAAATTAATTCCATCTTAATTTAAAATTAAAGGTGCAAGTAAAAAAGTTTAATTCATATGTTTTGTTTTTGAATCTCATCTCACAAGTTTTGTAAAGAACATGTCTTCCATTACTTATCATTTAGAAATGCATATGGCAATTTGGGACAAGTGAACAAATGCTTGATTTTACGTAAAAATTGAAAAATAAATGAAATATTTTTTGGTTATTCATTCTATGTACATGATCCTTTTCCTATTTATTTGCCTACTTACCCAAGTAGTTAGGTCAAATCTTCTTGGAGCTTTCAATTAAAAAAAGAAAGAATGAATGAAATAATATGGATTAAATGATTAGTATACGATAATTCAAATTAAATAATAAATAACCTAGATTAATAATTTAATTAGATAATCTGGATTAAATTATTAATATTAACTAATTTGGATTTAATGAAATAAAATATTCAAATTTTCCTAGTTGTTCATATGTTAGTGAAATTACTTGTTTGTATCAACTTGTCATTAATAAGTAAGCAATTGACAAATTCGCTAAGATTTCACTAGGACCAAAATTCACCTAATTCAATACAAAACCTAATGAATTCATTCGTGATTTGGATTCATTATATATTAATGTAAGCATAAGTAATTCTAGGTTAATCTAGGTTTGTCATGGTAATTAAGCTAAGTTTAGATGAGGTTAACTTAAATTTAGCCTTGATTAACATGAGTTAAGCCTTGGGTTAATCTACATTTAACCTTAGTTAGCTTAAAGGTTGCCTAAGATGAACATTGGTTAACCTAGGTTTAGCCTAAATTTAATTGAATTTAAACCTACATTTAACATTGGTAAGCCTAGGTTGAACCTACATTTAACCTTGGTTAGGATAGGATTAACATTGATTAGAATCAATTAAATTTAACCTAGGCTTGGACTTTGGTTAGCATAGGCTTAACCTTTGTGAACCTAAGCTTAGCCTTGGTTAGGTCTCGGATAATGTAGGTATGGTTTAAATTTAACTTATATTTAAACTAGGTTGAGCTTTGTTAAGCCTAATTTTAACCTAGGTTGACCATTGGTTTAACTTAAGCCAAATACCTATTACTAGGTAGGTATATGTAGGACCCCAGGCTCAAAATAGGTAGAAACAAATGTGCTCCCCTATACCTCACCTTTTCAGTTTATATACACGAGAGTTGAACTTTGGGGACAAATCTGAGCTGCTATTGGGAACGTCTTGGGGGAACAACTTGGGGAAACATTTGGGAACCTAATAATAATCTAATGGGAACATGATGGGAACACATTGGGAACAAGGGAAAAGAACCCCCCCCCCAAAATTCCATCTCACCCACTCCCCCAAAAATGAAAAAACATTTGGACCCCCTTCTTGTGAGTGCATGCTCCTTTAAGTATTAAAAAAATTTCTACTCATGAAATTGGTGTTGGAAAAGAAAACTTTACAAAAGACACAATTTCAAAATGGCATCTTTTGCATGCCTCTTTATTTGGGAATGAGGTAAGCATATTTGAATTTGTAATTAATTGTCCGTGTGATGATTTAATATATTGGTTTACATATTATATATAGGTGCATTCACACTTGGTGTTAGGGACTTAAAACTTATTTACTCATGAAGATTTTATATTATGCTAACCTTTGCTTAACATTAAACTATCACCCGTTTAACATTGGGTTCCACCTAGGATGCCACCTAGATTTTCATTTCACACTGACTTAACATCAAGTGTGAATGTAGCAATATATGAAACCTAAAGTTTGTCCTCTCCCAAACCAACTCTGATGAAAACATCATCACTCAAAGTTACAATTCATCCGTGTAGTAATGACTAGCATGGTGTTATAGGCTTTCTGTTGTTCCAAACTATTTTGGAGAGGTAGGCTAAGGGACGCCATATCGATGAATGTGACCAACCACATTGGATGAATGTGACCAACCACATTGGATGAATGTTTAAATAAGATACCTCCAATGAATGATGTTAATCAAATGGAACTTTGGAATAAAGTTCAGACCGAGTGAACTCTCTCACTCTAGCATCATTCTGTAGTCTCTCTCTCTCCCTTAAAGGGTAGAGGGAAAATAAAAATAAAAATAAAAATAAAAATCATAAGAAATAATGACTCAAAATTAAAAACCATGTATATTGTTATGTAGTAGTTTCAATGTAAAGATGAAATTGACTAAAAACAGCACCTTATAAAAAGGTACAGAACCTCACTAATAAATGCAGGAAAGAGACATCCGAGACATTTCATTACTTTGCAGATACCACTGAAAAGAAGGGATACCAGGTGAAAAGAGGCCCAAAGATAGGGTGAAGATAGGGTTACTGAATGGAATACTCTATTGTCCCACTGAAGAAGAAGAAGAAGAAGAAGAATAATAATAATAATAATAATAATACAGAGCCCAGTCAATGGAGAATCTGTTTGAATTTTTCCACTTTGTAGCTTTGTGTCTTACTTACCAATCTCTGGACCATTCTTGTGGCCTTCACTTCACTTTTACTTTACAACTGCACACATGCAAAATCAATTGCAAACATTTAGGTATCTGTGTGGTGTTTGCCTTATGTTGTGACACATGGAATAAGTTAGATAAAGAGACAATTCTTTTGCATCTTGTGATTGGGGGGGGGGGGGGGGGGGGGTGTGTGTAAAGAGCTTTCCAAATCTTTTCCATGTGTTTTCTTTGATCACTCACCTCCCTTGTGGAGAATGTTCTTTGAAAATAAAATGAAACCTTCCACATGTGGAAGATCCCAAATTTGGTTAGAAAAGGATCTCCCACTTTCATAAGGTTCCCAAATTTGGTTTGGAAAGGATCTCCCACTTTCTTTCATAAGGTTCCTAAATTTTGTGTCTTGTGTTTTCATGCTTTTATTTGCCTTGTTCTTCTTGTGGATGGGCTTCCCTTCCCTACTTTTTAAAATTTTATTTACAGGGTTTTTCTCCTACATTTTTGCAAAGCTCTTTACATAAAAGTAAGGAACAATTTTTTCATCTCTTCCTTGGTCTTCCGTCCAAGCAAAACCTTGGAAGAATTTTTTAAATGTTCCTTATGTTGCAATCACACATGGTGGTATCTCAAGAATATCTCGATGATAAGGGAGATGAATTTCTTTTTTTTTTGGCTAGATTCAAACCAACAACGTTACATAACATAAAATTTTGCATGTAACACTATGTGATGGCTATGTGGTAGCTAGTGTTAATATGATAATAAGATAATGATAAACAAACATTGAAAATTGGAAAATTGTAGATTTAAGTTTAATATTGCAATGTTAGTTACTGCCCAAGAAAGGGGTTCTTTTAAGTTCATGTTACATAGGCTTAATTTATTTTTAGTTATCATAATATTTATTTTTAATATTAAAAATTTATTTATCCGCCTATATATTTAACTATCTACTTACCTATTTATCTACCTTCGTATTTATTTACCTATCCACCCTCACTTACCCATTGACCTAATTGTCCACTTATCTAATTATTTACCTACTAACTTATCTATCTTCTTACATATCTACCCACCCACCCACATGTTTACTTGGCCATTTACCTAATTAGCTAAATCTTTGGCTACCTATTTATCTAGGGCTTCTTGGACTTGATAAATTTTTCACATAGATACCTACCAAGAAATGTGAATGACAATAAAATAAATTTTAAAAATGTTAAAATACACTTTAGTTGTAACTATTAATAAGTACTTGGCACCACATGTATGAATAGTCATTTATAAATCTAGCTACCATGGTTAGATTTGTGACATGTCCATTATAAAATGTTAACTAAGCCCTAATAAAACTATTCCCACTATATATATATATATGTTTCATTTGACCAGGCTTGACCTATCCCTAGGTGGAAAATAAGCCTTGGTGCAACCACTACCAAACTCATGAAGTTTCTCCCAACCAAGGTTGATGTGTTTCTTAGTGGAAATAGGTCAATTTCATTGTATATGAATGCCAACTTTGCACTTGCAAAGTGTGGTAATGCCCCTATGGTAGGCTAGATGGAACCAAGGTCCAAGATGTAATGCCAACATAATGATTGTAGCAAGCTAGCATAGTGGGTGCTCCTACTTTATGTGGGAAGGTTATTAAAGGTAACTATGAAAGGTATGAATGGAAGGGACCAATGTAATGTCCCACCCTACAAGAACATTTTGCATCAACAAATGGTACTAAATTGTTCAACAAATATCTTCATGGCACATATCCCACAACCATTTATATCAGTTTGCATGTACCTATATATTCATCTTGGGTGCAAATTATTCACCCAATTGAAATGCATTTCTTGCAATTTGCAAATCCACAATATTTCACATAAAAATCTTGTAAGGGGCAAGGTCATAGCACCAGAACTTAAAGCTTTTGGTGTATAGTATAAAGCATGAGGATAGGTGGGTAGCATTTCCAAAATGCAAGAATCAAACACTTAAGGTTAGGTCACACATATAAAGGTAGTTGTTTTTAAAATTTTGCCCTAACATTGTGAAAAGGTGTCAAGTCTTGAGAAAGTGTTTGTTAACATTGCATCTTATTATTAATTTAATATCTTTTCTACTTTGCATCCCACTTACAACATGATGTCAATGCTACATGATTTGCCACACTTGTGATCACATGTTCATTTTGAAAGTCCATACATTTAAGTCCATACATTTTTTACAATCGGCCACCAACATCAATGTCATTTTTTCACTGAACTTTCATCAACATTGTTTTTATTTTATTTTATTTTATAAAATTATTGTGTTTTCATTAATATTATGTTGTGTTGTATTTTTCACATGTGTTTGTGTTTCCCTTTGCAATGTGCTTTTCAAGTTGCAATGTGATTTTCAAATGCATCCTTGTTTCCATATGCTTTGATGGTGTTGTGATGTTATTGATGTTGCTACAAAGTTTTTTATGTTTTGAACCTAAATATTATTGTGAGAATTTGACAAGGGGCGATGACTTTTGCTACATCACAATTGTTTCTACTACAGTTGCAATGGACCTTACAATCTTGCAATGCTAGTAACAATGTTGCTGAAACTTTTATTGTCATCATGAATTTGTTGTTGTTGCTTCAATTATGCAATCAATTTCAACTTATTTCAATTTGCTATCACACAACCTTTACAATATGTTCCTACTTTTGTTTGTATATAATTGTGTTGTAGCAACCTTTGCATTCTTATACATGACTTGATGAAGGGCATGGAGGCAAAAAAAAAGTAAATAAAAATCTTACGACACAACATCACCAAAAGGAATTATGCAAACATGCAAATAAGTTACCACTAAATCAATAAGACCTTTTTAAAATGTTAGTTAACATTGCATTTTGATTCTACAATGTATAATTAAAAAAGATTAAGTGATATCTACTTTCTCTACTACCATTGATTTGATATTTTGTATCATGTAGACATCCATATAAATTTAGAGGTACTTAACACTACATGTGTGGACCCTTGGGTAAATTTACCTTTCCTATTTTCAAGTTACCTATGTTTTAGCTCCATTTGTGGTTAGACCTTTATTAAACTAGCTTACCACATGATTTCGTGTTTTTCATTTGGGGAATGATTTTTGTTTTGGGTCAAATTCAAAACATGGGTTTTATGGGAGGCAACACCCTACAATGTAGTGAATAATGTTGGTGAAGTGGCCTATATTTTTGGAATACCACAAGGCTATAATTTTGTCATACCTTAGCTTCAAGGATATTTTTGTAGCAAATGGTAAATTCCATTAACATTAGAGAGATTCCTTTTTTCAAACCTTTGATTTCAATGTTCCTAGCCCAAGGTTTTTTTTTTGGGGCACAATGTTTTAATTAATCTGAACATAAGGTTTGGACTTGTGCAAGACCAACATGGGATAAAGGAGAATGGGTTCAATGGCATGTGCAAACTATGCCATGAAACATGTATATGAATTGTAATTTGAATGTTTTTTTATCTACCCATTTCATTGTAAACACATGGAAATTTTGTAACAAGGCTTTTACATAAATTAGAAAAAAGGTGGGGTGAAATTAAGAATCTCGTTGAAACTATAGCCAAACAAGTTTGGCTTCCATTTCCATGGGTCTTTGTAAATATATTTATCAAAAGTTAATGAAACACGAAGGCCTTTGTCAAAAGTGTTTGTTTAACTGTTTAATTAAATCTTAATTATGTTAGTGTTAAGCTAGGTTAATGTAATTAATTGTGTTTTAGCTTGAATTGGGTCATGTGTGAATGCAGTTCGAATTATTTAATGTTTGGGATATAATCCCAAGTTGTTTGTTTTCAAATCACTTTCAGTGATGGTGATTTGAAATTTTAAAACACATAATTTTTTTTTTGTTTTGCAATTTTTTTGTCTTTGTGCAAGTTTCTTTACGGCAAGATCCTTTATAGATGACAAATATTTGGGGAAGATTGTTTAAATATATATTTGCATTACAGTATAATGCAACATCTTGTTTGGTCAAAAGAAATTTTTAATGATTTTTTTCAATTAACAAATTCGAGTATATCAAGAATATTTTTGAATAAAATTTCATCAAAAAGACTTGTGTGGTTCCTATCATCTCATTTGTGCCTTAAAATGCATGGCAACCACACAAATGTGGTGACCTAGACATGAAAAGGAATAAATACATTGAATAAACTCTGAAAGATAATAAAAAAACATAAATGTTTTAAATCTTGATTGAAATGTAAATGATTGAAGAAATTAAAGTATAATGTATAAATAAACAAATTTTTCAAGGATTCAAGGGACCCCCATGTTACATTGGCAAGTATGCAAAGTTATTCACCATGATCTTATGTTTTACATTACAAGGTAAACATTATAGAAGATGATGTGATATTGCTTAAATTAAAAACCATTAATGCATGATAAATATTGGTTTAGTGTGGTATCGTTACAATAGATTATTGTCATACATGTCCCCTTCAAGAGTTGAAGGTGAGAAGGAGCCATGGTGCAATTCATATGCACCACATGATTTTACATTGAAACATGTGTAGTTAGTTGTTAAGTATTCCATAAAAGGTGTGAAGGTATTTTTGGTAATGTTTTTTCATTAGGTTTAGATTTGCCTTGTGTGCAATCAAGGGATGTGAGTCCAAGTTTGGAACCTAATTTTGTAGTTGTTCAAAGGAATGGATGACCATCTTGATGAACAAATCAACATTTTGATTGATGGAAAGGACGTGCAAAAAAACAAAAACCAAAAAAAACAAATGGGCCAAAAAATTGGTGGTAGCTCACATGAGTACATGTACATAACTTTGAATCTCTTGACCTCTAGGTAGGAAAAATTTTCACCTTTAACATGATTTGCAACTACTTTACAAAAATCCACATATGTATTTATACATATGTAGATTGAGCTTGAAAGGGTAGTTGTTAAACATGAGTATCATTTACCGGTATCTATCAATTAGGGTATAATTTGTTGTCAAGTAATGCGTGGCATTATTAAGTAGTATATGGATTTATTATTTAGTGTAGGGCATTATCAAACATCGTTTAGTTCATTTTCAATAGTGAATGACATTATAAAGTATTGTATAGTTGATAATTAGTTAATATATAACATTGTTAGCCATTATATAATGCCAAGGTGCTAATAATAGATTGGTTACACCAACATGAAGGCCAACAAGGTTTAAAAATTAAGAGGTTGATGTTTAGCAGTGGAGGGGGAATTTTTTTAAAAAGCTTCCATAAGAACTTTAAGTGGAATTTATTTATTTTTTCCAACTTTTTGTGAGAATGACTTTTGGATGTGAAAAACAAGTGGCATGGAGATGGTGATGGGGAATTTTTGGAGGAAAAAATGAGCCATGGAAATAATGATGGGGAGAGGGTGTTCAAGCTTTTGTAGGTACGGGGGTGATTATTTAAGGTAGTTATGAAGGGAAAAAACCAACTTGGAAAAAATGGGACAAAAAAAGAGAGAGGAATAGGAATTTAAAGATTTTTGTTAAAAGTTTTGTGTATAGTATTTTGAAGATAGTAAGAGGAAGATAAATGTTCCAAAATGTGCACATGTAAATAGTTTTCCATTGGAGAACTATTTACATATGCACAATTTTTTTTTTTGTGATTCTTTAAAAAAGAGGAAGGAGAAGAAAATGGGTTTGATTATATGATGTTTCAAAGTTTTAGAGGGTTGAAGTTTCTTGTCATTTTTTAGGTTGTTTATTGGCTATAAGAAGCTATGTATGTGGAGAAAAACATTTGATTTTGTGGTGTTAGAGCTTGAAATTAAGGTTTGTGGTGTGTCACATGTTCAAGTGAAACATGTATTAGAAATTTCAAGATGAAGTAAATGAAAGGGGAAGGTAATTGTGGGTATGTAGAATAATGAGAACTTGTATCTATATTATAATAGGTTGTTTTGGTGGAGCTTATTGTGGATGAGTTTTTGGTGGCATTTCATGTTGAATTGTTATTTGAAAATCAAAGATTTCAGCCTTGTCAACAATTGGATACACGACATATAACATATAACATACAATGGTTAAAAGAATTAAAATCCGTAGTGGCAACTTATTGGCATTTAATCCAAGAAGGTTAGAGAGAAAAATCTTTCAAATTAAGCACTAAATTAAATCCACATTTAACAACAATGCATTGTGATGAGTCATTTTGGTCACATTTTTCAAAGTTTATAGAATTTGATGTCTAGATATGAAATGTGATGTTTGTTTTCAATAGAAAAGTAGAAAAAAAGACCATTGACAACCAAAGTAGGTAACAAAATGAAGAAGAAAACAAGAAGTTCAAAAAAAAAACCTTACATTTGGGCCTTCCTTTCACCCCTAAACCCATGTTTCAACCTAAAATATTATTATTCAAAATTAAATTAAAAAAACATTGAATTTAGGCATAAAATATTAAAAACACAACAGTAGTACTTGTAATGCACAAAATTCAAAAACACAATAACAATGAAGGCATCCAAGACAAATTTTTAAAAAAGGATTGAATTCAAATGTCATCCATTACCACATTGATGTTTACAATTATCATTGTTCACACACATAAATCAAATAACATAAACCACCTTAATGGCACATCATGTCCAAATTTCATAACATGATTCACTTGCAACCAAATAAGAATGTAGCCCAAAACACAAAATGGAAAATAAAAACACAAAACCATGTGAAAGAAATTGCATAAAAGCACAAAAAAATTACAAAGCAAAAAAATTGCGTGTTTTAGAATTTGAAATCACCAAAAATGATTTGAAAATTCACAACTTGAGATTATATCCCAAACATTAAATATATCAAACCTCGTTCACATATGAATTGGTTCCAAAATCAAACATAATTAATTATATTGACCTGATTTAACACTAACATAATTAAGATTTAATTGGGTAGTTAAACAAATAGTCATAACCTAGATTATCACATTATTACTAAATTTGGTGATAATTAAGTTTCATTCCTTATTTAATAACAATGTATATATATTTTAAAAAGAAATTTCACTTGTTTTATGACCAAATTATGGGTATTGATGGTATGTTACCTTTATGTTATGAATATTTTTATTATTCTATGAATATCCAAAACATAGTTTAATTGAAAACATATTATGATTCAATTGTGATTCTTACCAAGGTTTGACCTTAGTTTCCCATCCTATTGTAAACCTCATACTTTCCCCCTCATATTACCTATTTAATTGCTTATAAAAGTTGGTGAGTATCTTTCCCCCTCATATTACCTATTTAATTGCTTATAAAAGTTGGTGAGTATTATGAGGAAGTAGTTAAGGAATGTAGGTGGTTAATATGTAGGTAGGTAAAGCACTTGGTAACTACCACAAATTGTGGACAAATTGTGTGTGAAATTTAGTGTTACTCACTTGACTTCTCATGAAAAGCTTATAATATGTTTTTTTTAATTTAAATTTTTTAAAAACTTGTACAAAGAAATACCATTGCACATTTTAATGTAGGTTTGCCATAAAATAGGCAATTGTACAAGAAACAAAAATAATGCCCTTCCCAAAAAAAATCAACATCGAGGAATTAAACCAGGTTATTTCAGCAATAAGCCAAGAGTTTGGCAAATGGACTAAAAAAGAAGCCAAAGGAGAAAAAACATGATTTTTGATTAAAATATGACTTTGTGCTTTTCCAAGGCAATTATGGAAACTCAAATATAATTTCACCATGCAAAAATATATTTATTAATCTTCATAAAATCCTCTAAAAAGAAACCAAAATCTTTCAAGATATTATAACTCTATAAACTAATCTCAACTTCAACACAAGTCAAAATATTGTCTTTCAAAAATCCTCATATAAAAATAAATAGACCTATTATTATTATTATTACCTAGGGGCCTATAAAAATCCCCTTAAAGCTACCATACTCTATAATGAATCTAAACACAACAATATCCTTCTTCTTGCCTTGGTAGGCAAGGCCAATAAACTGAAACCAACCAACCTTGAATTTGGGCAACCATTGAAAAACATGCCCTCAAATTACACTAAAATCAATCAATTGGATTAGGTCTTGCCATGTCCCCTAACAACCACACTTAAACTGAAGTTCTGAGGAGTTAGGAGCTTGCATCCCATGAGTTGGATGAGGAGGAGGACTTGGCCTTCCTCCCTTGATTCCAAAGGAATCCCAAGAAGGCAACAATGGTGAAATGGAACTCCTTTCCTTTCCTTTCCAAATAGGTACCCCTAATTGGGCCCCTCTTTTTCAAAGATTTAGCCATATTTGGCTACAAACTAAATATGAATGTAAGTTTTTTAAAATAAAATATTTCTATATATATATATATATATTTTTTTTTTGTTACTTACTTGAACTATATATATAGATAGAAATCTGGCGATTTTTCTTAAATTAGGGTGTAGTTATGGCTATGGAAAATCTCAAAATATGCACATGATTTTAGCACGTTAATGTTTAATGTTAGCATTTTTGGCTATACATAGCCAGCATTACATAAATAATAAAAAGTCTGCTATTCACTGAGTCATCGGCTCATCAATGTGGTAGGTACCTAGAAATGGGGTAGGTAGGTAGGTACCTAACTTTACGAAATGGTCGTAGATGACGACACTAGAGTTTCACAGAGTTTCTTTTGTTTTTTCCATGGCGTGTATGTTTGCGCCTGTCGCACCTCTTCCCATTGTGCGCCCCTCTCTCCCTCTCTTCCTTTGCCCAAGCGCTTCTCTATATCATCATCTCTGCTCTCTCGTTCTCGCATCGCATCGCATCGTATCGCATATCAAGTAGCCGAGCGCTTGCATTTTCTGTGATTGTCGGCTTTTCTTTGTTGCATACAACTGCTGGTCTATTGTTTGTTTCTTATTAGTTTGACTGGCTTTTTTTTATAATAAATTTGTTGTTGAATCATTCTGCGTTGTGTGTGTGCGCGTGCGCGCGTACATTTCTTTTCCTTTTCCTTGCTTTTTGTTCTGTTCAAACATATAACAGCTTTAGCGAAGCGGAGGGATTTGTCTTCCTTGAAGAAGAAGAAGAAGAAGAAGTCGGAGGAGTCCAGAAGTTCTTTATATCATCATCTCCGCTCTCTCGTTCTCGTATCGCATATCAAGTAGCCGAGCGCTTGCATTTGCTGTGATTGTCGGGCTTTCTTTTCTGCAAAAAACTGGTGGTCTATTGTTGTTTCTTATTAGCTTGACTGGTTTTTTGGAATATATTTGTTGTTGAAGCTTTTCAATCTACGTTGTGTGTGCGTTTCTTTTCGTTTTTTCTTGCTTTTTGTCCGGTACAAACATACAGCTTTAGCGAAGCGGAGGGATTTATCGGAGAAGGAGAATAAGTCGGAGGAGTCCAGGAGGTTGAAACTGTAGTGGTGACAGGTAGTCTTGATAGCTGACATCTGTTCATTTGTTATCCTTACGAGTACATGCATCGGTGTTAGGAGAGACGGGCATCCGACAGACGGACGGAGTGAACTCGGAGTCGTTTTTCTACGCTCTTGTTTGATTGGAACCGAAGTTCCTGACAAAGGCTTTTCTTCTTTTTTCGTCAGGCTTCTCGACTCGGACTTCTCCGCTTTTGTGCACATCAGTGTTCCTGTGGAAGGCAAAGGTATACTTACGTTGCTGGTTTCTTGAGCGCCTGACAGTTGTGGAAACGATCGAAGGCCTGATCGGTCGGAGACCTCCTGCTCAAGTTCGTCTTGTTATGTCTGAAAGCTGGTGTTCTGCATTTCTTGGTTGTGTTTTATCAGGAGTTCTTTTCTTTTCTTCTCTTTCTTTTCAAAGGGAGCGTGTGAGTCCTAGACTCGGTTTGCATTTGCGGCACAAACATTTTGATTTCACGACTTGCCTGTGAAAGGCTCTTTGCCGCTCGATGATGTCGAAGGATTTTGTTTTGTAGGTTTCAGTAACATCCAAAGATGGCTCTGGAGCGGCCAGATCAGGAGACAGCTTCTCAGCCCCCTGAAGCACCAGTGATGTGCAAGAACATCTGTGGATTTTTCGGAAGTGCAACCACCATGGGCCTCTGCTCTAAGTGCTACAAGGAAACTGTTGTACAACAAGCTGAAACATCCGCAGCCATTTCTGCAGCCGTTTCAACAACACAACCTCTGCTGCCAACTGAGGACAAAGCCGAAACAGATGTTCCAGCAACGCAGACTAATAAGAGTCTGCCTAAACCTGTTGTTGTTGAGTCTTCAAGCGCGCAGGAGGGCGAATCAAGACCTGCAGCAGCTGTTGTTGCATCTTCAGCTTCCAGATACGAGGCACCCCGGCAGCAGCCGGCTCCGAATCGGTGTGGCTCATGTAGAAAACGCATAGGACTCACAGGTTTTAAGTGCCGTTGTGGCATCACTTTCTGTGCTCTACATCGGTATTCCGATAAGCACAGTTGCACATACGATTACAAGGCTGCTGGTCAAGAGGCCATAGCCAAAGCCAATCCCTTGGTCATAGCTGAAAAGGTTGTGAAGATTTGACAACACCCATACCCTGTTTTGTTTTCAGATGTGAAGATATATTCAGATCCTATACTTCCTCCCTTCCTCTCAAGAGCTGAAATCAGATGCCATAGATGTTGGAGAATGTTGTAAGTTACTTGCCTATTTGCCATTTTGGAGCCCATCATGTACAAAAGTAGTTGATGATCCTATGCAATGAAATCATGTTTATCTCTGCTCTCTGTGGTGTAGGAGTTACCTACAATCTACTGCTTCCATCTCATGTCTCATCTTATGTAGTCCTGTTATAGCTTTGGTGCAATTGATTATGAAGGCAGGATGATTACAGTGGCGATTCTCAAGTTTTTGGTTTTCATGATGTCAAGTTAAGTTTGAGAGCTGAAAAACAAATGTTGCAGAACATGGGTAAGTCTTGTTATCAATTTTCTTTCTGAAGCTTGATTCCAAATCTTAGGAATGAAGGGTTAAAACAGGTCTGTATTGTAGTTGAGCTTCTTTTCTTTGTTGATGTGCTGATAGTCTTACCTCTTGCAGTGTGCCTGAAGAATCACCTTTTGATGGATATGTGCTATAATCTCTTGTTTGTGTTCTGAAAAATGTTAAGTGGATTGTAGTGATCTGTAAGTCTTTTTCAGTACTTAGGACTGCATTGGGTGTGTTATCGTCTTTCTCTATACTGTGTCTTAAGAAGGATATTCATTCCTTTTTAGTCCTTTTTCCGAGGACTTGCACATCTAAAACCTAAACTGTGTGCTGGTTTGTATGATGAGAAATGCCTTGTGATTGTACAAAGGACTGTGATAGATACCATACTCTACTAGGTTGAGCACAGATGTGATGAGAATTTAGTATGTAACCATATGGTGGTGGTGGTGGTGATGTGCAGAGATTCTCATCACGATTTGGAGAATGTGCAATCTCAGTTGATGCAGTAATTGGATATTATTCTGACAAAAAGTTGCAGTTGCAAGCAAAGAGCCCTATGGCAATTGACGCAGAACTTTGATGGAGAAGGAAATGTGGGCAACACTATCACATCCAGACAGGAGAGCCCTGTTGGGGAAGTCTGGTTGCTGTTTATGGCACAATGTATGTAACAACAGGTCAGGGGAAATATTTCCCGTCCATCAGCTGTCTCTTGGGGATGTCTCTGAAAGCAAGGCTCCAGATTGGCCTAAAGCCAAAGGATTAGAGGTATGGACTGTACAAGCTTTGCTCTGTCACTATACAACTTCTCAGGGACATTTTGCTTCAATGCTGTTTTGAATGTAGCAATTGACCTGGCTCTCATGGTATTCTTAAAACAAGTGTTTTGTGGAATGGGTTTTTTTATGTAGGTACACAGGCCTAGGGTATTGCAGAGGGAGCAAAAATGCAGCAGCAGCAGCTGCTGCACTTGCAGAACAACAAAAGTATTGTGGACAGTACAATGGAGTAATATTATTTTAGAAGACTAATGATGGAGAT
>Ga0209611_10004504_pt1 | contig 23802 bp, 18 predicted proteins | sample S1TSphgellanicum_3_FD_187693 | JGI IMG/M metagenome (GOLD analysis project Ga0209611, IMG submission 187693) | Host-associated microbial communities from peat moss isolated from Minnesota, USA - S1T2_Fc - Sphagnum magellanicum MG (SPAdes) (version 2) | ecosystem: Host-associated > Plants > Peat...
ATCATATTCCAATACTTGTCAGTTCAGCTTGGACTGATGAGCAGCACACATCCACCCAAAAGGATTTGTTTGCTCAAGTGGGGACCAGAGGTTGGCAGATCCATTGAATACAGTTGGGATGACTAAAAACTCTCACACTGAGATCACAATTTGCTTGCAGTAGAAATTCCAGCAAACCCAAAGTCACTGTCTGTGGATCAGTGGTGCTCCGAAGTGTCATGCTGGCATTCAGAACCACACCATTTTCCTTGTCCTCAATCCCAAACAATAACTGCACTCAACATCCACCAACAATCACAATCCCTCTGTCAACATGCAAAGTCTGTCTTGTTCTATCTAATATGAGTTCACTAAATTCCTCTTCTGAGTCAGAAAAGACAAAAAAAAATAGGCAAAAGACATTATAGACCTAAAGAATTCCAGTCATAGATCCTATGGAGTTTTGAGAAAGCATGTAGACAAAGGAGAAAGTACCTTTTTCTCATTGCCACTGCCACTGGACATGAAAGCATATTTGGAGTTTGGTTGCTGGTGGCTAAGATGGAGCTTTATATTATCCATAACCCACTTCATGTCCTTATCCCATGTATCCATCCTTCCACTGACATATTCCTCCGAGCCTGTTACACACAGCCAGAATAACAGAAACACCAACCCTCCATCATCCACATGGATAGTAACAGCAATTGCCATAATGCAGACATTCATCATTTCAGATTTTTGTTTTGCCTTCAAACAAATGGTAAACTAAGAGGTAATCCAGCAACTGTGAGTTCAAAATGTGGGTAGAGAACCCCCCCCCCACCAAAAAAAACCAGAAGAGTCACCAATTGAAAGATATCACCACATACAGATCTCTCTCAAGAGAAGAAACCCAACCAACACTTATGATATGTCCACCTTGCATATCTTAATCCTTGCTTACATCCTCCTTCCTTTGCAATTCATCTCTTTCCCTTCCTCTTGGACCCCCACAAGATCTAGTGACATCAATTGCAACCACTAAGAGGAAGCATTGCAAACCTTCCTTGGCCCCTGTGGAAACTGTGACAGTGCATCACAGCAAACCCTAGTTTGCAAAAGATTTTATTGTTCATTGACAGAGAATTTTTCCACCATCAAAATCATTGAGAAACAAACATATCCACTTGTTTTCCACCATTAAAATTGTTGAGAAATAAACATACCCAAATGTTTTCCATCATCAAAATTGTTGAGAACCAAACATGCCCAAATGTTTTCTATGATCAAAATTGTTGAAAACCAAACATACCCAATTGTTTCCCACCATCAAAACTGTTGAGAAACCAACACACCCAAATATTTCCCGCCACCAAAATTGTTGGGAAACAAACATACCCAAATGATTTCCATCATCAAAATTGTTGACAAACAAACATACCCAAGTCTTTCCCACCATCAAAATTGTTGAGAAACAGACATACCCAAATGCTTTCCATCATCAAAATTGTTGAGAGACAAACATACCCAAAATGTTTTCAATCATCAAAATTGTTGAGAAACAAACATATACCCAAATGTTTTCCTCCATCAAAAAATTGTTTGAGAAACCTACCTACATACATACATACCTTCAAAAATCCACGCCTGAAGGCCATCGGACAATGCCAGAGAGAAAGTAGTTGGATTCCAAGTGCCCTTCACAAATAAAACCTTGTGGCCCACTGCTCCTTCCCATTTCACCTCCACAACTAGTTTTGCACAAGTTTCCCTATCCACCACCTCCGCCATCTTTACAACAAGTGCTCTCTTGTCCTACATCTCTTGATCTACCATATCTTTGCAACTCTCTTCTTCTACAATACAATCACCATCTAATTGGAACGCATCGGCCTTCTCTTGTTCCGCACAACCGAATTTTACGTCTAGTTCTTCATCACTTACACTCCCATCAAACCCTAATTGTAAATCTAATTATAACCTTCTCTCTAGGATGGGCTCTAATTACCAAAAAATACAAAAAGGTACCTCCCCTTACACTAAACAAGAGGTGTGTTGCCATTTTACATTAAAAAATATATATCTTAAGGCAAAACAAGAATTATGGAAACTCAAATGTTTCACCATGCAAAAATATAATCTTCAAAAAATCTTCCAAAAGAAACCAAAATCCTTCAAGATATTATCATAAACTCTATAACTAATCTCAAGTTTCAACAAAAGCCAAAATATATCATCTTTCAAACAATCCTCATATAAAATAAAACCTATTTACCTAGGGGCCAAAATTCCTTAAGCTATTATACTCTATAATCAATCTAAACACAATATCCTTGCCTACCAAGGCAAGGCCAACAAATATGAAGAATGTTTTATGATTTCATGAATGGCTTGTTTTTCTTTTCTTAAAACATATGCATAATGGTAGGGGCATAAATTGGGGGACATAGTATAACAGTTTGTCCACCTTTAAAGTTTGTAAATGATAAAATGTTTGGGTAATTAACACCTAATTAATAAAATTTTAATTTTGATCATGATCAAGTTGTTACAATTTTTTTATTTTAATCTAAAGTTGAATATTTTACCGTCTACAATTAAAATGTTTACATTTTATGATGATGTTAGGGTTTTAAATTAATGTATTGTTGTGACACATGCAAACATTAAACATCATTTTTCAATAGATGGAATTCATTCATAATGTTCATTCATAATTTTTAATTAAGTTTGTTAACTTTCATTTAAGTTTCAGTTAAATTTTAATTAAGTCTCAATTAATTTATTGTTAAATTTCAATTAAGTTTTAATTAACTCTTAGTTAAGTCCAAGTTAATTCTGAGTTAATTTTTTATTAAATCTTAATTAAATTTAATTAACTCTTAATTAAATCCAAATTAATTTTTAGTTAAGTTTTAGTTAACTCATAGTTGACTCCTAGTTATGAAGGTTTTCAAAAAGTTTCCTTACTTGATGCACACATAGAAGCCTCCTTGTAAATTTTTTTAAACTAAGTCCTTAAAGGGGTATAAATAGGAATAGGACCGTTTATTTCCTTCAATTTATTCAACAATAATCTTAAGCAAGATCTTGCATCCATAGCCTTATAATTTATTTTTTATGTTCATGTTTACATATGTTAGCATAATAAATATCCATTTTCACATTTGTTTTGTACATCTGGTGTTCTTCTTTTTAGTTATTATGTTCTTGTTTTTTAATCACATAATCTTGTTTTATTCCTTGTTTGGAAAAATTAGACTTAAACCTTTCATTTTAACCTTTATTTTCGTGGTTTTTCCTATCTTTCACAATTGCTACCATCATCATGTGTCATTTATATTTGGTGAATGCTAATGTGATGATTATATTTTTGTTTCCAACAAGTTTTACAATCTTGAAACTAAAGTTGGAGGATTGCAAAAAGATTGTAACAAAAGGAGATTTTGCATCGTGCAAAAACAAAAGCTTGGAAAACAAATTGGTCATGAGGTTTCAAAGCAATGGCATTGAAAGCTTGATTGTTGTAACATTTGTTTGATTATAACCACATTGAAGTTAAAATTATTTGTTATCAATTCATCAATTTACTACGAAAAATTTTGCAACTTGCAAATGCAATCTATGACTACTATTGCTTGCATTTACAGCCACATAGCAACACATGACAAAACATAAATTTTTCAAAGTACAAAGTACATTATTTTCACTTTCATCACTTTCACATGTTCTACTTTTTGGTTTTATTGTATTTATATGTTTACATTGGTTTTAAGGTTGTGATGAGTGTGGTTTTTTTACAAGTTTAAGAAGAAAAAAAATTATGACCTACATTCATGATGCATCAGTTAAATAAAAAAGCTCTAACATATAAGGTCTGATTCTATTAAATTGCCATTTTCAAAAATCTATTGTTTTGCATATCAAAGTTTTCCCTTCAGGCATAAGTTTTTGGCATGTGATCAACAATTTACTACATTTCCAAAAGTTATTTTGTTGGACAAAGATGTATTGAAATGTTTATATTCAATAACCTTTGGCTAATTTTAAACCCCAATTTCTCATGGTTTGACAGGGAATGAATAGTGCAATAAAAAAATTTATTTGCAGTTATTCTTGTTGTTTATGTCAAATTGGCCACTTGGATGAAAAGAAAATAATATCATTAAGCCATTATGCACAATTTTTACATGGTGCATTGTGTTAAATGGCAAATTAGGTTGAGGGGAAAATATTGCATCACAAACTTCCTAGGCCACAATTTGGTAATAATAATGGTATAAAACAATTTAAATTATAAATTTGTATTGTTTAAACATGAATGCTACATATTGTTTAGACATTGACGTGATGCACATGACATTCGTGTTTACATAATATGAATAGACATACAATATCCATGACTAAACAATATGAATAAATGTATGACATTTGTGTCTAAATAATGCACCAACATCCATGTCTAAACAATATTTTTAAATGTCCAGCATATGTGTTTAAGCAATATAAACCTATGAAAAATAGATTTCACATGACTAGCATTATTATATCATAGCCCATGAAGTTTGTGATGTGACCATAATCATTAAAATTTAGTGCATGCATAATGTTGTCAAGGACATTGAAAATAAGTTACAATTATGTCACATCCTTCCATCCCTATTTTAATAGTTTGCTATGGACCATTTATTTTCCCTTCTAAAGTTTCATAATGGTTATTTAAAGATGTCTATTGTTTTTGCTTAAAGATATTTTGGACATTTAACTTGAGAATCCAAAATCATTTTTTTGATTTTGTGTGGATGATGCAAGGAGTCTTAGAGGAGCATATTTTCCTAGATATGGTAATATTGACTGAAGCACAAGGAATGCTAGTTGACAATATTGAAACACATGTCTAGTCCTTGCATAGATTTATAGTCCTTGCATATGTACATGTTTTTCATCATGTAATAGATGTTCCTAGTTATGACAATTTTTTAGTCATGCCTATTCTTAGCTAGCAAGTTGAAACCTTTGATTCAAAAGCACTATAGAAAGTATAGACTTACTATGATTGTCAAAATTTGTGTTACATGTGTGACATGTACAAATTAACACAAGGTTGTAATTTGTTAAAATGTAATGAATTGTTTATAGTAGGTAGATTTATTATTTCCCTTATTGTGGGATAAGTCATTCGAGTAGTGAATATCATTTTGAAGAAGATGATCTCATTATGAGAAAATATAGGGTTTTACAATTAGGCTTGTAACTAGGTTTTCCAATTGCTACAAACATTTGCAACTCATGGTATTCATACGACCTTGAGTGCTATTAGACAAGTTGTAGCAGTTATAGTAGACACCTTATGTTGTATACAATATTGTATATACGATGCAACTCACATGCAACTATATGTAACTTCTTTGCAACTAATATCCACATCAGATTCTCAAGCATATTCTAATGTGGCGAACAAAATGCCAACGTGGCTTTTCATCCATTTGTTGATGGATGACATATGTTAATACCTTTTGCAATTTATTTACAATTATTTTACAACTAGTTTGATGAATATAATCTTTAATTATTTCATTCATCCATTTAATGAATGAATTCTATTTTTATATTTTATAACTTATTTACAAATGTTTTACAACTAATTCAACAAATATATTATTTCATTATTTCATTCATCCATTTGATGTGAATGGATTCTATCCTAATCCTTTGCAACTTATTTATAATTATTTTACAACTAGCTTGATGAATATATTCCTTCATATTTCATTCATCCATTTGACAAATGGATTCCAAATATCCTTATATTTTGCAACTAATTTACAACTATTTTATAACTAGTTTAACGATTTTTTTAAAAAATTATTTCATTCATCCATTTGAGCAATGAATTTTATTCCTATCCTTTACAACTAACTTATAACTAAAGATGAAATGAAAATAAAGGATTTAATGACTAATTTGCAACTAGGTGTTAAAGTTTGGGTTTCAAAGTAATTGTATGGTAGTTGATTTTAGTAATACTAAACAACTAAATTGCAAATTACAATGCAATTATACAAACTTCACACAACCATTATCATGTTGTTCTAATTATAATAAATAATGTTGAATTGCATTAGACATCACTATTTATAAACATGAAATGGATTTGAAACTTTAAATAGATTTACATTCCATGTTAAAGAATACATTTCAAAAAATAAATTTAAAATGTTTTTATCAAAAGATAATTTAATTATGAATCTAAATATAATGCCCAAGCTATTTATAACAAACATGTTTTTCTATTTTAAAAAAAGGTCAAATCATAAAACTGATGACCCACAATAATCAAATATTGTCACCTAAAACATTATGTTTCATAAATGATTTTATTTATTTTTTGTTGGGATGGAGCTTAAGCCATGCAATTTTTTCAATCCACCTTATTTGCTTAAAATCTACCATGTTATGACATTTAATTCCACATGTGAAATGAAATCAGTAGCATATCATAACATTATAATGTCAAAAATATCTAAATAATCCCTTCAATTTGAATAAAATTAGTTTACAACTATATTGCCACTAACATGCAACTTATTCATCACTAAAATGCAACGTATGTAGAACATTGATACAAACTAAACCTATAATTTGTACACGTGCAAATATAACCAAATATTATGCTTATAATCATGTAAAATGAATTATAATTTTAGGCACTTTTGAAAAAATCTTACCTTGTATACATTATTTTGATGTTGATGGATTGAAACATAATGAAAGTTTAACCCTATAATATAAAAACAACAAAAGTCATCACAAATGTTCAAACACAAAACAAGACATATGTAACATGATTATCATTTTAAAAATCACCTTTCATAAATTTTTCGTCTTATAAATTAAACTAAACTTATATAATCAACTTTTAAATAAAATGAAATATATTTTCAAAACATTTTAAAATATATATGCAAATAAACAAAAGACCAATAATCACAAACCTTCAACATCTAAGAGTAAAAGTAATAGCCTTCAACATCCAAAAGCAAAATCCTTCAACATTTAAGAATAAGAGTAAAAACCTTCAACATCCAAGAACAAAAGTAAAAACCTTCAATATCCAAGAATAAGAGCAAGAACTTTCAACATCTAAAACCAAAAGTAAAAACTTTCAACATCCAAGAGTAAGAGCAATAACCTTTAACATCAAAAAGTAAAAGTATGAACCTTCGACATTTAAAAGCAAGAACAAAAAATTTCAACCTCTCTAAGAGCAAAACAAGAACCTTCAACCTTCAAAAACAAAAACAAAAACCTTCAATCTTCAAAAACAAAAACAAAAACCTTCAATCTTCACAAGCAAAAATAAAAACCTTCAACCTTCAAAAGCAAAAACAAAAACCTTTAACCTCCAAGAACAAAAACAAAAGCCTTCAACCTCTTTAAGAGCAAGAGCAAGAACCTTTAACCTCCAAGAGTAAAAATAAAAACATTCAACCTCTCTAAGAATAAGAATAAGAACCTTCAACCTCCAAGAAAAAAAACAAAAGTCTTCAACTTCTCAAAGAGCAAAATAAAAACCTTCATCCTTTAAAATAAAAAACAAAAGACTTTGATCTCCAAGTTATTTAAATAAATTTATAAAAATTATAGTAACCTTTTGGTTTTTTTTCGAAACTAAACAAAAAATAAATCTTAATTATAACACATGATATGAAAATTGCATCACCAAAAGACTAGGAAATACACAAAATGTTTCAATATTTTTTTAAAAAAATGTAAATCACCTTGAATTTCTTGACAATAAACATAAACACATGAAGGTTATTGATGCATTTGGGTAGATCTATAGATATACTGCCATGTGTCACTCGCTTAAGGGTTTTTTGCCCAAATTTCAAATCTTTAAATTTAAAATTTTAAGTTGAAATACAATTGCATATTAATTGCAAACAAGTTGAAATGTCATATATATTTGGGTGGTGGAAATGTATACACGTGGCATGATTATATGCTTTACTCAAGGCCGTACATTTGTTGCAAAGTAATCATTGATAATAATTAAATTTGTCCTAGTTGTGATATAGTTGTTACATGCGACTAAAATGCAACTTGTTAACAAAATCAAACATGGTTGACTACAACTGTATATATAATGCATACGTTGTATTGTATAAATATATATCTTGAAACTAATTTGTGACTATAATACAACTCCTTGATTTTTTAATGTGACATTTTATTTATTAATTTGTCATATTTCCATGGGACATTAATTGTTTTGGAGCTCTAGTTATAAGCTAATTTAGTTGTTGTGGACACAATTTTTCGTAATGTTTTTTAGCCTTTTAGAAGTGAATTGAAAAAAGTCATGTCTAGGTTTAAGAGCCTATGTGGCCTCTCAAGTATCCATGATGCTTTGAATGGTACCCATTTCCCCATTGTTAAACTTGTTAACCCTTTTAGTGAAGATTATTACCATCATAAAAATGAGGGCTCCACAATTGTTTGTTAAATTTTTGTGAATCATAAGAAACAATTATTGATATTTTCATGATACTCCCCGTATCTCTAAATGACTCTCAAGTTCTTTGCAAGTCTACATTTTATGTTCAAGCCCAATACCATACCATGGGTTATTCAGCCCCCAAAAAAAAATGTTAAGATGGAACATTTTTATTAATAAACAAAGGGTATTTTTTGTTTGATTAGGTGATGATTTCGCACATAAAAGTATCTTGAAACAATTGTTTATGCAAAACATAAAAAGGGGAGGATTGTAATGAAAAATGCATTTGACATTTTCAATACCACTTTCTATCAACTCTATTGCAAATCAAATTTGCATGTTATAATTGTTATAGATTTGGTTGCATAATATGTTGTTAGAACATGATGAGATAAACGTCCAGAACATTTTAAATTGTCTTGAGTTTCAAACCACTCCACATGAAATTATGACATTCCAACAAATACTACACAAAAGGATATCAAGGTAATGTGTGTACATGAAGGTGAACTAGTTATTAACATCAAAAGACAAGAGACACAAGGAGGAAAATGACGAATTTAACTTGAACTTTTATTGAGACAATAACAAAATATGGTTTGAATGTAAGCTTAATCGAAAATGGTCACTAAAATGCATGTATTTGAACTAAAGGTTTTCATGAGAATGGAAAATCAATTGCAAATCAAAAAATTAAAACCTAATTACACAAAATGCACTAACCAATTCTTTTCATGCACGAAACATTTGTATTACATTGTAATATTCATGTTGTTGTTCATGTTGTTGTAACTCATTTTGTCAACATCAATATGGAATTTTTTGAAAAGTTCCCTTTAGCATAATACATCATACTCCTCATCATGTATGTGAGTTTTAAAATGGCATCAACCAACCATTTTTGAATTGTGTTTATCTCTACATATTTTACTTTGAGGTACTAAAGTTTCCATTATTCAATTTCAAGATCTGTCAAATGATTCATCTTCATTGATGCTACAAGCATCTTGTTCCCCTTATTTGTGGCATCAACCATAACATTATTTGTAGAAGATGAGTTTCACTTAACATTGATGTTGCCAAATCCTACTTTGTTGATCATAGGACGAGGCTTTAGGTTTGCTTTCATAAAGGAGTTTACATCCTTTTCAAAGGTTACATCTTCATTGATGGCTTCATACAACAAATCTTGGAAACTACCTAAGTTCATGAACTTCTTTCAAGAACCAAGTGGAGGTGTTTGTTAACCATATAACATGTTTGGTGTTGTTTGCGTTCATGAAATTTGTGTAAGGGGTGTGGTTTTTGTTGTCACATTCTATCTTATAAAAACTTTTTTTTTTGGGTAGAATATTATTGGAATGTTTTAATTTCAAAATTCAAAATTTTAAAATAATTTTTTTATTGGATAACAATGTTTTTAATTTCAATCTTATGAAGTAGCATCAAATGCAAACATCAAAAAGGTATTTAACAATAAATAATGACTTCTTTGTAAAGGTTATTAGGGAAAAAAAAAACATGTTAAATAAAGTTGGCTATTTATAACAATTAACAATAGGAATGGTGAAACTCACAATTGAATTCTATTTAATGCATTTCTTGGGTAGAACAACCTTGCACAAAACCTTGTGATTCTTCCAAGTGTTCAATGGACTATTACAAAACCCATAAAAAACATTTGCTAGTCAATGTCGAAATCCTTACTACCAACTTGGGAGGTAAGATTTGAGACATTGGTATGGCTTTAAAATTGTTCCTTCCCAACAAAATGATCTACATGAAGAACTTGTATAACATTTTGTATGATTTGTGCAAAACATCTGAAAATTGCAGAACCACGTGCAACATGGTTCTCTACATAATAGAACAAGGCAAAAAAGGTGTGTAAAAAGACAAGTGAAAAGGGTGCCGGATAGAGCTTGGTAGGGGTATTTAAGGCCTCTAATGCAAATTTGGCTACATAAACCAAAGAACATTGCATTTTTGGCAATTCTTTTCGAAAGGTGAAAAATAAAATCTTCTAACAAAATATTCCCCTTTAAATTATTTTTTTGCAAGAATGAAAAATTCATGACAAAATAATTATTATTTGGTAGACATCATGTAATTGTTGGATCATTAGTATATATAAAAAACAAAAACTTTGGTTGGAATTTGGGAAGCTAAAATTATTATTTTGTTGGTATAATAAATTGTAGTTACACAATATGAAATTTGTCATAAGAAGGGATTCACTTCGATTTAACATGAAATGCATATTTGTTATACTATGATTCTTTGCATCCATTGAAAAGTCAACCATTTCTTACATTGAATTGTCATATTTTGCACATTATAACAATAATATTATAATATTGTGACAAACACACTTTATATTAATTTTTTAAATGCCAAAGTATTTAAACTTAATGTCCAATAATAATAAATTTATGAAAAAAAATGAAGAATGTTTCTAAATATTTTTGGAATTTTTTAATTGAACATTGTTTGAACATTACTCAAACACTTTTGCTTCATCTACTACTTGTAACAAATTGCTTATACAACTTGCAATATAGCTTGGACACTTGCTAGCTATTTGAACACTATTGTTTCATTTGTATGATTACCACTTATGAGAGACTACTTTTGCAACATGTGATGAGAAAAAACCCAAGGTTACAAAATAATTGTTCATTAATGAATAACAAATATGTTAACTTAAATACTATGTGGGACGTACATTTTTTTTCTCTCAACTACAAGATTGAAAATCGTAGTAGGAATTTCCCCTTGGCTATGTTATTTAAAGGTAGTTGCAATTGAAATTTTGTTTGGCACCAACACATTATTTATAACATCATCATTGACTTGGTTGTTTGTGAGTAAATGCAAAAAAAGTTTCTTGGCATCATCATATCATTTGTAACATCATCAAATCAATTGTTTGTGGGTAGTTGCAATTTTTTTTTGACACCACCTTCACATCATTCATAATATCATTAGTTCGACTATTTGTGGGTAGTTGTTGTCAAAGTTTCTAGAACTCTAGCAACAATGTTACTTTCTCTTTTGCGTTCCACTAATTGTCTTTCATCACACATGCACCTTGGTGTGAACAATACTTGAAAATTGAACTTTTTCTAATAAATCAAGTACGTGCCTACAATGTGCATAACTAGGTACCTATTGTGCACTAGAACATTTTATGGAAATAACACTTATATGTTGATTGCTAGATGTTTCACATAAGATAAACTTCATTTGGGGGGAATTAATTAATTAAATTCCAAAACGTTTCCGAAACTAGAGGAAATTTCTAAAAGATAAAAGCCCATAATCCCAATGACAAAAATGCAAGGCCTTTTTGACTTCGTTTTTCTGTATGTCAATTTTGTATTCTTAACATGTAGATGCCATGGATGAATGGTCATTATTGTAGGTTTCATACTTTCCTGGTAGATGAACAGCCTGTTAAATTCATTATCTTTCCTATCAACCACAACCTCTTTCTGATAGCTTTGAATTTGAAAGTTCCATTCATCAAACGGGGTTGAATTTACAAAAGGATTACCTAGATTACGAAATGTTCGGAACATATGATCATGAACACCTTTTACCATAGACGCAAGAGATGTGATCCATACCATGTTAGCACGACGTCGTTTGGCACCTACACTAGGCTTGGTCCAAATAGCATGGAAGTACCAAAGTCTATCACGAAAGAGGAAACCCCCTGATAGAATTAGGAAACCAACATGGGGCGAGGAGTTTTAGGGAATTTATGATGTAAATATCGTTAGCTTCTATGCCAGATCCAATGATCTAGCAAACTAAAGATACGAAAAAAGTTGCCAATCCCAAAATAGTTTCCCCAACCATGCATGAAAGATTGGGTTTATTAATTTGATTATTTGATAAGGAAAGAGATCTCTATTTTCAATAAAGACAATTTTGATTTTACGTTTTAGTGACATTACCTCATCAAGATTAAGATAGACGTAGAGGTTTTTGCGAGTGAACCTTTTTCATGCCTTCCATTGGGTCATAATTCGCCTATGGAAGCAAGCCCTATCGATTTTATGAAAAATAAAGCCGATAAAATGAAGTCTCTCTCCAATCTTCAACGGAAATATGCAGGTTTTTTCTGATGATAATTGGAGGCCATGTTCTACCATGAAACTTTTGGCTTCTTCGAAATATTGTTCCACCAACCTCTCATCATTAATAATAATAACAAAGTTATCAGCATACCTAATGAGGGGGACTAATGTTATTTTTTGGGTCTGGCAAAAGAGAGACTTATGGCCTTTTCCTTTAATCCATTTCATCCTTTTGAAGTTAGTCATAGCGGTCTGCTGTCTAGTAGTTACTCTCTCTTCTAATCCATCTAGGGTAAAGTTTGCAATTAAAGGGCTTATGACACCGCCTTGAGGGACCCTCATAGTAGAAACTTCAAATTCCCCTTGATATTCAATTGGACTCTTAAGCCATTCTTCAAGTATCCTTTTTGTACCACTAGGCATGGGGAAATTATTTAAGATCCATTGATAGGATATTTGGCCAAAGAAAGCTTTTATATCAACATTAATCACCCATTTGGTAGAAACAAAATATTTACTATCTTGTTCTTTTTTATTGTTGCAAACCTTGCGCACTCTTTCCATTTTCATGTCTAGTATGGCGGCAATTTCACCCACCACCATGTGTGCACATTTTCCTTTTCGAAATCCAAAATTATACCTGTCAACAAAGGGTTCTATCACAGGTTCAATAGCTAATTTGAACAAGTGCTACACGGTCTTGTCAAATATTGTGGGTATTTTTAGTAGCCTTTCACCCCCCCCTTAATTGAAAGATGGAAATATGGCTTAAGATTTTTATAGTCTTGGTGGTTGATTTGTAGCTCCCTCGCCAACGCACTCAATGCCGTTTTTCGCACCTTAATTAGCTGCTCTATATTTTTCTTTATCTTGCTAGCATTTTCCTATCTAGGTAATTTAACTCTCAATATTCAAGGTTAATGTGGCCCGGATTTCGTGTTACACTATTTCTTAATCTGATATATTTCATCGTCTGGTTGGTGGAGGTAGATATCACACAAAAGAAATGATAGTACACTTTTTCCTTGAGGTATTATCTTATCTTCATATATAGATCTTCCTGCGCTTATTATGCCCATGTATCTGTGTTAACATATCCAAAAAACGTTAATCTTGTATATTTTTTGAAATAATGCCTTTGAGCCTTTTTCAATTCAAGGTTTCGTAGCACTTTTGAATGTTGAACTCAATAAAGCAAGACATTTTTTTCTATCCATACTTTATGGTTTCTAATGCCATATGGCAAGACTTGCTCAATCTAAACTTATGCGAGTCCTTTGAAAATGTTGGTTTGTATATTATTTTTATAGGACTGCTCTGATGGCTTTTTATATTACTTGGTGGTCCTTGAGGCTGATCATCGCAAGTAGTTTTGTCTCCTTGGGTTTTCCTGGTTTTGGGATGTTGACTTGTCTTGCAGGTTTGAATGGATATTTTCTCGTATGCAGTCTTTTGCAGTGTGCTCAAACCATCTTCGATTGATGCCCAGAAAAAAAGGGTTTCCTTCCCTCCCCCCCCACCCCAAGGAAGGAAATATACAAAGAATAATATAGTTCCTAGTTTACTCATGCACTTTAATCTCAACTTTGAAATATAAGCTTGAAACTGAAAGGAAAGTCATATTTTACTGCCAAATTTATCTATGGTAATTCATCTCTCGGCTAAAGTCTTGCATAACAATACTTTGGGACTTAGCCCCCAAAGCAAGAACCATTGGGCAATAGTTTGTTTATCATTGCTTCGTGTAACTTTATTTAACAAGCAAAACGTAAAGCTAACTAAGCAAGTCCTTTGGCTTACCTAAAAGACAGCTGCAAAGCTACTTTCTTCGAAGATATTTGTAGATATTTCATAGCCTAGTTCATCATCATGCATGGTCAATAAAATCTTTTTTAGTGTCATCAATCGGCACATGCCTGCTTTTTTTCTTTGTTAGGTTTGCTACACTCTCTCGCTTTGCATTTGATTTTAGGAAGCCACATCCCCCCCGGTACTACCCCCCATTTCGTGCCCTCTATAAGCTTCGTCAAAGTCACTTTATGGATTTTATTTATTGGAGCCTTCACTTGCTTTGGCACCCGCAAAAAAAGCCCACCCAATCAATAAAATTTTATGACAAAAATAAATAAATTATTGTGCACATTAGAACTTTAAATTAGATTAAGTACGTTGTCCGGGCTTATACAATGTCTCCCAAAATTTATAAATCAATACCTATGGCGTAAAACAATTTCACATTTCAAGGTCGGAATGGGATCGGGTGTTTTCACATCTTACCATAGTGTCGGGAGGCGCATAGTGATTAATGAATAAAATTAAGAGTTTACTTGCGTAGTCGTAGTGTCGCAACCCTAGCCTTAGCCTCACGACCAAGGCAAAGGGCTTGCAAGGGTGTGAGCCAAGAGGAAGCCCGAGAGTTAAAGCAAGAAGAACCCGGGAGTCACATCACAAACTCCCGGGAGTGTTAGAAAGTGTGAGGGAGTGAACCCTCACACTCCCAAGGCAACTCCCATTTGGGAGATGGAGTCCCGGTGGACTCTCTAAAATTTAGAGAGCGATTACAGGGGTCAAAACCCAATGGCTTGTGGCGTTCTTTATATCATTGGAAAGCTCTTGGAACGTAGATGTCTAAAATGAGCTCTTGTTGCTCATTTAGACATCTAAAACACAAGTTATGACCAAAAGAAAGGTCAGGAGTCAAATTGACAATTTGACTCCCGACCACAAAAGTCTAGAATCGACCTGATATACTTGGTTGCAGGGGGCGTGCCACATACCGTTGGAAAGATCTTGACAAGAGCTAAAACTTTGCTTCAAACCACATTGCAATCTGAGGTCTGCTCGCAAAGTTATGGGGCTCCAAAGTCGCGAGAGTCCCATTTGGGGCGATTTCGGGACTCCCACTTGGGAATCCCAGGAGAGAAAAGTCATTTGGATGTAGCCTCCGTGGCCAACCATAGAGTATACTATAAGGGGGAAGGTGGTGGCTTCCCCCAAGTTCAGGCCGTGGTGAGTCTTGTGTGTCCGTGTTGCCCATGGCTCGTCCTAGCACTAAGAGTGCTCCAACTATGCACTAACCACTTTGTGTGGGTTGTGTGCAGACCCGTGTGCGTGAGTGAAGCTTGTCAACTCTTCCTAGTCCCATCCCGAAGCTCCAACACGCCCCTCTACCCCTCAAAGTGATGTGAGCTAAGGAGCGTGCTTCGACTCCTTCTTCTTCCATTGTTTTTTACTTGGGCTCACATTTGAATCCTTTAAAGAGTTGGGAATGCGTCACGTAGGTTTCCTTTGTTCACTAAGGCAGGTTACATAGGTGTTCTTTGAACTGTGCTAGATAGTCGCCCATCACACGACTCTCTAACTTGACATTTTGTGCCTATGGGCCGCTATAACTATCCAATACATTCGAAACTAGAAGACTCTAGAGAGATATCAGTTTTTTAGGTTTAGGGCTATACATATTCGAACCATAAACATTCTTGGTAAAATAGTTTGGAAAAATCATTTTTTTTATTAAAATCACAAATGTTAAATCAAATAAACCCATTGGGTGAAGGAAAGGAACAAATAAAATCTTTCAAGCTTACACATAATCCTATTTTGTTGAACATTGAAAAAACAAAAGTGAAAACCTCTTTTTTTAACATTTCCATTGGTTTGCCAAATTTTTCACAAACCAAACAAATTAAAAGGTTTTTTTTTTGTTTGAAATTTTGCCAAGTGGTGACCCAAAAAAAAAAGGTCCGTCACTTCAACAAAGGATTTTTTGGGAAAATTTCTAGAAAATTTGCAAGATTACAAGGAAGAAAAGGGTAGAAGATGCCATATTTAGAGATTGGATCATTCGAAATCACTAAAACTACATATTATTCGAAAAGAAAAAGCCTCTAGTCCCATCAAGGATGGTTGCCATTTAAGGTGAAATGATGTTGGCTAGGGGATTGTTGCCAATTCAATGACCTAAGGAATTTGAAAGGAAAAGGAAAAATAAATTCTGTGTGTATATGTGTTTTTGTGTGTATCTGTAGCAATACCACCACCAACCCTAATGTTGATTTTGCAGTAGACTTGTTTTCCACTTGTACACTTACTCTAATGCTTATGTTCCTTCCTTCCATAAAAGACGATTAAGAATTGTCTGTCAACTTTCAAGTCCTAGGATGTCATTTGGGGTTTCAAATAAGGACAAAGTGATGTGACCTAAACAATATGAGAAATCATGTTCGTAGACACTGCCTTGTAACTAAAGCTCAAAAACCATTCAAGTATAATTATGTTGCAACTATGTCTTTCAAAATGCAACTTATATGCAAATACATTTTATAAATATAATGATTTAATAACTAAATTTCCACATTAAAAAAAAAACTAATTGTTTAGTAATTGCACCATAGTTTTAAATGTGTTTTGTATATGATAATTTATATGCATCGTATTTATGCATGTAGTCAACTATGTTTGACTTTTTGAAGAGTTGCATTGTAATTATAATGTGCAACTATTAAGATTGTTAAAAACAAGCTACACATTGAAAATTTATTCTACAATTAGTGTACAATTTTTGTACATGTGATTATGCCATGTGTCTACATTCCCACCATCTATGAGGTATAATATTTGTAAATGGTTTTCAACTATGAAGTTTGTTCGTGTAGTTAGTTGGCCACTATGTTGCCACTAAATGGCCATTATTGTCCTACTGATTGTTTAATACTATGCCACCATTGTACCACAACTATGTCATTACGTGGCCACATAAATGCCACTAATTATTACATATTTCCTACTATGGAGCCACAATATTGGCATTGTTTTACAATTGGATAACCATTAGGTGCCACTACCTAGCCACTAATAATGTACTATTAATCCATATAAAGTGTGAATTTATAGACCTCAAATTGGATCCCAATGTTACATAAATTATATGAAAAATATTTTTATTGGAAGTACATCAATTTATTCAAGTTTCTATACCTAATTTGTAAAAAAGTTACATGAGCAAATGTGGAATTAATAATAGTCGATGTTTTTGTGGATAGTTTTTTAGCACCCACAAAGGTTACATCTTGTGGCATATTTAATATATAATACATTAAATTAATTTACTAAATATTAAATATTAATTTATGGCTTAATTTACTTAATTACTATGAATTAAAATCTAGATTAAATAATTAGCTTTAATATAAATTAATCAATTTAATTTAGATTTTTTTGGAAATTAAAAGCAATATGTATATTATATTAGACATTCAATAAGGTGTACATATGGATATGTCTCTACATACCTTAATGTCTTTTGTTCAAATTCATGTTTATTTTTCAATATTTTGAAATGAACTATTTTGATAATTGATTATATTAGTCCAAATAAAATTTAGAAATTAATCACCTAGATAAATAAATATAATTAACTAAATTATAATTAAATAATTAAATGTCTAATAAATAAATATCTGAATTCATTGACTAACTATTTAAATTTTATTAATTAATTCAAATGATTTAAACATTCTTATTTATTGAAATGAATAATTATTAAATTTTATTTGGATTCCAATAATTAATTATTAAATAATTATTTTGATAATTAATTATATTATGGGTATTGCAATACTTAATTATCTATATTAACTAATTAACTTATTTTTTTGAATTATATTAATTAATTCAAATAATTATGTCAAATGATTAATTCTAAATTTCAAACACAAAACATGTGTGAAAACATCTTTTGTAGTTGCAACTCAATTGCAAGTAAGGTGCAAATAAAAGATTTAACCCATATGCTTTGTTTTCAAAATCTCATATCACAAACTATATAAAGGAGACGTTTTTTCTTCTATTCCTACATTAAAATACATGTGCCATGTTGGGATGAGCTCAAAAAAACTTAATTCAAAGGCAAAACACAAAACAAAGTTTAAAAAATTATGTGGTTACTCTTTAATTCACCTACCCTTTTACCTTCCTACTTAAGTACTAATATATATATTGGTTTCTAAAATTCAATTAAAATGCCATATGACAACTTATGCCATGTGTCATAATCTAAGACCATTTAAAATGAATAACCATAATGCACGATGGATATCAATATTTCAAAAAAAATCACCAAAAAATCTTCATAATGCCACTTGTTAAATTTTGATGAATAGATGAAAAATGATGTTAGCATGATGCTATGGTTGTAGTCATAGCTCCCATAGTGGTTGAAAATGAGTTGTTGTAATAAAACTGCAACAAAGTTGTGATGATTTGCATTTAAGTGCGAATATCATATATATGATGAGTTGCATCTCTTGCAATTCATGCAATTTGTTCGGTAACACTCATGGTGTAGAAATGCAATGAATTATAAATGGTTATTGCAATTCAAAAGTTAAATTGCAAGCCCAATTGTGAAACAACTTTTTTTTCTGGTAATGAAATGAGTTATCCAAACTTTTTTTGTTTATTTTACCATGGCACAAAAGGTCGTTGTTGTTCAACAAACTATCTTTGAGGTTTTTGAAATTTGTGTACCTTTGATTCATCTACCAACCTCTAGGTCCAAAGATCTTGTTGTATGGTGGCTTAGAATAGAAAAACCTAGGTACATGGAAGGAAAGGACATACTGGTGAGTTGTTGTTCTAGTTTTTTTTTAAATAAATTATTTATTTGTATTATATATGCTCAAAAAATATGCCTTTTATAAAGGGTAGTTGTCATTCATTACTAATTGGGACCTAATTAAGCAACTAAAATTAAATACCTAACATGGAATGCATTTTTTCTGTTGTTTCCCAGGTAATGTTGGTTGGAGACTTCATCCATTGTTCTTCATCCATTGGACATGGGTTTATTGCCATGTTTGAAACAACCCCTTATTTTGGGGAATATTATTACACCTTCTAAGACCTTCTTACCCTACACAAGAAAATAAAATAAAATAAAAATTTCCTCGTGCCCCCCAACCCCACCCCCCCTTGAAATGTAAATAAAAAAGTAAAATTCACCTTATGCTTCCATGGGTTGTTATAAGATGTGATGTTTGGCCAAGCCCAAGTGTGAATTGATTACCCAACTAATTTATTTTTTAAGTAACATTTTTTTGGTGTAACTTCATTTAATTCTCAAAGATAAACCATTTCTTAAAAATTCAATAATCTCCTACGCTTAATTTAGTTCGAGGGGAACAAAACCCTTAAATTCAAAAAATATTGCAAATTCCCCAAGTCTATAAATTATGGGGGGTGGGACTTATTTTACATGGGTGTTCACTTCATTGTACCATCAAAAAAAATATTGATTATTGAGTTTCAATATCCCTTCTAAGCTAAATGAACTTGATGTTACGATATAACTATGACATGGGCATCTACCTTCATTTTATCCACTTATATATAATTAATTATTTGTTGGGAAATGATCGATTTCAAATTATGTTTCCAAATGTGTGTAAGGTCAAACCTAATGTTGGACGATTTTATTTTTTGGTTTAAAGCCAAACCATGGCTGAATGTTATAATTAAAATGTGTAATTAAAATTTAGCATATGACTATGGCCCAAATGTTGGCCATGAAAAATGGCAATTCTTTGATGGGTTTGAAATAGCTAGAACCTGAATGAGTTCCTTTTCATTAATTTAGTTTTTATAAATTTCATTAATTTATAAGTTATAAATTTTAGTAATTTATTTATTGCAAAGTTTTGTAATTGTATTATCATGATTTTTGGTAGTCTAAGTTTCAATAATTTACTATAATTATTGTGATTAAATTATTGTGATTCATAATAGTTTAATTATTTAAAGATTCAACAATTAAATAACAACAAATTTTGAAGTTAAAAAAAAATCATTAAATTAATTAGTTAAGTTCTAAGTAATTTAACTACTATAAATTTCAATAATTTAATAACAATAGATGTGGATGCATAACATTTGGCATAGAACAAAACAAGTTTTATGCGTTCCTTGAGGCATGCACAAATGGAGACGATGTTGGAGGTTTTTGCAAGGCTAGTAAATGGAAGAACCTTAAACCATGGTGGCCTAGTCCTAGATAGGGCAACAAATTCATCCATGTACCTAGCTCCATAAAGGGTGCATGTTTTGAATAATGTGTAATGACTTTACCAAATGTAGCCAATTCCAAGTTTAAAATGTATATCCAACCTGTTGACATCCACAATGCATGAAAACAATTTAAGTCATGTTGTTCTGACATAGGCTATTGATTGGTATGTAGGACACAATGATCTTTAACTTGGTAAAATTAAACAAAACACACGGGGCAACAAGACATTAAGTGATATTGTTTGTCCTAAAAGTAATACCAATAGATTTGTGGATGGGTTAACAGGCATTTTGCAAAAAGTGTTTCAACATTTTTTTTGATTTCATAATTGTTGGTGAAAACTTTAGTAGAGTTGTTGATTTGACACATGAATGGAGCAAGTTCAAATGGTCTAGTTCACTCTATGCCAAATTTTAAAAATTTGAAACACATAATTGAAAAATAGCCAGAATTTTCCATTAATGCCCATGACATTATATTAAGGCTAACATTTAATGGAATCAACCCATTTGGAGATTTTAATTTTTACCATTCTACATGGTTAGTCATTTTGCTCAATTACAATTTTCCCCCTTGGTTGGCAATTAAACATTATTTTCTAATGTTGGCAATACTCATTCCTAGTAAATAATTTATAACATTTAAAAATGTGGATGTGTATTTGGAGCCAATTCTTATTAAGGAATTACAAGTGTTGTGGAAAGTTGTTAAAACATTTAATGCATACCAAGGGGCACCATTCAAAGGCTGTGTGCATATGAAACATACCTGATTTTCCAACCTATGGGCTATTTGCAAGATGTGTGACCAAGGGTTTGGTGGGGTGCCCATCTTGTGGCCCAACTACCAAATTTCAGTTTTCAAGGAAACTTAAGAAGGTCATATATTATGGGAGTCATCACTATTTGTCAAATAGTCATCCTTATCGGCAAGCTCATGGTGTGTTCAATGGGGAAATAGATAATCAAATTACATCCATTTGGCCACCACATCAAATACCATAAAGTGGGGCAAAGAATGAAAAACATGGTTACAAGGTCTTAGAAACACATCTCAAAATTTTGGCCTTGTACACAAACATGGCATTAGTTAACAACATAATGCCATGTTCAAACTTCCATACTAAGAGGTAGGTGTTCTTTAACGTATACCTTGATTTTCAATTTTTTTAGATGTTATCATGTAAACTACCAAAAGATACAACATGCCCATTGTTTAATTATATACAATCATGTTGTTTACCATTAGTGCACAAAACAATAGGCTAGTGTAGGATTTGAATTTCAAAACCCAAACTAATTAAATATTATTTCATGTTGCCACATCATAAAAAAACCATTTAGTCATGTTGAGTCAAATCTTGATAATTGATTTTAGTCATGTTCGTCAATTTAATCAAATTGGACACCACCACATGGGCATTTAAAATGCCACATATTTGGTTGAATCAATATTCATTCCTAATAATGCTACTACCACACTGGGTCCAAAATGTCTATTATCAAATTTTGCATTTTGTTATTTACCATTAATATCCACATAACATTTTAAGCTAGGATGTGGTTTGATTTATAAGACACACTAATTTCATCTAGTTTTTTTGTTGGCAAAGGTTTGTTCATTTACAACACACTAGATGTGATGCATTGCGAAAAAAAACCTTTGTGAAAATGCAATGATGATTATATTCACCCATAAAAAACATAATAACAATTTGGGGAAATCCCAAAGATTGTGGCATGTGACCACATTTGTGGCTTCAAGAAGTTGCTGGTGGGTTCATAGAACCAATAGCCACAAAAAAAAAAGGTTTATCCAAATCATTATGAACCTAAAAACACTTGCACATTTTGTCTTTTTTCTTAAAGAAACGAGTCAAGGATGGGGATTTGAAGGGAATGACTACCACATTATGTTACAAAAAATCTTACCACTACACATGCAACATTTTATGACAAAGGGTTGTAGGATGGCCATCATATGTTTGTGTCATGTTTTCGAAAGACTACGTGCCAATATTATGGAAGCAACAACAATGGGGGAGTTTAAAAATGATATGGCAATCACATTAATATTGTTAGAGAAGGAATTCTCTCCTTCATTTTTTGTTGTCATGACACATTTGTTAGTTCATCTTGCGAAAGAGTTGTAACTATGCAATCTAACCCATACATAGTGGATGTGCCCTATCATTAGAAGAAAGACACCTATTTTTGACCAATCTTTGCAATTAAATTTTAGTCGCAAGTGACATTTGCAATTTAAATCCCTTTAGTCACTTTCGACAAGTCGCATGTGATATTAGTCACAAATGACAAAGGGTATTGAATGAAATAAAAAGTCAACAAATACAAGTTCATCCTTTGATTCTGTTTTATATGTATTGTCACATGCGACTATTTTGGTCACTATTGAGGGCAAATGATGTGTTGATGCATGTCCCAATATTTAATTATTTAAAATAATAATAATAATAATTTTGAAATAATCTAGGACATTTAATTCATTTGCTTGGATGATTTATATTATGACACGTGGCCCAATGTAATATGCCACATGGCATTTTTAAAATGAATTTAATACAAAATATTAATATTAGATTGGTAGGCACCTAGGTAGATACATAAGTAGATGCTTACAAACTTAAGTTAAATACCTACTTACTTACCTAGGTAAAAAGGTAAATAGGTAGGTTTTACCTTCTTAGGCTAAATACCTACTCATATAAGTAGGTACTTAGGTCGACCTAGGTGGGTAGGTCAAATTAAACACCTATTTATCTACTTGGTTAAGTAGGTTGGGGAGGTAGGTAGTTCAAAATTGTGCATCATTTTTCTTTTTGTTTTGGGTTAAGCTTTTTGAATGACTCATCTCATGTGCACATATTTTTTAATGTGAAATTGGATGACAACACCTTTTGTTTATATAATGTTTAAACTAGTGGTAACCCTTGCTTGCAAGGCATAGACAGTTTTCAAGTGTGGCACATTTCAAGTGGTCGTAAGGTTACTTCAAACTTGGAACACCCACTAAGTCGGAGCTAAAATAAAAACCCGGCTAAAATATGGAGGAAAGAGGCATCCATTCATCCATCCACTCATTCATCCATTCATCCCAAGGTTGAGGGACCCTATAAACCTTATAAGAGACCTTACAAACCCAAACCCTCCCTTGCTAATGTGCCTTAT
>Ga0209611_10004505_pt1 | contig 23800 bp, 14 predicted proteins | sample S1TSphgellanicum_3_FD_187693 | JGI IMG/M metagenome (GOLD analysis project Ga0209611, IMG submission 187693) | Host-associated microbial communities from peat moss isolated from Minnesota, USA - S1T2_Fc - Sphagnum magellanicum MG (SPAdes) (version 2) | ecosystem: Host-associated > Plants > Peat...
CATGACCTACCGTCGTCATTCCAACCAGCCATGATTCTTGCACTCCTCTTTTGCAAGGTGCTATAATACTACTACTACTACTACTACTGGGCCTTCATAACCAAACAAGGAAAGAAAATTTCTTTGATCACACAATCAAAAGTGCCCCCTGCATATCTTTGATCTTTTCACAATCACAATCCCTTTTTGCATTTATAATTGATCATGATGAGCATTTGCACAAAAAATTCTAAAAAAATTCAATTCAATTCAATTCAATTCAAGTTGCATTTGCAATGTCATTCAATATTTTTTCATTCGAATGAAACTTAATTGTCACCAAATCAGTTCAATTCTTTCATCAATTACTCAATTGATCGATCATCACTGGTAGTGCGTAGCAGCATGGAGCCCAAGTTGATTGTGATGAGCATTGCACAAATATCAATTTTACTCTTTGAGAAAGACAATTCCCTCTAGGAAGTTGATGTGGACCAAAGATACAGTCCATCCACACTCTCTCTTCAAGAACAAAGAGACAGGGTGAAAAGAGACCTAGCATGAAGACATCATCAGGGCACAAGAGATGAATCAATATGTGACAGATTTCAGAGGCAAACCAGATCAATTCTCTCTCTCTCTCTCCAGTGAAAGTCTGGTGAATGTCAAGTGTGTTCACATGGGTGATGCACAGAGGAAACTAAGGAGGAAACCGAATTCAAAAGCTCAAAAACAATCATGTGGGAAAAGTCTCTTGGGATTTTGTGCAATCCTAGAAGCCATGCATAGAGCCAGAAGAACAACAAGAACAACAAAATCAATGCCCAAAAAGTCCAATTGTGCAACAAAGCTCCAAAATCCATCCTACAAGACATCAGAGCATCTCATTGTAACAGACATGTGTAACCGCCATTATGGATGAGTTTCATCGTTTTCGTTCTTGGTGCTAATCAACGACAAATCGTCTCTTTGTCATTGGAATATTTATTCATCCATCAGCTCGGATTATTATCATCAGAAACCTTGGAGATCATTGTGGATGAAATACATCGTGCTAATCACCTATAAATCTCCTCTTGTCCTCAACATTCATCCACCCACTCAAATTATTATTATCATTGTGGATGAAATACATCTCACTAATCACCTATAAACCTCTTTCTTAATCCTGAACATTCATCTGTAAACTCGAATTATTATCCTCATAGTCGATGAAATACATTTTGTTCATCACCTATAAATCTCCTCTTAGTCCTTGAACATTCATCCATCGAATCAAATTATTATTATCCATCAGCTTGGATTATTGTGATTAAAAACCATGAAGCCTATTCTAGATGAAATACATATCCTAATCACCTACAAATGTCCTCTTAGTCCCCAAACATTCATCCATCAACTCAAATTATTGGTTATTAGAAACCATGGAAATCAATGTGGATGAAATACATATCGCTAATTGTGTGTTGATCTCTTCATAGCCCATGAACATTCATCCATTTGTTTGAATTATTGTTATCCACCAGCTTGGACTGGTATTATACACCAACTTAGATTATTGTCATAAAAAATCATGGGGATTGTTGTGGATGAAACACATCTTCCCAATAACCTACAAATCTCCTTGTAGCCCCCAAAACATTCATCAACCATCTTGAATTATTATTGTTTACACAAACAAATTATTATTGTTATGAAGAAACCATGGAGATCATTGTGGATGAAATTCATCTTGCAACTAATCACTTACAAATATCCCCTTAGTCCTCAAATATTCATCAACCACTTCAAAAAAATTATCATCCACTAGAACAAGGGATGTGTCATATTGTGGCCTTGCCATTTACATTAAAAAGTATCCTAAGGGAAAAGAAGAATTATGGAAACTCAAATATTTCATCATACAAAAATACAATCTCCAAAAAATCCTCAAAAAGAAACCAAAAGCCTTCAAGATAATATAACTCTATAACTAATCTCAAGTTTCAACACAAGCCAGAATATCATCTTTCAAATATCCTCATATAAAAATAGACCTATTATTACCTAGAGGCCAAAATCCATTAAGCTATTATACTCTATAATGAATCTAAACACAATATCCTTGCATTGATAGGCAAGGCCAACAAACTATTGTTACTAAAAACAACAAAGATCATTGTGGATGAATTTCATCTCACTAATGATTTACATCGTGAACATGCATCCACCACCTCAAATGGTTATTATCCACCAACTCAAATTGTTATTAAAAAACCACGGAAATTGTGTTGTTGAAATACATTTTCATAATCACCTAGAAATCTTTTTTCAATCCTTGAACATCCATCCACCTACTCAAATTACTATTACCTACCAATTCGTATTATTGTCATCAAAAAAACTGTAAAAGTCATTGTGAATCAATTACATTTTGTTAATCGCCTACAGACCTCCTTTTAGTTCGTAAACATTCATCCACCAACTCAAATTTCTTTCAATATCCACTAACTCGAATTATTGTTATCAAAAACCATGAGATCATTGGGCATGAAATGCATATTGTGAATCATCTACAAATATCCTTTTAGTCCTTAAACATTCATCCACCAACTTGAATTATTAACATTGTGGATTACATTCATCATAACATAAAATTCTTTTTTTTTTTTAAACAAAAAGATACTGAAATAATTTGAAAAGTCAGCTGGTGTTCGGGTCCTAGTTTGACATCCTATTTTAGCCTCAATTGAAGTTAATTTTTTTAAATGATTGATATTGATATTAAGGACTGTTTAATAGAATTTAATGTTACTTCACAACATTTAATTATGACATGATTTCATCTTATGAAGAATTCAAGAAATAAGGAACCTACAACTATGTAAAACTAGGAATAAGAATGAAAATTTTCATTCTTCTAATGACTAACCTTAATGAAGAAAAAAAGTTTTGTCTTCATTTTTTTTCCCTTTGTACTCATTTTCATCTTCACTTTTGACCTTGTCCCCAATTTCAATATAATTGAGAGTGGAGATGTGACAAGCCACAAAGGTTTATCAAATGGTATTAAAATTAATTTCCCAATATGATGTGTTACAAAAAAATATTTGAACTTTGGACATGTTTTCTACATCCTTGTAGCTATGGCAAGATGGTCACATGCGGGTTTCTAAATGAGATTAAGATGAGGAGTTCATATTCACCTTTCAATCACATCAATTACAAAGACCAGACAAGAAGGTGATCACCAATGTTGGGTAATTTTCATTTCTTTTGGATAATTGTAAGATTTAGTTTTCATAAGGGTTTGAAAAACTAACCTAGTTAGGGACCTAGGTAGGGTACCAAAGTTTTTTTTTAAAAAAAAAACTAACTTTGTTGGTTTTCTATGTCCTAATTTTCATAAATTTGAAAACATTCAATTATCTAAGTTAGTTCTCAAAAATCAATTATGGGTTCATTTGTTAAAAACTCATGAAATCATTGTCAAAATTATTTATTGATAAAATCGACAAGATGTTAATAAAAGTGCCAAGCTTTGGATGTTTTCAGAAACCCCTATCTTGCAACAACTAAACATTACATTCTAAAGGTATGTTCACACATTCTGATAAAGGTGTTGGTAAAGGAGATGTAACTTACAATTGTTCACATAATGCGTCCAGTCATCAATAAATAGTGTACATGGCATGCACACATGGCTTACTATCAAACTCACTATCATTTTTGGTAGTGCATGGTGATAAACTATTGATGTGGATTTCAAAATCTTCAAAAAATGAACATTCTCACCCCTATTGATGATGGTAGGTTATGAACATGAATTCACAACTAATAAACTATCAACTTGTCATGTCCATCACTTAGGTCCATCCTTCCTCCTTCCTGTGCGTTACACCTTCTATTTTTTACACCATTCTTCCCTACCGCATGTTGCATCTTCTTATGTTATTCCAATCTCTACATTCTTCCACTCCTTCATGCTCAACCTTCCAATCTGCACCTACAAGTGTCAAACATAGGTGAATTAATCTGCAATCGATGGAGGCAGTTCCATCAATTTGGCCGAAAGAGGTGAAGGTGTTTCAAAAGGAAGACTGAATGACAACATGAGTGCTCAGCAATGCCAAACAAATTGGGAATATAGGGAAGTGCTTGTGTTCATCAAGTGCAAAGAAGTAGAGTACATTACATAGAAGGAGCTTGTAGATCCAAGAACCCATATGGTTTTTTATGTGCAAAGATGGACAAAGATTGTAGATCGACTTCAAAACAAGATCAATGCATGGGTGCCACAAAATTCCAAAACATGCAAGGATAAATATAACGACCTCCATTTAAATTATAAAAAATATATAGACTACCACAAGGGAACTAGTCACGACACTTCTTACTAGGAGTTGGTTGTTGATGAATGTGACAAGCTACACTTGCCAAGGCAATTCAACTATGGGTTCTATAAGGTGATATATGGGTTTCAAGGAGAGAGGAGTGTCAACAAACTGATCCATGTGAGGGACTTGCAAGTTTATGGAGATGCAAATTACATTGTGTCAATAGTAGATTCATAGGAAAATCAAGAATTAGCACAACCACAATGGACATTCATGTAGGAAATTCTTAGTGATGACTATGTTACAAATGAACAAATTGCAAACAATGGCAATGACACAGTTTCAATTCGGGTGAATGTTGTGAACCTAGATGATTTCTCAAGAAGCACTCATCATCATGAAGTGTCATTTGTCAATTTGTTAAACACTCAAAGTCGACAACAAGCAACGAAAAAACTTTTGACCACCCTGATTACACTTAGAAGTACATGAGTCAACCAGAAGCGAAACAATGCATTTTCATTAGTAATTGAAGCAACTGACAAGAACAACAAGGCGATGGTGGTAGCCATGGACCAAACCATGGATCACATGAACATTACACATATGGAAATTAAAGAGAAGCGAATGACAGTCCATGGGCACACCTTCAAAGAGTGCCTCAAATACCTAAAAAAGATAAACAAAAAAATTCACAAGGCAAGTCAAAACATGGTGAATGTCCTTTCTAAACAAGTGTAGCCATGTGTCATGCTTTCATATTTGATGAAAGAAACATGCCTCCAATAGTGAATTTGAATTCAATTCCATCAAATGAAAAGTGATTCACAAATATTAAATTAAGTGCTTTAGAAACATATCCATGACATGAAGATTCAGTGATAGAGAAAATGAAACATTAATAGGTTTGTTTGTAAGTTTCCATTTTAAGCAACATTGCACAATTTTTTTTCAAAAAACTTCAATGCACACGATGCAACTTGTTTCTAAGAAATTGTTCTAGAATTGTGTGTTGATTTGTTCCTGACATTTCCAAACCTTCTTTTGTTTTTTTTTAACTCCAAGTTTTGTAGCATTCCCATGTTCTTTCACTTCTTTATGATTAATAAGATGAACATTTACAAGTCTATTCTCCAACTTTAGCTACATGTTTATGTCCAAATCCTTTCCATCAAGGATCATATTATAAAGGATGTAACAACAAACAACAACATTTAGCAAAAACATCACATGAAAGTTAGTCTTCAATAACAATTCTTTGAAGCTTTTCTTTTAAATCTCAAAAGAGTTTTCAACAACACTTCTACCTGTAGCTATCTATTGAACAATGATTCAAGAACAATGTGGCGGACCTATCCCTGTTTATGGGGAATCATAAGCCAAGGTAGTAAAGGGTATCATTTATCATTTAATATGTAAGGTTTTATGTTAAATTCACCATGATCCAATTGAAACAATTGTTGATATGTAATTTTTTGATGTACAAAAGAAATCTGCAAAATGTAGGCATCATTCATTGACCCCAGCATCCCAACAAATACATCTCTAAATTTCTTCTAGTAGTTGATTACAACTTGAAGTTGCATGTTGTAGGCTTTAGACTTGTAAGAAAAATATTTAAATACATGTTGCCCCTTTGGTTTGAACATGTGAATTTGTGTAACATCGATTGATTCTTGGATTGCTAGAAGTCTGCAAATCTTCTTTAAACCATTCATGACTTTAGTCAAGTCATCTCTTTCTAGCCATGCAATTTGATTTCGAAGCACTTGATTCATAAACCAAACAAACTCATGCAAAACCAAATGAACACTAGATTTGCCCATTGTACACAATTCATTACAATGCAAGCACTCAATGTTGTGAGCAAGCTTGTATAAAAAACATGTAATTCAAATTGTCACAAAAATTGCATAACAATATGTGGCATCCTTCTTCTGCATTAGAAGTTTCAACTTTTCAATTAATTGTCACACAAACATTTGCATAACTTTGAAGTGCTCGATCCACCTATAGTCATCATATTGGACCATTAAAAAAATGTGAAACAAGTTGTTGACCTTGCTTTCACCTAGCTTCTTAATTCCCTACTCAACATCAAATCATACATAAGGGACATTTGGTACTCATGCAACACAATAAAATTCAATCAAGTTCAATCAAGTTTGAAAAATCTCCCTACTTGCTGACTTTGCATTAATCCACCAAATTTGATGTGTTATTTCATCAATGTCTTTTTCATAACACAACAACAATGATTCATGCGTTTGTAAGAAATGAACCAACAAAATAAAGTTGATGAAGTGCATATTTCACTATCACAACAGTAAGAACAATGAAATTAGTAAACTGAACAAAGTAGCACATGAAGAAAATCGACAATGATTGAACAAAACAACGCACAAAGAAGATCAGTAATGACTAAACAAAGTAGCGCACAAAGAAGATCAACAAGATCAACAATGATTGAATAAAGTAGCATGTGAAGAAGATCAACAATGACTAAGTAAAACAACACATGAAAAAAATCGACAGTGACTAAGCAAAGAAAACTTCTAACAACAAGAGCTCTAAAATGATGATTGAAAGAGAAGATTGGCAATGACTAAGCAAAGAAAATTTTCAACAACAAGAGTTCCAAAATGATAAAAAAGATCAATTGTGTTTTAGAAAAAACTCTCCAACAAGAGTTCTAGATGAATTAAGAGAGGGAGAGGGGCCTTACTTAGTCTTGGTGTTGTCTATGAGACGTGGCTAGAGACAACACTTGTCAATGCAATGAGTGATTATAAGCAAAAAATCGTGAACAACAGTAAAAGTTTGTTGATGTAATGAATGATTATATGGAGAAAGTTGTGAATGACGATAAAAGTTAGGGTAAGTAAGGAGTATTGGTAAGCTAGGTAAGCAACATGTTTGAACGGTGGTAGGTAAATGATGTAAGTTATTGAAAAGTAATTTTATTAGGGCTAAAATAGATATTAAAAAGTAGGGTAGCTATTGATAATAGGTTTGGTTAGTAGTGACTCTACCTCTATGTGCGAAAGAACCTTAAAATATCCTAGTTATATAAACCCCATACCCAATCTAAAACTTATCTTGAAAACCTAACTTGAGTGAAAACCTTTTACCCCACCCAAATTTCACCATTTTGGAAGGCTATGCAATAGATCCAATTCTTAGTGGCCAGTTCTCACACAAGAAAGAATTGATAGTTTGAATATCAATCAAGGTATCATTAAATTTGATACCTTGCCATGTTTTAATTTTGATACATGGGTGATACCCACCCAACATTGGTGATTACTTAATATAATTAGAATTTAAAAAAAAGACACAATATAATCTCAAAATAATGTTGTGGTTCAAATTTTAAAAACACCACCTTCCTCCTTCTAGTAAACTTTATAACTTGACTTCAGAGTGGCATCCAACAATAGTCCCAAAGTTTTCAAAAGTGGAAGTTTCAAATTTTTTTTGTTGTGAAATCTCACAACTTTCAAGGCTCATAACTTGTTCAAAACATAAGTAATTAACATGTTTAAAATTTTCATTATACAACCCTTGAAAAGAGATTCTCATCATCAAACCAAGCTCCCCAATTTTACATCATTTGACTAACCAAGTAATGTTCTAAATGATCATGAATCAAATTTTGATCTTGTCATGATTTTTGAAATGATCATAACTTTTAAATATAAAATCTCTTTTGTCATTGAAATATTTCAAATGATCCAAAGATCACTTGAACTAGATTTGACCTTCCAAACTTCACCCCAAAAAATCATTGGACTCCATACAATGTTGTCAATAATTTTGTTTGATTTTCTCAATGTTACTTAGTTTTAGTTTTATTTGCTTTTGTTCCTTAGTTTAGTGAAAAACCTTAGTGTCCAAAAAAAAAATTCAATGGAATTAGTAATGTGATGCATGTTTTGAGTTCATGACTGATTAATTGCAGAAAGTAGAATGTTTTTTAACCATTGGGACCCTAAGCCCTTTCTAGACCTATTTTACCTACTTTCAAAGCAAAGTTTTAGATAGAAAATTGGTCAAATCTACTCATCCATGAAAGGGAATGCAAAACTAGCCATTGGATCCAAAGTTTACACATTCAAATGTCTTTGGTAAAAATTGTAATAAAATCCAATCAAGAAATGATGAGACAACAAAGTTACATTGAACTCATATAGGTGCTACCCACAATTAGATCTAAAGCTTCTACATTACATATAGTAAAGGACGTCGTGAAGCATCATTTCATTCATTTGTCCCGTCATCCATCCGTCCCGTCATGATTTGTTTACTTCGACGGGGCGAAGAAAAAGTGGAATATAGATGTGGCGTGGTGGAGAATAATATATATTAGTGTTGTAATTTATTTTTTTAATTTTAATTTTTTTATTTTGGGGTTTTTGGACTTAGGTACACTCATCCTATCTCTTTCTCAACAACTAAAAGAGTTGGGTTGGGCTTTTTTTTTCTTTTTTTTTGGGAAATTATATTTAGAATATTGGAAATTTTCAATGTTTTTTACATTGCCATAATTTTTTATTATAGTTCAATGGATGCCAAAGTGAGCAGCCATTAAACACACTTTTATTAGATAATATTGGCAATTTCAAGGCTTGCATTTGCCATAATAATAATGGCAATGGATGTCAGTTGCCATTTTAGCACACAAATTTAATAGATATATTGGTAATTGCAATGATCAGATTGCCCAGAAAAATAATTTTGCCAATAATAATAATATGCTGGATGCCAAAGGTATTATTATGAAGCATGTGAAAATTGGATGCACCAGAAACCCTAACCACTATGAACAGGGAGACAGTCTAGATACTGGAACTTATCAACATACAAAAACAAAGAAATAATTTTCAACAGATTGATACTTATTAAATAAGTAACTTACTACTTACTTACAAGTTGAACAACGTTGGGGTATATTTGCTGTCTCCGGTCTATTCCCATGGTCAGCTGTATGTTGCTATCTCACGGGTCACAAGCAATGCAAACATCAAGATTTTCAGCGGTCAGGATCCCGATGCATACATGCGGAATGTCGTATATAAAGAGGTTTTGGAAATGTAGTTTGTAATTGTAATTTTGTAATATGTACCATCAAATACACACACACATGTGCATTAGGCACAGGGTTCAAAGTAGTATCATTTATGGGAACACATACATGATGTTAGAAGGCTTTAAATAAAATGAATCAATCCAACTAATTGTTTGCTTCTAGTTTACTTCTTGTTTTATAAGTCAATCCAAGCTCACTAAAATCAAAACCCATACAAATAAATTCAAATCTTAAAGTTTACTTCCTTTGATGCCAATTAGGTTTTGTTGAAGATACATGTAAATTTAGATTTACCTTCATTTGATCAATTAACTCCCAAAAGTTTAAAAGTAAGGACAATCAAGAATGAGAAGCAATTTAATAAACACAAATTTGATCAAAATGTGTGCATCTTGAACAAATGAGCATTGCCATTTGGTCAAAATAACAACTGATTCTCTTTATGGAACACTTTACCTTGAGTACCTCTTTTTTATGTATTCAATATGGAGACACGAAAGTCAAGGTATTCAACAATATATTTATATGTCACATTGATGGGATGTGGTTAACTTGGTACTAACAACATTTCTTAATTAATTCAATTTTGTTAAAACAAGTTTTTAATTATATAGGAAGGTTTGATCTTCTACATTTTTTGCATCCTCAACTAATCTCAAATACAACAATGAATCCAAATTTAATTTTTTAGAACACACATACCTCTTGTCTTAAAGCACCAAAATGAAGAGGAGTACAAGGGTCTCAAGTGTTTAGCAAAGCAAAGGCCATTTTTGGGAGTTAATGATCTAGCTAAAGTCCAACAAGTATTAGCCTCTCAATGCCAATTATGTATTACATATATATGCAACAAAAAGGTATTCAAATTTGCCAAGGGTTAAAGATAGGAAGTTTTGTTAAACACATTAACCCAAACCCCACAAACACATGTAATAGGACTAAATAATGTATGGCAAGTTAATTTTAGCTTGCAAATGTTAATATCAATTAATTTTTATCCTATTAATGCCAATTTGGCACTTGTAAGTTAGAGTTTTTTGAGTTTGGAACATGGGGTTCTTAAATATTTTGACTTTGGTTTTTTTTAATTTACATCTTGTCCGTTGCTTTTATGTCATTTTAGCAATTCCATGAGATATCTTGATATTATTCAACATTCGAGTTACAACCCAAAATGGATTCCTGAAGTACATAAAGTGTGAACAATTTGGAAAAGTAAAAGGAGTATGAAGAAGCAAAAAGTTGATGTGTGTCATGTGAGTTGGTAACAATTTTGTTGGTGACATGTGTGTGCCTTGTTCTTGTATGGTTTTGCAAAAGGGAGGTGATAAGGAGCTTATTGAGGGCCATAATTGAATACCATACTCCCTAAACGGATTCGGCGTTAATTGTTTTTTTTTTTCATTTTTCGAAAAAATAATAATTTTGTCGAAAATAATGTAATTAAACTCTCTCAAATCTAAGATTTTAACTCAAGTCTATGGGTTCTAGACACACTTGGACTAATGTATATTTGTTATAATTATGTATCTCTTGATAATAATTTGTCTATGTCAAAATTTTCATTGGGCAACATGGACCAATTTTCACATTGTCATTGCCAAATGTGTGAAAATCTCAAATCCTTATGCAAATCATCAAATTTTGCATGAAAATTCTGAGAATTCTCTTTCATCTGATTTTTAAATTAATTTTCATCCAATCTGACAAGAAATGAGGGGATTCCATAAATCCAGGCTTGTAATCTCTGGAATCGTCGCAAGTTCTCTAGGGTTCCAATAAGCCCAGATGTCATGTTTGGAACTAGTACTTGCAATGTTACTGTGCAAACAAAATGCAAATCACAAGGCGCTTTTAACAAGAATTTGGAGTTCATGCGCATCATTCTCTGATTTTACTCAGGGTGCTCCTCATATTGACAGGGTCCTGGCACATCACTTGTGCTGTTTGTTCATATAATTAGTTGGTCATCAGAAAGTGGAATGCAACCTTTAGTTCGTTTTTCAGTTTGTAACTTTCCTGCCATGAAAAATCAGCCTCCTGGTAATTTGATCCAAATCTATCATCTAAACTACAAGGCTTTCAATACTATTGGACAGCTCAAAAAGCTTTGAGTCTATAGGGAGAAATCATCAATTACAAGTTTCATAATCTCCTTACTAGTTTGAGAGTCAAGCTTGCAAGAGAGTTGTCTTTTCTTGAAGATCTCTAGCAGTCTGTCGGTCTCTCCCTCCATCCATCAGCCAGTGCCACCTTACACAAACACACAGAAGAGGAAAAGACAGCATAGCAAGTGTCCAGCATGACATACTAAGCACGCTTGAGGCGTTTCTGAAAGACAGCTTTTGTGCTGATGATGGCAAAGAATGAGAATGCTGTAATGCTAACTCCCAAAAACAACACCACCTCATCAAACCAAGAGCTTTCTTGCAGATAAACTTGTAAGCCAATGGTCAACCAAAAGCTTTCTGTATATACAGGGTCAGCTGCACCCATTGTGTCTCCTGTCTCCAGTGGGAGTAATTGCCACCCTGATGCATCATAGCCTAATCTTGGCGAGAATGCAGGCACATACCTTAAGAAACCACGTACACACAAGCATTCCCACTGTAAATTTGCATGCAAACAACATTACTGGACAAGGGGGGGCTATCCACAAGTGGCATAATTAAGAACTCTGATTGTATCCAGCCAAAGACCTGCCCTTGACAAGGAAGGTTGCAATGTCATAAGAAATTTATGTACTGAGAATGATTACCTGGTGGTGGACACAATACATCGCCCTTTGTGATCAGCTGTAGATGCCACACAAACTTCCTCTGGGTTCTTGCAGGCATCTGTACATTCTTCATTTTGTGCTGGGAACTTCTTCCATTCCTTCCGATTGAGCTCAGTTCGGTCAGCTAGGAAGTTCCATACAAAGCGTGAGGTATCCTCAATATACTGTGGATCAGGGATTGTTGAGGGTTCTCCTTGAAACACACCCACATAGTGAGTTGTGAAGCCTTGAGATGGTGTCATTAGACTCTTCACTAGCTCACATGTCATCCCTGGCTCCTGATGGAAAAGGCACCCAACCATAGCCTCCACCAATGACACATTGACCTACATTCAAGTACCAAGTACAGAAAGCATCAAATAACATGACAATTGCAAAACACATCCTAAAAATGCTGAAATCCTCAACTTCAATTTCATCCTACATACCCAATGTCTGACTTGAGCTGATGAAAGCATACATTGAAAAAATTGGAAACTCTTCACAAAACTAGCAGAATGCATTACCTACCCAATCACAACTGTACAAGCATTCACCCTTACAAAAGAGCTAGAATTGTACCTATGAACAAACTAGATTCTTCCAACTGAAAAGCTACAGAGCATAATGATAATAGTTAACCAAACTGCGTCACCTGAATCGACTTTAGAATGGTTGTATCAGCTGTATTGTCACTTGCAAGCATATAAAGTGCACGTGCTACTAAGGAAGCTGCTGTGGCAATCACTTCCACATTTATGTTGCTGGCATCATCATACTGGCTATGGTAGAATTTGTTCTTGAAGATGGTGTCAAATTCCTCCAAGACAACACCTGCATTGCAGCTCAGAAGAGGAACATGCCAATAATCTCAATAGAGGAACTGAGGAAAAATATATGGTCATAGCTATTGAGAACTTCTCACTATTATATTGAACTCAACCTGAAACAGCCTCTTTCATTCTCTTGCAACTTCCACCATACTTCCTAAAGCTCATAATAATGCACAGGAAAACTTTACAGAAATTTAGAAAACCCAAATGATGCTTAACAATCAAACTTACCATTTCAATACACCAACAAATACAGTTCTCCAGCCAGATTTCTCAAGAAGTTGAGGTCATCAAATATTTCAACAGGAAATAAAAGTGGATAGTTATATGACTTCTATCCTACAAAACCTCCACACCTGTATAACATGAACGATACTCTGCTATCTGGCAGACAGAAAGTCAAAGCAAAGCTAATCAGTGTATTTGATCGAGGAAAAAGGTTCTTGTTGTACCTGCAGTAGTGGGATCCTTGTGAACAAAAGACATAAGAGATGATGGAGGAATGCCAGGGTTGGATGGAGAGGCAGGTTTAACTTGCGGTTTGCTTGTAGAATCTTTAAGTGAAACAGCTGCTGCCTTTAAAGCACTGAGAATTTGCAGAGTAGGTGTTGTGGCTGCACTGGCCTGTTTGTGAACATAGAAAGTGGAATCATAAGCCTGGCCAATAGACCCCACCTCCAGTACTTGGTAAATTGAAGTGGCATTGAGACCCATCACAAAATTTGAGTCAGATTTCAGCTGTGCCAGAAACTGACGGCTCCCTAAGTAGCCAAAGGATTCCCCTGTAACCACAAGAAACACTAGTTGTTTCTTCAAGGTCTCTAACCCTCCCATCTCCGCAAGGGCATCAACCGCTGCAAGCAATGCTAGCATGCCTGATAGAGGGGAGTCAGCCCCAGGGGCAACATCATGAAAAAAGGAAGAAGAGTCCATTGATGCTATAGCCAACACAATAGGCTTCCCTGTGGGAGATGATACATTCATAGCTGGAAGTGCTGACCAGACACTGTATCCTCCTAGTGGAAGGCAAGAATTCTCCCTCAGGCATGATTCTGTGGTATGTGTCCCTGCTTTTGTTGTGCGCATGACCGCATTAAATTCTGCAACATTTAAAGGATATTTGAAACCGACTCTTTCATTCTTCGCTGCCAAAGCTTGCACATCGTCTGTGCTATTCTGCAACACAAACCATGAGAAAACTAAATCAGGGAACAAGAAAGTCACATTTGGAGCATTATGAAAACTGTGCCTGTCATAGACATTTCAGCATTTTAGTGGAATACTGGAAGAACTTTGACTGCCAGAACTTCTTCAACTTATTGCTGAAATCTAACCCATGCCCTATGATAGTGGGTAAGCTGTTGGATTGCCCCTGGGATTCAGGCTGGTGGGCTGTGCTATTTAAATCCAATGATGTCCAACCTAAAGATAGACATTCCACTCCACCGCCCCCCCCCCTCCTTTGATTTTGACAATCTTGTGAAGCTGCTGCTGCAGCACTCATTACCCATCTTGATAAAACCCTAAATTACAAAATCTCTGCATTTCAACATATTCTGCACAAGTATCAACTCTTCACACCCATTGTTGCTTTTGTACTTCAACTGGAAGTACAATTAAACCATATCCTACAACACCATTTGAATGCACCACCATAGTCATTGGACTGTTTGTGCACATGTGAGGAGGCACAAGTTGGGCTAGAAATACATGTTGGGTTCATGTAAAACTCCACGGAATCCTTTGAGATTTTCAGCAGAAGGATACAGCCCTCGTCTTGGACAGCTACGACTTGCAGCATTTGTGAGATGACAAATGGCTACTAAAATTTTAGCTGGAAGGCTCCTGTCTTCAGAGGTAAACAGCAGTAGACACCACCGATGGCAAATCTTACAATATGATCATGATGTTCTTACTTGATTAGGCCATAATTTTGCATGCAACAAAAGAAATATAAGCAAGGCTGCATCATAGAGAAACCTTGTGGAGAAGAAACACCGGGAAGTTGAGACGTCTGTACATAATGCCAGATCCTGTAGGATTCCACTGGTAGCTCTTTGTGTCATATGGTGCAAATTCAGCTTGTGGGAAGATTGAGTCTGCAGAAAATCCAGCAACTTCTGGGAAGCTCAAATTGTCATATTCTATCAGCAGGCCTGCAACTTGCTGCTCCAAGGAAGAAGAAGAACCATCCGCTTCTTCCAGCCTCTTCAAAAAACCCACCAGAGCAGAAGATGGCAGCAGCACAGTCCTGGGAGCACTCAATTGTACCGAGTTTGCGTCCTGGAACCTTTGAATTGGAGCTATGGCCTTTGTGCGGCCGGGGTTAGCACATCCCAATTCCCCCGTCACATTCAGAAGTCGGACACAAGGATATCCTTGTAAACTTTGATACATGGCATTTTCAAGATCTGGCACTGATCGCATTGGCGACGACCCCACCGCCGTGACGGATACCACTGCCACGCTGCTGAAAATTGTTACAAACAAGGCTAGAAACGGTAGAAGCAGCTCCGGAGTACTAGTACTCCATCGTGACCATCTCAGCTTGCGACAACACTCCATAGCCAAAACAGTTTCCACTTCTTAGTTTTGCGTGCGTAATCTAACTACGATGTCGCAATCATGAAATTGGGAAACCCCTGACCATTTCGAGGTGGAGAGAAAGAAACACACAGAGAGCGCCAGAGTCTGCGATATCCCTAAAATGGTCCAAGAGAACCACACTGCAAATACGGTCCAGAAATTAGAAAGGGACAAAGGAACACACAATAAAAACTCGCACACACAAACGCGAAAGAAGAAATTGGAGGAGTCCGACAGAACCAATTTGGGGCTTCGACGAAAGTGCATGGGAGTGCGTGAGATGGTGACCGGGAAGCCGAGACGCGAAGATTTTGCACTACTGACGAAACCCTAATTGGGAAAGAAGATCCACGAAGGGACGAAACCCTAAAGGGGAAGAGACGAAGGGACGAAACACAAAACCCTAATTGGGGAAGACACGAAGGGATAAAGCCCTTATAGGGAAAGAGACAAAAGGGACGAAACCCTAATTGGGGAAGAGACTTAGGGACAAAGCCATTATAGGGAAAGAGATGAAGCGATGAAACCCTAATTGGGGAAAATACCAAGGAACAAAGCCTTTATAAGGAAAGAGACGAAGGGACGAAACCCTAATTGGGGAAAATACCAAGGAACAAAGCCTTTATAAGGAAAGAGACGAAGGGACGAAACCCTAATTGGGGAAAATAGTTAGAGACAAAGCCCTTATAGGAAAAGAGACGAAGGGACGAAACACTAATTAGGGAAGCTACGAAGGGACAAAACCCTTATAGGGAAAGACACCAAGGGATGAAACCCTAATTAAGGAAGAGATTAAGGGACAAAACCGAAGGGATGAACAAAATTCATGTTCATCTTTTGGCCAGAGTGAGCTAGCACCCACCAGTGCACTTATCATGAAGGATGGATGGATGGTAAGTGATCAGGAAACAATTTTCTATTGGGTTTCAGCTCCCTATTAGCTAACCATGATGGTTAGTTCAGTTTTTTTTTTTTTTGCTTTTACTACCTACCTACTAACGAATCACTTGTTCAATAGGTAGTAAAAGCATCCTTTACCTATGTATAAACTATAAACCATCTATTTACCTAGTAGTTAAAACCTAATTTTCCATTCATCTACTTACAAATAGGACCTATTTCTTACAAAATGGGTTACCAAGGTGAAACCATCTATCTATTAAACTCAGTTGAGGTTCATCCACAATCGAGTCATATCAGCCATCCAGTGGATGGTGCACTAGTGGGTTGTTAGTAGGTAGGTATTAAAAATAGCCCTTACCTGTGTATGAACCATCTACTGACCTAATAGTTACCTACTTTTCTACCTATCTACCTACATGATGTACATGATGTAGGACCTACTTTTTATAGAATAGTGGGTTACCAAGGTGAAACTAGACATTAACTCAGTTGAGATTCATCCACAATTGAGTTATAAAGGGGCATCCAGTGGATGGTGTTGGATGTTGGTTTAGGTTACAGAACCTACCTACCTAATCCATATCATCTAGAGAACTGACATGGCCCTTATTGATAGGGTATGTTTTTCATCAAAATCTAATAATCTACCTTGATGCATCTATGAGATTTCATCTTGATAGGTTCTCAAATTTTAAACCCTAAACCATTTTGTTGCACTTCGCAACTTTTTGTTCCATTTATTCTTGAATTTGAAATTTAACTTTAGAATATATTAAGTCCATTTGACAATGATAGTGTCAATAGTTTTTTAAAATCTAAACACTAACACCATCTTTCTTGCAATTAATTCAATGTAAGAAGACAAGTATTTTGATGGTGGGTATGTTTTAGATATTTTTTAAGTTCTAAGAAATTTTTGAAGAGTTATTTTTGCATCACAAATGCAGCATCTTTCATTAAAAGACTTGACCCAAAAAATTACTAACTACACTTAATTTTTGTTGTTGTCTATACCTACCTAGATGTTAAAATGTATTTGAGTAAATTACTAAGTGGTTCTCAAGGTGAGTATTTAAAAATTGACCCTTATCCATAAAATATGAATATCATCTAAAAAAACTAAGATAATTGGTTATCAAGGGTATTATTTTGATAGAGAAATTGATAATGATCATGTTTCAAGGAATTTAATATATGCTAGAAATAACTTGTGTCGTATAAGGAAAAAAAATCTTACAAAAACCCTACCCCATTAGCCCTTAAAAAAAAAAGTAAAAATAAGACAACCTTAATATTTACCTTGATGGGGAATGGTGAACATGATGAAGGATATTTAATAATAAATAGCATGTTGAAAAATGTGTTATTGTGCAAAAGTTATGAACTATAATCTTGAATTTGAACCACATGTTGATCAATAAATTGCTCAAATGGCAAAAGACACACATATGTTTGAAGTGGCAAAAGGTTGCAAAGCACTTTCAACTACAACTTAAAAAGAAAGGTGGCGCTATTGTTGACATGAATTATAGCTTCTAAAAGAAAAAGATGTTGGTCAAGCAAAAAGCTAAAAGTTATATGGTTGAAGCTATAAATGCCCAACTCCCTGAATAAGTGGTTTTGGCAATGGAAGATACTAAAATGAGCTTGATGATTCCAAGGTACATTGAAAGATGTCTTTACATCCATATGTAGTAGCACGATGTCTTGATGGTATTTGTATTCCAAACTAGAATACATGTCCATGCATTGCAAATCTCATGGGGGAGTACAAAATGACTATGTGTCCATGATCCTTCATTGGGATCATGTTCAAAACAATGTTATTCACGTTTTGTCATGATTTGAACAAATAAACCAAACTTAACATTGTCCATGATCCAATCTTTGATGGTTTTAGCCCAAACATAATGCATATTACAAGCATGTACCTTTGCACATCACATTGCATTGCCCATGACAAGGAACTTCCTAATTCTCCACGCATTCCATACAATAATAATGGAATAATGTAAAGTTAGGTCCAACATAATTTTTCCCAACTTTGAAATTGCATTGACATTTTGTCTTGACAAAGTCATTGTGCATTCATTTCACTTTCCTATGGCCTAACCTCCCACACATTCCACTAAGCCACAATAGGTCAACAACTAAATTTTCCACCCTCTTGTTTTTTGGTTGAAATGCACAATGATATATTGGCATGGTAAAACAATTATTATTTTGAAATGTTTTGAATGACCTGAGATAAACTTACCAGTGTTTGGTGGTTATTTATTTTTTCCAAGAATTGTCGGGTCTAGGTTTTAGAAGATTTTATGAAACACACCCCAATTATTTTTTTATAAATGTTTTCAACAAATTCAGGGAGGATTTCAAAAAATTGCAAAAAATAATTTCACCCGAGTTTCAAATTGTTGGTTTTCAACTAGTTCATACCAATCGGTTTCAAAGGCGATTCTCACATAATGGTTATCCAAAATTCTATTATTTCAAACATTGATTTTATTTTTTTTAATTTTTAAATTACAAAATGGTAAAAAATTTGAAAAAATATGTAAATTTTTCATCCTACATTTTATATGTCCATAAGTTCATATCGTTAAAAAAAACCTTCAAACTTTTTAAAACTTTCCTTAAATTCTATTTTTTTCCAATCATTTCCACCAAATTGGAATATGGTTTACAATCAATTTTAGGATCATTTGGCTATTTTTTTCTCACAAAAATAAATCTCTTTAAATTGTTTAATTACAAATGACATCTCCTTAGGTTTGTAAGTATGTTAAAGAAAAAATCCTTTTAATTTTAATTTATGGTCCTACAATCCTTAGGACTTAGTGAACCAAAAAAAAAACAATAGGAAGCATGGCTTTATGTTTTCCCCACCATTGAAAAGGACACTTGATTTCCTTGGGATCTATTTAATAATGTCTAAAAATAAAAAAACATTTAGTGACAAGTTCTTTCGTTGGCTCATTTGTGTTGGGAGTTTGTTCAAAAATATCCAAATTGAAATCTACATTTGTCGTTTGATCTACACATCCGACTTTAGATTCTACAATTGGATGTAAACAATGATAACATTTCAAAAGCATAGGATATAATGATTGCTTATCATATTCTTCAACAATGCTCACATTTTTCTCATGGCCAACAAAAAATAAAATTAAACAAAGGTTTTTTAATCTATGGTCTAGCATCAAACATAACATGTTGTGAAATGTTCTTTCTCTGTAATTTGAAAAAAAAAGAAACATTCCAAAATACCAAAAACTTCCTTCTTGATATTGGTAATAAACATAGATAATTCAAAAGCAATCCCATAATCATCATCAATCAAATTAACTTAGGTAGGTGGGTTTGTAATTTTTTCCCTACATTTCAAACACATGGTAATGGCAAGTTAGAACACATCAACAATAACCAATGGCTATTAAATTGGTTCAAAACACAAGCACTCACAATAGAAGAAATTGACTTTACAATTATTTGAAAAATGTGTTGAATAAGAAGAAATGGCACCTTGTCATTGATTTTAATAATATTTTTCTTGTTGTGATAAAGGATAATAACATCCTTGAATTACAAAGCCTTTTGGAACATAATGATTTTATTAACAAATCTACAACAAGAATTACACATGCAATGTTAATTTATATTGAAATAACATAAATTGAATAACTAAAAAACGAAAAAAAAAAACCTTATATTACAAATGTTACTATCACTAATTAACACAATTATATAAGAAATAAAAAAAAAATTAATTTGTAAAATATTAAAAATCCACCTGTTTAAACTAGAATATTCAATTTTCTTAAGCAAATGTTTGAACTTAAACATGTCTTGTTCCATTCTTGTCTACCCTTCTTAGACTTTTTAGGCCAAGTTATACATTTTTTCAAATTTGATCAAATAAAATTAATAGAAAAAAAAATCATGTTTTTGCAAACCTTTTCATCAATTGTAGCATATTAGCAAACTTTTTTTAAAAATTTTTACCATTGTTCAATAACTGTCGATGAATTGTAGACATGTTCATATGTGTTTTGGTCATTAATTTCTTTTGTTGCTTAATGTTTGTTGATTATTTAGTGCCGTTGGTTGCTTGGTGTTTACTAGGTGTTTGGCACTTTCTACATTGACATGTTTTGTTGTTCAAAGATCTTCTATAGCAATGTAACTACTAATAAATGTAAGCTTTCAGCTTCATTTCCATTTTTTTGTCTTTAGGTTTAAGGCATTGTTCTTGTTTTAGTTAGTGCATTGTTTGTGTTTTTGTGTTTAGGTTGCAATGGTTGAAGAGGAGGAAAATTATTATGTTGAGAGTGTGGGTGGAGTGATGAAGATACTCCATCAACTTCCTTTGCTCATATGTCATTTATTCCTATTCATATGCCATCTTCATCTATACCAAATGTTGAGAGTGTGCATGTGCAAGCTCCGAACATGTCATATGTTAATGTTTCACAATTTGTTGCTGTAGAAGCATAAGCTGTGGCTTGAAGACCTCATAATTGCTTATTTATATATTATGTTAAGGATTTTTTGTTGTTAATGATGGTTTGTCAGTGGATTTTGTTGCAGTGATTTTGATTTATGGATGTCTTGTGGTGGTGTGGATACTTTTGTTCTAGTTATCAATTTCCTAAATGACACCTAGGTGCCCATGCATGTTGTTGTGGGGTTGTTTGAGGTGAATGAGACAATTGGACAGTCCATGGTTGTATAACTCCAAGTTTTCTTGAATAGATTTGGTCTATTGTGTTGGGTAATTGCATTCATAAAAGATGAAGGCATGAATCTTTTTACTATGGTAGCAGAGTTATGCATTCCATCATTGATTATGAGCCTTTAAAGATTTTTAGGGTTTATGAAGGCACATGCTTTGGTCATGTGATGTCCAAGGCTTGTCGGTATGCAAAAAATGATGAATTTTTTTTTGTTGGACTAAAAAATGTCAATGTGAAAGAAGTTCAGAGTGGTTTATAAAAAACCATTACATGCACCAAAAAGTCCGAGAAAGGAAAACAAAAATGGGAGCGGGCTTGTTCTGAAAGTGGAATGTGACATAAAAAATTAAAGACCTTTATGAAAACTAGATTTGCCAAGAAGGTCATCATGTTTGAGGAAACCTTTGAGTTTAAGAATGCCACAATTATTTGTTATGGAAGGTAGAAGTCTATTACCCTATAGCAAAGAATACCTAAAGCCCAAGTGTGGGTTATTATTGAAGCAATCACTTTAATAATAATTTGTGTGATGAATTGAAGTAGGGGCCACTGGTTGTTATCAGATGCCTTGATAATAATCATTACCTTTATTATGGAAATGGAAATTAGGTTGTTGGAGCTTTCTATTGGATTTAAAATCTTTGACCTGTTTAACGTAGACATCCTTTTTCTGCACAAGAATATGTGGCTGGAGGTGATAAATATAATCGAACCTTTTTTGGAGTTTTTGAGGTCCTTTGATGTGGGGCAAGTTCACAACATGATGGCTGTCATGTTGGATCCATGCTTCAAGGCTTAAAACATAGTGGAAAACTTGGTGGGATGTGAGAATGTAATTTGATTGGCATATGAATATGATGTTTAGGTGGTTGTTCCTTTTCTAATGGTATGTTTTGATCGGCTAAACCCTGCTATTAGTACATTTGCTATTGTAACAATTGATGTTGCAGGACTAGAATTTGAAGGAAACATGTTTGGTGTGGGGGCTTCAATTGAGGAATCTTTTTGAACATTAGTCATTGGAGAATTATCCTTGTTGTTCAAGAGGCTTTTTATTTCCTCATCTACATGTGCAAATCCATTAGCTTGGTGGCCGATGTATGAGGGCCAATTTGCGAATATGGGTTTCTTTACAAAACAAATTCTTGGAATCCTAGGTTCACATATAGAAACTAAATAGGTTTCCAATCTTGTTGGGCTGTTGACAACTTTAGGTGTTGTCGCTTGCAAGTGGAGAACATGGACTAGATTATTATTGTGGTGAAAAATTGGCCTGATGACCTGTGTGCGCCAATTTCAAGCCAAATTCAGACTTCAAACAATATTTGAAAGCAAAAGAGTTTTTGGTAGAAAAGAACAATAATTTAATTGAAGAACATAACTTTTTTGAAAAATTGGAGATTGATGGTGATTAATTTTATGCGGCTAGTTTAACTTTGTGTTTTGTGTGGGGTGTGAGTGGGGTAAGGAGCTTGTGTTATAATTAGGCAAAAATGATTTAGAATTGGGATTTGATTCCCTCAAACATTATTTTGATTTTGTTTGAATTTGTTCATGTTGCTTTTGTTCTAGAAAATTAGGTTATTGTTGTAAGTTTTTTATTAAGCAATAGATTTGGAAATTTGATATGCATATTTTTTATGCATATTCGTCATGTTTTAAAAATTGAAAATCGGCATATACATAATCGGCAAAGGAATTTAAAGAAAATAAATGTGTAATTGGTTATTGTAGTCAATTGAATTTTTTTGGGAATACATATCCTTCTTTGTAAAAAAAATAAAAATCTTTATTGATATCCACAAGGTAGGTATAAAACTTGATAATTAGACAACCCCAAGGAATAAACAATAAACAAGCCTTAGGGAATGGACGTATGTCTTGGGGAGTTTAGCCATTTTTTAAAGGTAACATGTTGCACCACTAAAGACAATTTAAATTGGAAGGGCATGAAAACATTCTAAAATAAGTCAAATTGAGATCTTTATTTATTTTTGAGTGCATGTAACCATAAAATAAATTTTAATATTTAAAAAATTGGAATTTTTTTGGTTGAATGATCAATATGATGATGATGTTTTTTTAAAGTATAATAATATTATGTTTTATGTTTCAAATATGAATTTAAATATGTATTTGAAAATGTATGTAAGCAAATAAGTGTTTTAAATTGGTTTTAAGTAAACAAAAAGAGAATTTCAATTAGATTTTTGGTAACTTCAAGTTGATGATACATTAAAATGTATTAATTATTTAAATTTTTTGCATATTGAAGACCATATCTTGCCGAATCTTTAAATTATGAATAAATTTTAACACATTCCATCTTGCTAACTTAAAATTGATTTATTACATATTTTTTTACATTAATTTTTAAAAACTTGATATGCAACTTACTATAAACTTAACGAAGTGCAGATAATTTTCACAATTATACTTGAAGAAGTTTTTAATTTATTTTCTTACATTTCTATCAAAAGTAAAAGATTGTAATGTCGAGGGATACTTTTTTGACCTATTTTTGCATGCTTACTTGGGAGATGGATATTTCCTTGGCCAAGGGATGTGGAGATCATGAAAGGTGTGAGATTCCTGGAGGA